>OHKG01000214.1_pt1 | contig 29433 bp, 48 predicted proteins | sample 1568701 | NCBI WGS metagenome assembly OHKG01 (sample SAMEA3879529, study PRJEB24766) | human gut metagenome | biome: human-associated habitat; feature: feces | place: USA | collected 1985/1987 | reverse complement strand
TAATAATATTGTTAAGATAATTTTCATTCTTACTGTCAACATCAACAATCCAAAGAGGTTTATAACCTCTAGCTCTAGTATGTCCACATGAAGAATCCCAAATCCTATATCCTTGATAACAGTTGCCTTCCTGAATTAATTTAGCATATTCTTGAATTGCAGTACAAGCAACTTGCTCAGCATTACGTTTATTCAAAGTTATATATGCTCTTGCATGATTACTCTGACACAGTTCAGTAATTTTAGCTCTTTTACGTTCTAGCTGCTCTTTACTAAATATATAGTAAGTTTTAATGGTTCTATAGCCATTATTACCTGTGTCAGTTACACAACCGTCCTTCTTACGCTGGATAATTTGTAAGAAGTAGAATTCATTAGGGTCATTAAACTCTAATATATCTGATCAAAATTATCTACTATCATCCTCTTGTTATTTTAAGTTTAGGTGTCCATACTTCTCCTAATGCTCCTTTGTTACATCCTAGACCTATCCACTTAATAGTTGGAAAGAAGTCAAATAAATAAGAGAATACACTGGCATTTACATTAGGAATTTCAAAATCATTCCAGTACAGCATTATATATTCATCCTCTATATAATAACCTCTAACTGTGTGTACAAACGGATAACCAATCTCGCTAAACCATTTAGCATGCGAGCAATCCATATGCTTACTAGTTGGAAACTTAACTAGTAGTGTGTCAGACTCCAAATAAAATGGTTTACGCTTCTTGTGAAATTCTTCTTCGCTCATTATTATACTTATTTACTTCAATTAGTCTATCTGTAGTTACAAGGAGCAATCCAATACTAAATGCCCATAAAGGAGCAGCTAGAACTATAAATAAAGTTATGAACCCAAGTACAGCTCCTAGTATTAGCCAAGGAACTACCCATATAAATAGATTTAGTATGCTATTATTGTCAAAATCCGTCATATTTCTTGTTTCATATCAGTCACTTGGAATTACATCTAAATTTGTTAAATAGAATCCGTTATCATCTAGGTCTCTCTGTACGAAGTATCCGTTAACATCTACAGTCTCTCCCTTGAGAGTATGTATCATAACTTCCCTGTCTCGATCATACCTTTGGAGAATTTCAATCAATTGACCTACTAGTAATGCCATTTGTCATAATATAAAGAGAATCTGTATAATCTGTTTGCAGCCTCAACTGGAGTATGACCATCCCATTCATCAGCTTTCCATCTTTCAGGAACATTGAACAAATTCCTTAGTCTTTGTAATAGTCTCATTAGAATTTACCCTCATTAGGTTGTAAACAAATCAGACCTTCATTACGCCACATTTCCACACATTTGCAATTGTCTTCAAGTACAAATGGAATATAGTATTTACCTTTGATATTGTCTTCATAGAGCTTCTTCTTACATATAGGACCAGCTACGAAGCTATTAGCGGGACGCATAAGAATCATATCTGGATGTAGGAAGTTATTCTCCAACCACTGTTCTGTAGCTTTACGAACTTCTGGAGTATCTTCCCTACCAGTTAGTATTATTAACTTAGCAGGATAATTATCACAGAAGTTTCTAATAAGTTCAAGAATAGGAGTAATAGGCTCATCAGTAAGCATACCTTCAGCTGCACCTTCTCCATAGAACGGACGACCACTAGTATTCAGACATACAGTTGCATCCATATCTACTATAATTGCTGCTGGTAGGTTAGTGTCTTGAACTAATGCTTTAGCCTTAGCAGCCATAATTTCCTCATGAATTATGAAGTCTCTATAGCGTCTCCAAGTCTGCCTAATAACCTTCTCACCTATAGGATGTTCTCTTTTAGCATCACGGCGAATACATTCATCTACGGGAGTCCAGAAATCTTTATATTCGACTTCATACTTCCAATCGTAGGTATAATTCTCGTTAAAGTCCTTAACCATCTTCTCTAACTCAGCACAAGTCTTAGGATTAAGGTTCATATTATCAACTACGATATTGTAACCTTTCTCCATACTATAAGCTAGTACAGTGTTATAAGTTGCAGTGACAACATTCTCTCTACTAGGAACCCAATAGTCTCCTAACATGTTACGAACATCATCGTTGTTGAATCTAACTCTATGCTCTGGGTCTTCATGACACCATTGTTTAGCCCAAGTAGATTTACCCGAGCCTTGTATGCCTCTACAGATTATTAATACTCGCTTGTCCACAAAGATTCTTCTGATTTAGGGTTTGACTTTACAATATCTTCCCAATTAGAAATATCATCTACCTCTAGATAATCGTCTATCTCTGTTTTAGAATCTACTATTTCTCCGTCCTCTTCGTAATAATCTCTGTCCTCTATTCTGGTGACGGCATCTTCGTAATTAAGAGCTTGAATCTTTATATGCTCATAAAGAGTTGCCTGCACTGTTGATGTTACTAAGAATTCAAATGTTTCCATTAATCAACATTACATAAGACATCACTAAATCCACTATAATCTAAGTCGGCTAAAATGTCTCGTATAAACGATATGTAATCTCTAGTACTTTGTAAATCCCGTATATACTCCTTAGTGGATATCATCTCCTCTATAAGTTCCGAATTACCATGACAGAATTTCTCGTACTCCACTCGTCTAGCTTCTGCTTTAGCAATGTCATCATCAAGGTCTTGAATTACTGATTCAACATCACTAACAGTGAGTTTAGTATACTTCTCTTCATTACCAGCATATGCTACACTAAGATTATCAAAGAATCTTTGATACACCTCATTAGACCTACTGAATGATTGAAGTAGTAACCTCTCCTCTGGATGTGCTTTAGGCACTAAATAAAATGATAAATAACTACTCATTTCTCGTTAGTTGGCTTAAGCCATAAATTGGTTTTACTAAAGATGTAATCCCTAAGTCTTGGAAGATAATCAAGATACGTTAAGGTTCTAATGGTATTGCATTTAAAACACTTAATCAGTTCCTCTCTAATTCTCTCCTCAGATACTACTGGCATTTTGTCGAAATAGTCATAAGCCTTCATAGCCTGCCACATATCTTCAGATACCCGTAGTCTCTTGGTAATAGAGAACCTTATACCTCTGAGAATCCTTAAAGGGTCATCATCTAAAGTTACAATAGGAGGTAATGGAGTCCTAAGAAGTTTCTCCTTAATGTCTTCCAAACCACCAAAGTAATCAATTATTTCTCCAGTATCAGGGTCTTTAGCCAAAGCATTAACAGTAAAATCTCTTCGTGATAAATCATCATAGAGATTTCCTGGCTCAACTATTGGAGTTCTGGTATTAGGAATATATCCTACTTCCTTTCTAGCCATTACAAAATCAGCTACTCCTTGATACTTGTATCCTTCTGGGAACTTAGCACGTATAGTATAACATTCTGGAGTTACTAAGAAGATTTCGAACTTCTGTTCTTCCAAGTAGCTTTTTAATGCTTTAAACATTAGTTGAGCTGGACTAAGCTGAGCTTCACATGGGTGAATTTTACTATAGACTGCCTCTGTAGGCACAGCTACATAATCAACATCCTTATTAGTAAGACCTAATAGCTCATCGCGTATCTTACCACCAACTTCGTAGAATTTAAAATCTTCCATTTTAATAAAAATATTATTCTTCCATTTTATCAAATGACTGTATTAACCCTTCTTACCAGTCATAGACGCATCCTATTATTCTGTTCTTCTTAACGAATCCATACAATTGATCAATGGCTTCCTCATATGTTATGCCTGGAAAGAGTGGGCAGCATAGATTTTGGCCTTCCTCAAAGTTCTCAGGGACAGTATAGTCCATATAATTAACCTTAGAATATCGTTCAAAGTATTCGTAGCTATCCAGATAGGGAGGAAGACTTACATAGCCATCAGTAGGCAATAAGTTATATGTGTCTAGAATTTCTAACGCCTGTTCTTTAGTAATAATTCCTGCATCAGCTTCCTCAAACAGTTTATCAGCTATTTCGCCTTTAAGCTGTCCTACTTCTGCTAGCTTACTAGATACTTCTTCCGTCATATATAAGTGGATATTTGTTAAACTCCTCATCAGTACCTTCAAATGGAGTGATATTATAGTTATAATATTCATCCCAATCTATGCTATTTAGTACTTTAAGGACATCTTCGTCTGTCATATACTCGTAATCATATCCTTCTGCTGTTACTATAAATTCATCGTCAACTATGCTGACGGCTAATTCGTAAGCATAATCATCAGCAGCTTTAGACATGTTATCATCATACATAGAAGGTGCATAAGCGACCACAAATTCATTCTTGCAGTCGTTTATGCACTCAATTAAATACCTATTCATTACTGGTCTGCTTCTATATCAATTTCTCCTTTATCTAATGACTTAGACTCCTCTCCTAAGAATCTAAAGCATTTAAGCTTGTAAGCTTCAGATAAACCATTCTCAATGCGAATCACTATACCTTCATATGGTACATCATTGTGACATGTAGGTGAAAGTTCTTCCATGTAGAACCTTTTATCATTAGCTAGCTTTTGGATAAAATTCTCATTCCAATGCTCAGTCTCATCAAGCTCTGGATATAAATCCTTAGCATATCCGTAATATAACTGTTCTACCGGAGTAAGTCCTTTATCTTTACACCACTGTTGTACTTGTCTAGCAGAGAATTCAAATACCACACCATCTGGATTTGTATAAGTAATACGGTAAATTTGGATACCGAAATTCTTACCATATTCATACGGTGTAGTCTGAGTAGTAGGATCCCATATAGGTCTCTCATAACCATAGTCATAAGCTTTACCATTCATTGCTTGAATAGCCTGACCTGTAGGCAGCCATCCTATGATTTCATAATAAAGAGTAAGTCCTTTAGTAAGATACGGAGACAATTTAGAATGAGCTTCACCCCAAATATCACAACCATAATATCCTGCACTTGCTTCTTTATTGTAATACTGATTTTTAACTACCTTTCTAGAAGACCATAAGTAGTCATACTTAGTGTCTGGAACATCTGTGAACCAGCTAGCCACCTTGTCTTTCCATCTTAATGGTCTTTTACATAGTACATCGGCAGAAATACCTGATGTTCCATGTACTTTGGAAGTAATACTAATAATATCATTAGGTTTAATAACCCAAGGACATTTCTTAATAAGAACAGTATCATAATGAAATCTAAACTGATTCTCTACTAATTTACTAATGCCTTTAGGCTGCTTAGCTTGCCTAGAAGAATTTCCAGAAGTTTTAGGAGGATTCACTACATACTTCTTACAAAGTATATGTTTATCCAAACTATCAAATTCTGTTCCTTCTTTCAAATTGGTAACTACTTCATGAGATTCTCCTATAAAATCCAGCCATTTATATAACGAATCTATAGGCATTATAAATCCCTCTGAAGGAACTCCCTGCAACTTAATAGGCTTTACCCTACCATTATCCTCAAAGAAACCTGGAGAAGCTTCCTTGTTAGCATTGAATTCATTGTGTCTAAATAGATTATTAGCTGCCAAATATTTATTAGCAATCTGACATCCTACAGGGAAATATATATATTGCCCTGGTTGAGTATCCTTAGATACGGATATCATATAACCATCTACATGAACACATTTCATCCTTTCACATTTAGGATTAGGGTGTGGTGTGAAATCTTTTACTTGAATTATCTTAGCTGCATAATTAACATTAAACTTAGAAGATTGATTTATACGCATGTATTACGGATAATTTCCGTCTGTAAATAGATAATCTATACAAGTGTCCAATCAGTACGCTCTACAGCATCAGGGAACCACTTAGTTACCTTGTAATACTGATTAGAGTTAGGCTTTGGATAACATACTATACTGCCCTTAAGCATAGTATACCTTCTACCAGAAGGATTAGTAACTGTCTCGCCTATACGCATCATAGATAATGCTTCTCCAAAGTCAAATACTTGTTTCTCCATAATCTTAAAAATTTATTTGGTTTTACAATTAGCTTCTAAATAATCATAGAGTTCATCTATGTTCTTTAGAATCTCATTACCTTGCTCGTCTGTAGCAACTATATGTGGATTTTCTGATTTCTCATACACCCACCATTGAATCCAGTCCATACCTTCTTCGTTATAATACTCAGACAGAAGTAACATTGCTAAATCCTCAGCATTGGTTACTAGTGGACTTTCCATTATATCAATGCCCATATTGTAAAGCTTTCTCATTTGCTCTACAATATTAGTAAGAGAGTGAATTGCATGTAGGAATGTAGTCTTTACCATACTATTTTATCGAAGTTATCGCTCATAGTTTGAATTGTAGCCGAATCATAGTGTTTTAATAAAGCAAGATAATAATCAAATATAGATTGGTACAAATCATCCTTTTCAGCATCAGTAAGGGAGTTGCCAGCAAGGGACACCATTAAATCAGCTATATTAGAGCTTAATAATACAGATGTTTTATTTATCATCTAACGTTACAAATAAAGTAGCCAGTATGTCCAGTATCTTTTTATCACTCATATCATTGATAGTTAGTAATGTTTCTCGAATTGAGAACACATCATTATCTGGGCGATAATGAGTTCTCATAACTCTAATGACATCATCTACATCTCTGATTAAAGTATCTTCATCATAAGCTATATCGTCCCTGTATTTAAAGAACTGGATTTTGGGCTTACCTTCCCTTCTATATGCTACTATATAATTCATTCTCGTGTAAGTTCAAATTCACGCATAAAGTTAGCAAATACTTGTGCCAACGATTCATCTTGTTTGTTGTTATAGTAATAATTGAATGCATGAAACACTTCATGCCAGAAAGAATTCTTAATCTGTTCTTCAGTCAGATTAATTACCTTTCCATCATCAGTCTTCATGCATTCTGCTACCTTTATTTCTAATGTTAGATTACAATGAGAACCAAAGATATCACCATCATCTATAAAATCACACAAAGTGACTTTATACCAATGATTGGCTATTCTAACCTTACTAGGGATGTCATATTTATTCATAATCCCTAATACATTTTAGAACTGGCTGTAGAGGACAACCTTCATCGCTAAGATAGAAGTACTTCACAGTAGCCATCTTACCAATAATTTCATCCATTCTGTCAAGATATTCCCATTTTAACTCACGAGGACCCATAGGTTTGGCTTCAAACTCTTTACCCTCTTTAGTTTTACATACAAATACCATGTCTTCGGGACGTAATCCTTCACTATAACCAACAATTTCAAATTCTGCGTCCTTATACATTTTGACTTTAATCATAGCATTAGTTCTTCCTCCAAAGTTATATACCTTAGAAGGATCACGAATAACTATTCCCTCAAAGCCTTCACCTACATACTTGTCATGTAGTTTCTGTATATTAGCCCAACCAACAACTGTTTCTTGAGGAACTATTTGGAACTTCAATTCTCCATCATCCCATTCTCTTTCTGGATTGAAACCTAAATTCAATTCATCAGTAATGTCATGAAGAATATCTAGTCGTTCCTCAAATGTTTTGGTACTATCCATTACATCATAAATATAATATTCAAGCCAATCCATTCCAGCTGTATCTTTCTCCAATCTTGCCGCACCACTGATCTGCTGTAGAGATTTACCATGTTTATATAGTTCACCATCTAATACAATATCAGGATGCTCTTCAAAGAATTGAATAAGTTTTGGATTATGACGCATGAAGGAAGTTGAAGCATCGTAATCACCACCTCCTCTAGAGGCAGTTCTTACTTCCCCATCCTTCCAATAGAAGGAGCATCTAACTCCATCTATCTTTCTGCTACCGTACCAATATTTGATTTTATCAAATACACTAGTAGCAACTTTGTCAGCTTGTTTAGCTAACATATGCTTCTTAAATCCATTTGAATCAGTAACACCATTACCTAAGTGTTCCTCAACAAATGCCTCAACTGCTACAGCATTATTAATTTTAATTGAAGATGGTAGCAGTTTATACCCTTTATCTGTGTATTTCTTTAAATGAGAGTTATACTCTAATCGAGCCTGTTCAGATACGGTTCTTTTAACCTTACCTTTATAAATCCATATCTCTGGCTGTACAGTTACTTTACCACCATATTGATATGTCTTTCTTCTAATAACAAACCCATGTTGAGCATCATCCCATTCGTAACTAATCTCAACTACTCTAGTTTTACCCTTGTTGTCTTTAGTTACTAATATGTCCATATTAATTTACACTCTTATGCAATTAATCAAGATCGTCAATAGTTACAGATTCATTACAATCTTTAATGAGCGAGTTTACTAATTCAGCACGCTCTGTAGTTAACTTCTTAGCTATCTCCTCGTACTTTATAATGCACCATAAATGATTTCTATGGTCATACTTAGACTCTACTGTCTCAAATACATTCTTCTTAGTCTCTGGATTAACTGCGACTATTCTTGCATTTGTAATACCCTTTATCTTAAAGCATATACCTATTACCTGACTTGCTAAGTCATTCTGTACAGATACAAGAGCATCCTTCAGTTTAGAAGTAGCCGCAATCAATCCCTCAATCTCAGAAGGTATATAGTTATCCATTTAAGCAATAATTAATTAGTTCCAGTATGTCCAAATCCACCTTTACGTTCTGTTTCATCTAATCTAGCGACTTCCTTCCACTCACAAGTCTCAACTTTAGTAAAGACTAATTGAGCTATACGTTCCTTGTCTTCAATCCATACTGCTTCATGCCCTAAGTTAATAAGAACTATGTGTATTTCATCCCTGTAATCAGCGTCGACTGTACCAGGTGTATTTAACACTGTAATTCCCTTCTTTAGAGCTAAGCCACTCCTAGGTCTTACTTGGCACTCATAAATAAACTCGCAATCTGAATCAGTAGTAGGAAGAGCAATCTTTAATCCGGTTGGAATAAGTGCTCTAGCTCCTGGGTCAAGACGAAGCATAGTTACCTTATTACCATCCATTTTAGGTGATGCGAATACGACCTCGCAGTCACCAAAAGCTTTAATAGGATTATCAACTGTCACTCTACTAAAGTCTGCACGTACATCCATGCCTGCTGACATGGGAGTTTCGTACTGAGGAAGCTTGTTGTTGGATAAATTAATTACTTGTACTTTCATTGAGTGTAAACGAATAAATTGAATTCTTAGTTTTAAATATCTTTTTATTCCAATCTATAGACATTATATTAGAAGTAGTATACCACCTATCAGTATTATTAAGGACTAATGGTAGACCTTCTGTAAAGGCGGGAGTCACACCTGATTCTGTAAACCCTACCTTTTGTCTAGCATTATTAATTCCCTCAATCTTAGTGATAGTCATATATCCTTTTTTAGCATGTTCCAAAGAGTAATCTTTGAACCACTTAATAATGACTTCAAATTTACATTCATCAGCTTCGGTATAAAATGCTTTCACCAATAAATCATTATCATAGACTGCTAGGAATGGATTCTCTCTGGCACTACAACTCCCTTTAATCTTAAATGCCTTCTTACGCTCCTTGTAATGGTTTATATCGAAGGTTTCTAAATTGAAGCAATATCCAGCCATTTCTGTTAATTGATCTCTCAACTTAGTGGAAGACTGGCTATCGTAAACATATTTAAACGTTAGCATTCAACTATATAATATTTAGGAAATATAATTTCATCTATTTCTAGTTCTACTTCCTGAACAGTATCAAACACATCAAATATACTGTCATAGTAAGCATCAGCCATCTCTTTACATGTCACTACAGATGGTTGATTAGACTGACCCTCCATTGTTTGTTTAAGTGAGTCTCTATAGTTGTTAACTACCCTATTAGCATCGCCATCATCTAGAATAAGAATAACTTTACCGTTAATTCTGTATTCATAGATGCCATTCCATATACTTTCTTCTTCGGAACATGTATTTAGAAATGGTTCTAACTCTGCTTCAGTGGCAGTATTGAGTCCTAAATGATAAGCAGTCATATATAACTGCCCTGGATTTTCAAATCCCTTTAATCTTGCTAATTTAATAAAATCTGTGTAGTGCATAGTAATTAACTTAATATATAAGCATTAGTTTTGGTTCTTGATAAAGATACATATTGAAGCTGTCTAAGTTCATTAATATCTCTATCCAACTTTAGATTACCCATGTCTACGAACACATTGTTATAGGAACTCCCTTGACTTCTGTGTGCAGTTATGGCATAACCATAGTCGAACGTCTGTGGCTTAATAACTCTATTATCAAATAACAGAGGAACTGGAGTAGCAAACGATTTTACCATATCGAAATATATACCCCATAAATACTTAGATTTAGTCCTATTACTCCACTTCTTAGCTTGTATTGCATCAAGCCTTACAGATTCTATCTTCTGAGCAAGTGTATGTAAATAATCAGGATTTATATTATCTGGGTCTATTATGAATACGTTCATTAATCTCTTATCAACGCTATCATATAGGCCCAGCTCGAACCCCGAAAGTCTCATAAAATGAGGAATGTTTCTAGAGGTTCTGCGTATGTTAATAATAATATAGTCAGAAGAATTAAAGAACATGTCGCCATCGTATTCAAAGTTCTCACACCCAGTTAGAAACTCTGATTTATGATATGGCTCATTGTCTGTAAATAATAATCTTCTGACACAATCATTAAAACCTTTTACGCGCTTATTAGTATATGCTATAAGTTTAGTATGGTTTACATTATTGTGTGTCATACCATACTTAATTTCTGGTAAGGCATCTAGCATAAACTCTTTAGCATTATTATAGCAAAAGAGAGAACCCTTCTCTCCGATTCGTGTTTCAAATCTAGCTATAGGATTCTCTCTTAATGTTAATAATATGGGTGCTAGGGCAGTGTCTTCATCTTGTCTGAATATCTTAGTAAGACGTATTACATTCTCATGTTCGAACACCTTACTAAGACCTCCATTATTCACGGGAGCTATTTGGGCAATGTCCCCTATAAACAGAATCTTACACTGATAAAATTCACAATAGTCTACAAGTAGATCGTAAAGTTCATCACTAACCATAGAGGCTTCATCTATGATAATTAATCCCTTATTAGGAATGTTACCCATACCTTCAGAATAGAACTTCAAATCCTTGTAGTCTAAGTTAAATATATCTAGCTTGGGAGATAATGCTAATAGTTTATGTAATGTAGTAGCTGTATAGCCTGTAGCCATCTCTAGGACTGCTTTAGCCTTGTGAGTAGGAGCACATAACTTAAAGAATTCTGTTCCTTTGGTACTATCTAAATACTGTACGAACTCATTCATAACTGCTGTTTTACCTACTCCAGCATACCCAGTAAGAACTAATATTCTTTCCGGACTATCTAAGAACTTAATCATCTTATCAATAGCATACAACTGCTCATCTGACCAAGCTATCTTGTTCATAACTATTTATCCCAAAATTTATAAGTTATGTTTGTTAACTTATACTCTCCATCCTCAACTATAACCTTATAGAGCCTTTGGTTAGTGTTTGGATTATTAAGTGGTCCACATTCTTCAATGTAAGGGCCGAGCTTAATGTAATTAAAGTTCTTCAGATCAATTTCCTCTGCTAATGTAGCTCTACCACTATACCACCCAATCTTTATGTTAAGTGGTACTGTCTCCTGCCATTGCATCTCAGTTTCAGCCGGAATTGTTACCTTAGGAAACTTTACCTCTTTATGAATAATAAAGGAATCTACTATCTTAGTAGTAGTTAATGCCCTTACTAAACCAGCATAGTGATTAATGAGTTTAGGGTCATTATCGCCACCCATAAAACAGATAGCAGTAATACCTTTATTCTCATTAATGAGTTTCTCTATCCTAGTAATTGTTAGAGGTTCTCCAATGTCCTCTGCTAAGTAAGAGCTATGACAGCCTGGACAATGGCAGGGACAATTGGATATATTAATGGCAAGAGTGGTTTCATCAGGAATTTCCCTGAATACTATATCATATCCTACATATTTAAGCATGTGCGTAGAATCTTCTGCTAGCTTCTTCTTGTCTTGCTTGACTGAAGTTACTAACACGTTTTAAATAACCGATAACTCTAGTAGCATAATCAATGTTCTTACTACCACACTTAGGACATTCTTTGAGATATCTTTTATCAATATGTCCACAATCATTACAAATAGTATTTGGAATATTAAATGTGAAATAGTTAGTACCATTGACAGCTGCAACCTTTAATAGGTTACGATACTGTTCCTTACTAAGATGTTCATCTAGATTCATGTGGAGAGCCGAACCGCCATCAAGCCATTGAACATACTCTTTACCATGCAACTTGAACTTGTCAAGAATAGTAAGAGAGGTATCCTCAACGGCATAGAAATAACTATTATAGCAGTCTCTAGGGACTACATATCCAGCCTTTCTATCCCAATTAGCATGTTTAACTCCTAGGTTCTCTGCTGGAACGAATTCAGTATTAAACATTAACTCCTTAGTTTTAGCTTTACGATTTTCATCGCTAATAGTTTTAAGGATAGATTGCATAAATTCTCTGTAAGTAGGATTATCATTAACTGGAATTCCTAAGAACTCAGCAGCTTCGATAACTCCATTAACACCTACAGTTAAATACTGTTTCTTCATATGAATGAATCCAGCAGAATAGACAGTTAGTAAACCATCATTTAAATAGTCTTTGAGTAATTCATTATATGCAGTTTGATATTTATGAACTTTCTGAACGTTTTCACGTAAATACTCAATCATATCGTATCCGTTATTAACTGCATCTTGAACTAATCTATTAATATTTAAAGTCATTACAGATTTACTACCAGTAGCAATACCACCAGCTCCAAGAGAATAACTAAATTGATTATCAGTTACTTCATTGCGAAGTCTACAACAACTTGACAGACTATCTGCTGAATCAGACATATAAGTAAAGAATGAGTGCCCCTTACTATACATCTCTGCTGTAAAGTCTGCCCATTCTTTATCTACTACATCCTCTCCATCAGTAAGAAGTGCTACAGTTTCGACAGGGAATGTTAAGATGCACTTAGTGCGTTCATTATTAAACCAAGTCATAAACTTCTTCTGTAACCAGTTCAAAGAATCCCATATCGGCTTAGTTCCATCGGGGAATACAAACTCACCAAATAAACCTTCAAAGTAATTCTTATCAAAATAACTGATATTCCAGAATACTGATTGGAAGTTACGAGCAGCCGCTGGTTGATTGATTGAATATACAATCTGTTGGAACTTCTGTTCAATAGTCTTATCAATATTTCTATGTTTATCAACCATCTCTTCTGGACGTTTCCAATAATCATCACCCCATTCTTTACGAGCGAAGTAATCGAAATACATTAGGAACTCACCAGTAGCTACTGCTCCAGCGAATTGTGAGCTGATAGCAAATACCAGATTAACAAACATACCGCAGAAGGAGTCCAGATTCTTAGGCTTGGCAGACAAACCTCCAATTGGCTGTAGCCCTTCAAGTAGGAACGGATACATAGTGATAGCCACGCAGTAGGGCATAATTGATGTTTCATCATGCTTGTAAAGTTCATGAGATTCCAGTTGTCTAATATACTCCTTAGCTAAATCTTCACCATATAACTGCCTAATTTTATCTGTAAGGATTGCTCTATTAACTTTAATTACATCACCCTTAAACAACTCTCCATTTAAAGTTACTATATTCTTCTCAGTAACATTGGCATTAGCATCATATTTACTACCTGTAGCAGCATTAGATGCTTTGGCATAATCCTTAATAAACTGCTTCTTCCCAGCTAATGCTCTAAGTTCAGCTTGTTTATATCGATACAAAATGAATGCTTTAGCGACATCATAGTAATCACAAGCCATCAAAGCCTTTTCAATTTGATCTTGAAGCTCTTCTACTGATACTATGTTGTTAATATACAATTCATCTTTAATATCATCCAAAATGTCGGAATCAATTGGTTCGTTAACAGCATTGAACGCCTTAGTAATAGCCGCGTCAATCTTATTAATATCGAAAGGTTCTACTCTCTTATTTCTTTTAATTACTAACATTCAATTTAGAAGTTTAATATGTTTCTTAGTAATAGAGTCTTCTCTGCTCTATTCATCAAATCTTTGCCCTTGTCATTACTAATTAACTGAGTAAATGCATTATACACAGTAAACATATCCACCTCATTACCCTCTCCTATATAATAGCTAGAATCAGGGTCTTCAAACATAGAACCATAAGCCTTAACAACAAGGTCTGTTCCTATCTTTACGTCTCCATACCCACCATTATAGGTCATAGATATAGCGTTTCTAACCCATCTACCTAGATTAGAGTCTATATTACTTGGAGTTCCTTCCCATGTAGTATTATGTAAGGTGTCCAACATCAATTTAATATCACTGGTTTGTGATAAAAGGTGTTCAACAGCTTTATAATTGATGGGCTTCTCAGACTCTAAGTTCTGAACTTGTAAGAACTCTGGGTCAAAGACACATAAGTTTGTACATGCTCTATTAAGAGCACCTCTATAAATCTTAGCTACTGGTTTACGGACGTCTAATCCATATACCATACCAATAACTTCATCGTGATTATCTATTCTGCAATTCTCTGGCATTACAGCTTGAATAAGTACACGATTATAAGTGATATCATCTGCATTAACCTCTCCATCTGCTGTTCTAGTAACTTGCTTAGGAAGTTCTGCTTCCACTATAAAGTTACTAGTAAACTTATACATTCTTTCTAGAAAGGGTTCTACATAAGCAGCCGTAGGGAAGTAATTACGCTTCCCTATTCTGGTTGCTTTACCATTTAACAGTTGATCAATCGTCAGTTGCATTATACACAGTACAATATCGGCTTTGGTAATTCTAGTAATCTAGCAGCATAATATACAGCTCTTAATGGATTCGCATTGTTGCCATCAAAAGGCATAGTATTATAATTAAAATAACCAACGCCACATTTCTTAGCAATTGTATATAGTCTTACTAACAACTTGGTAGATTGCTTTTCTATTGGCTCAATATCCTTTAACAAAAGCTGGTTTATCAAATACTTTAGGGCTTCCGTGCAAGTAGCTCTGGTATCACCACCACTAAATGTATGATTGTCTATCATAATTGCTCGCACAGTAACTCCACAAAATGCATCCTCAGCATACTTTACTTCACCACTCATCATTTCAATAGGAGTTCCCACCAATCCCTGTACAGGATGAACAGGCTTCTCTACATCTCTATCATTAATGGTTATCTTACCGGAATTTAGTTGCTTTGAGGCTTTAGAAACCATACTATCTTTAACAATAGTAGGAAGATCATCTATGTTAGTTTGGTCAGTTACTCTAAATCCAACAGCTGGCAAATTACTCATAAGATTATCCTCGGCTCGTTGAAAGTCTAGTTTACTTTGTTCTAACGCCTTAAAAGCATTTACATAGTCATCACAATTAGCTCTAAGAGCTATTACATCATCAATAGTTAAAGTCATTGTTTACATTATTGTAAGATAATTCGTCCATCTAATGTGTTCTTACCATCTACAATACTATAATCACAGGATGCAAGAGTATTACCGAAGTTCTTGTGTATCCACTCAGAACTTCCAAATAATGAGCCTACAGACTTATAAGTAAATCTTCTACCATAGGTAGTAGCGGACTGATGCAAGTCTCCTTTTACGAAGACTACATTACCGGAGATTCCCCTATTATCTAGATACTCATTAATAAAATTCTCAGTCTTTACATCTAAGGTTAGCGGTAAATTCTTGAACATATCCTTGTTATCTTTACCATGACACATTACATAAGTAACGTCACCAAGTTTGAACTCTCCGATAAATTTATCAAATACTTGACACTTAATATCGAACTGTTCAAGTATAGCAGCCAATGCTATATTAGCAGCATATCCAAAATCACCGTCATGGTTGGATTCCCCAACGCAGTAATAATATAAATTGGAATGCTTAATCTCTTCCTGTATAGACTTAATAAAACTAGTCATTAGTTTTATATAAGTATGCAGTTGTTCCTTATTGCTCATATTTTGAGCTAGGTCATGTCCACCTCTAGTAGTCTGACCATTATATCCATCTAGAGAGTCTCCAAGATTACAGATAACAATATTCTCAAATCCTCCACCTATATGATAGGCTTCTGTATATACTCTTTTAAGAATCATATCAAATCTTCTCTTCATCTCTTCCTCATTATAAGGATTTTGATAAATAGATTGTGGAGATACAGCTGCTCCGGTATGAATATCAGATAGCCAAATGATTAAGTCTTTACCATTGGTTATCATAGGTGCTTTGCCCCAATCATACAAATTATTAATGTCTAAACCTTCTAGAATATGTTTACCATCTTCAATCTTAGACTTTAATTCTGCATTCTCTAATGCATATTTCTTTAATAAGGATTCATTCTGTTTTATCCTTTGAGCTTCTATGCCTCTAAGAAAGTCATTCTCCTTCTCTCTTAGTTGCATAACTTGAAGCTGTTCAGGAGTATTCTCCTCTATGATATGAGGTGCAAACGGAGCTGAAGCCTTAGTAATATTAAATACTCTCAGAATCTTCTTGAAATCTTCCAATGAATATTCTGGGAAGCTACGGCTAACTTCTCTTTGCGTGATAGAAGAGCCATAATATGAATACAATCTATAAATCATATTCATTTCATCACGTGTAAGTCTTCCGGCTAAAGGAGCTTTATCACGCAAAGGCACAGTAAATTCATAGGCAATAATCCTACCTTCTGTGTCTCTTATATACTGAATGGTTCCAGTACTAGTCTTTTCAGAGGTCTTCTTAGCCTTGGATTTAGTAGTTCCAACATAACCTCGTTCTTTAATCTGTTTAAACAAATCCATGACAGTAGAATACTGTTCATTAGATACCTTGTTAGCCTCATAGTCAAACTCCAGTTGCTTACGCTTATTGCAGAAATAATTCTGAGGAAGACCTGTCTTCTCAGCATAAGCATTCATACTAACATTATCTTTAATTACGTTATGTAAGTGACTGATCAATTTGACTAGAGTTTCGTTTCTCATATTACTGATGTAAATTAGATAGCCTCTCGGCCTTAATATAAAATTTCTAATCTCTTTGCTACTAAGTATCTATAAAGAATAAGGGGACTACCTTATTAAACATAAGATAATCCCCTTGATATTTAAGGTCAATAGAAGTTATAACTTATCCTTCAACCCCAAAGCAGATATATGTACCCATCTTAGCTGACTTAGACGGAGTGTACTTAACTTCAAAAGCACCATCCTCACCTTCAACTACTGCCTTAATATACTTGCAATATACGTCACCAGTGTAGTCTTTCTTAGTGTACAGCTCCTTAGCTACTTCTTTAGCCTTAGTCTTAGTCTCGAAATTGATAAACAGTACTTCACCAGTTGCAGGATTAATACCTTGATAACCAGTCTTATACTTTCTCTTACCCTTCTCATTCTTAATGTCAATCATAGTGTACGGACGCTCGCGAGTGTCAGCAGAACCTGCCTCAAACGTAATGGAACATCCAACACCAGCAGCCATCTTAGTATGTTTAGTAAGATATTCAGCGCAGAATTCCTTCAATGCTTTGTCAGTGATGGGCTTACCAGCAGCTTTCCATGCCTGAGTAGCATCACGAATTACTTGGAATGGGGCTTGTGCAACTGCTTCTTGTTTAGTGTAACCTTTAACTTCTACTTTCTTAAAATTTACTTGATTAGTCATAATTAATTGAGTTTTAAACATTATTCCATTGAGTGTAATCTCTTTGTTATTGTATTACAAAGGTACTGCTTTAATATTGGATTACCAAGCAATACTGATGTAAAATAATCTTAATGTTGTATTCTCAATCTGACCTCTTCTTTCAGGGAGGATGCTGCAAAGGTACTACTTTATCTCCAATTGGACAAGTAATGACTAATAAATAATACGATAAATTATTTTAACTATTATCATTAGGTGGAAAGCAAAATGTATTATTGCACGCCATGTAGCTTCACTCTCTTCATAGAATTTATCTATTATGCCATTCTCATCATTAGCGATTATCCCAGTAGCCCATAACAGTTGATTAAATCTCATGTCTGGATACTTGTCTATTAAATCGGATAGCTTACTAAGAATAGCTTTGTTGTTTACATATCTAGTGTTATTCATACACTTTAAAATGGTAAATCTGGAGTTGAATCTTCCCAGGGTAATTCTTTATCGAGAATCTCATTGATTTTATCAACCATTTCCTTAGAAGACTTCATATCGAATGTAAGGAACTCTGTAGTATTTCTCATAAAATCGTCACAAATAACTGCAAGACCTTTAAGAATCCTTTCAGAGTTATGAGACTCTTTACCCTTACGAACTTTCTGAATTACTTGCCAAGTAGTAGCATTAGGAGTCTTATTTCTGGCTTGCTTAGTAAGGAAGCATATTAGTGAGATTAAGGCAAACTTAGTTCCTATATCACAAGCTAAACACCCCAAACTGAAGTAATCCTTATAATACTCCCTTAAGTCATTCAGAGTTGGTTCATAGTATTCCATCAGCATCGTATCCATACAATTCGTAGTATGCTACCATACGTAACAACTTAGTAAACTCTAAGAATCCTTCTTTCATATAGCCATTAGTAACTGGGTATACTCCAGACCTGAAATCAGGAACTGTAGATACTACCAGCATATTAGCCTTTAAAGAAGGTTTGACCTTATATGTGTTCTCAATATACAGTTTAAGCATCCACATATACATAGCCATTTGTCTAGCATAATGATACTTATCAAAACTCTCGCCAAACTTAGTAAGATAATGCCCACTTGTCTTTAAGTCATTGAGTGTTAACTCATCGCTATCAGGACAGTATGTGAAATTATCAAGTTTAGCTTTAAGCTTTAGTACCTTATTCTTGCCACTATGTTCTACTAACACAGACATTAATAAGGCTGCTTCATTAGCTATAACAGGTTCTGCAAATAAACCTTCTGGTTTTAGTAATGACTGTATTTGCTTATTGCATTCAACTGATGTGAGACATTCTCGTAGCTTGTCTCTAGACTTGGGATCTAAATAAATAGGAACCTTATCGGCAACATATTTACTTCCCCATTCATAGGCTGTACGCTGAGCATAGTAGTCTTCGCATTTAACACGTAGAGCTTCCATCTTATCAGCATCCATTTTACCCTTATAATAGCTAATTTTATTTGATGCTGCTATAATTTCGTCAGCAGTAACAACATGATTAGCTACAAATGTAGGATATAATTCATCCGCCATGAATCCAGCTTTAGCTGTAGGTCTATTAACTGTTTCTACAAGAATAAATGATTCTGGTTGCAGTATTAATTCATGCACTGCTGAACCAAAATACAGTGAGTCAGAATACCTAGAGTCCGCTTCTAAACCAGCTTTATACAAAGCAGGACTTCCACCCTGCTCTGGATTTATTAGCTTCAATCTAGAGTTACTGATGTAATCAGAATAAGCATCCCCGAAGTATTCTTCATCACTTATGTCTAAATATTCTATGGTTTCAATTAGTGGTGTTATTTTAATTTCCTCAAGCATATTGCTTCATAAATAGATAAGCATCGATTATCTCAGTTCTATTTAGTGAGAATACCTTGAACATAGGGAAGTCAACAGTTCTGTCTGTATGATACAGTAGTGCTGGCACCCCAGAACGTTGACATTTGATTACATTACTTAAAGAATCATCAATAAAGACATCCACTTTACCTTTAATCATATCAGCTTTGTTACCATGCTGGTATACCATTTGATAAATTGGTCTGTCAGGAAATCCATTCCTCCTGAGCCATTCTCTAGTCCATGCCTTATTATTGACTCTCTTAGTACAATACAGCTCTGGAATAAAGTCAGGTCTATTAATAACTGGGAGATTTAACCAGAAATCTCTCTCCTTACTAAGGATCTGTTGTACATTCCTAGTAATTATATGGTCTTTAAGCATGTGAGGATTATTAGCTGTATCAAAACGCTCACAATAAGCATCCCAAAACCCAGCCAAACAATCATCTATATCTAATCCTATTCTGAACATTCAATAGCATCTTGTTATGATTCTAGAATTCTTCTATATCATAGATGTCACCAATAATTATCTCTCTGTCTCTTGACATGATTACCCCTAATTCTTCATAATCTCCAGGTAGATCAATATCACAATCTTCAACGAACAAGTTTATGAACTTGTCTTCAGCTTCTGTGAAGCTTCTAGCTCTCACTTTCTCTAACCACAAGTCTCCATTATTAAGACCATAACATGGTAGAATGTAAGTACTCATTTATTTAGTTTAAAATTTTAAGGCAATATAGAACTTCATAAGACAAATCAAAGCCGTAGGTAAGTCTTACTTCAGTTAAAGTGTCTTCATAAATTTCAACCATCTCTTACTAAGACTTCTTAATAAGTTCGTAAAAGAAATCTTTACTCATCATAACGTATTCTCCATCAGAGCCCATATTCACACCTTTATCAACTTGTTTATTCCAGACTATTACTAATGGTCTGTCTTTACGTCCACAAGTTTTGATGATTTCAGCAATAGATGGAGTATTCTTAGTACATTTGCATTGAACATAACAAGGTAATTTGTCCTCGGTTTCTGCAATATCAATCTTAGCATCATCCAAATTCTTAGATTCACTACGAGACGATTTCAATCCTTTATAACCGAGTTCAATTAATTCCTTAATAATTTTAAGTTCATAATTATTACCCTTACGTTTAGCATAAGCACCGTTACGTTTCTTCTTTGGTTTTACTTCTTCAGTACCTTCCATGCTTCGTTAATTAAGTTAAGTGTTGCATCTCTACCATATTTAGCATGAAAGTCGGATATATCCTTAGCTCCATAAGATCTAGGAATCCATAGGCATTCTACTCCAAATTGCTTCCTTATCCGATTCATATTATGAATTCCAGCTAAGTCATTGTCATAGAACACTACTATCTTCTTAAATCTCTTGCTGAGTTTCTCAAACTGAGATTCAGTTATGAATAGATTCTCAGAATTAGGAGCTATTGCAGTAATCCCTAAAGAATATAAGCACATTACATCCTTCATACTTTTAGTAATTACTAACAAATTACCTTCTGCTGGGAGTTGATAAGCTCCTTGCAACATGATAGCCTTCCAATTAGAAAGGAATCTTGTAGTTCCTTTGTTCCTAAATGGAAAGTATATACGCCATAACTCAATGCCTTTATCGTTCTTACCTCGATAATAGCCGAATATGGGGTTCTGAGAACCAGTAGTAGCATAATAATTCCCATTCAGGAATACAGTTTTACATGAGTACACTCTAAATTTCTTTAGAATGTCCTTAGTAATTCCATATCTATGCCACCATTCCAGCTCTTTATCAGTGAATTCCTGTATTTCAGCCCGTATAATAGCAGGTCCCTTGTCTTTAAACTCAGTACTACTAATTACTGGCTTACTACCTTTAGGCAACGTCTTGTGTTTGATATAACCAAAATCATTAGCAATGATTTGTAAAGCCTTATAATAAGAGCAGCTATACTTATACATTACTACACTGATAAAATTGCCATAAAATTGTCCACTGAAATCATTGAAGATGATATCCCCAGACGCATTCCTATAAAAGGAACACGTAGGAGAGTTATCATTTCTCAACGGAGATTTAAACAGTCCCTTCTTTACTGGGATACCAAGATAATACTCAAGATATGTCTCCTGAGATTGCCTTTCAAGTAAATACTTCTTAGTAATTTTAGGTTCATACTCTAATACCATATTGATTCGATACTTAATGTTAGAACCTTAAAGTTACTAATTATTTCTTATACATCAAAGTCAAGGTCTGAATTAGCTGATGCAGCGTCTCCTGCTACCCCAAAATCATCAGAACTTGTTCCCGGCATATCTGTAGGACCGTTACTCTTCTGTTTATTCATCTGATTAGTTTCGTAATCAGAGAAGAAGACCTTATCACCCAACCAGTTATTAGAGATATAAGCATCACCTGCTTTACTAATATTAACGAAGTATGGCAAACAAGGTTCACCCTTCTTATTAGCAATCAGTTTCAGTTTAGTCTGCTTATTAACAGCGTCCTTGGTAATCTCAATAAAAGTCTTAGCTAGCTTCTCAAATTCATCGGGAAGCGCAAAGGTCATAGATTTAAACTTCTCATATTTCTTAGGAGATAGTTGTTCTCCAACATGAGCTAACATAAACTTAAACTTCTCCAAATTAGACGGATTCTCACGTTCTACCCCACCATTAGAGGTTACTGGTCTCACATCATCACCTTCTTTAGGACAGAATATAGTCTCTTCATATACTCCATTCTCATTCTCAAACGAAATCTTCATGGTCTTCCAAGTAGTACTTGGGTCTTTCTTACCAGCGAATTCGCTATAAGTTACACCCTTAAAGAGTACAGTATGGATTTCCCAAGGTTTCAGTCTAGGTTTGATTGATGATGTACCGTTAGTGTTGGATAAGTTGAAATTCATTGACATAGTTCTAATAGAATATTAAAGTTCGAAAGTTAATGGGTCAATCTCTTTAGCTGACTCATCTTCAATCTCTGTGTCTAGTGGCAAATCTACATTGTCAAAATCTTCCTTAACTTCTATGTTATCTACTTCAGGTTCTATAGGTCTGTCAGCATTACCAACTAATACAAACAAATCATCATAGCCCTTCATTTTAGTTACTGTAAATGTATCTCCGTACTGTCTTAATAACTCATTGGATTTACCTCTACAGCTTACAGACAGACCTTTAGTAAGCTTATTACCACCTTTGGTACCAAAAGCTTCATCAGTACCAATAATTGGGAATGTTACTCCTTCAATCTTCTGGTAATTAATACTAATTCTATCTCCCCAGGCAGCACCTATCATAGCAGCAGCTGCCTTATTAAGTATATACTTATTGGAATCTAATGTTACTTGAGGTTCCGCTGTATCTTCAACCTCTACCGCAACCTTCTTGGTAGGTTCCTCCTTGACTATCTCCTGCTTCAGAGATTTATATTCTCCAGTAGCAGGATCAAAGTCTAGGGTTAATAGCATTTTAACTATCATTCTCCTAATTCAAACTTATTAATTGTATCAATAACCATCTTCATATTAGGTTCGATATATAAGTCAGAGAAACATCCAGCAGTACTTCTACAAGTATCAGGACCTAAGGATCTAGTTCTGAATTTATACGTAACTTCCTCATCATTAACTATCTTCTCCGCATAGAGCAAATAATTAAACAGTCCATCAATATTAACACTTCTGTCCAACATCTTACCGGTGGTGAAGAGTTTATATTTAGGATCATAGTCGTTACCATCATTCACAATATGTGATATGAAGATTACGATTAAATCGTCTCGAAGAGTCATTGCCTTAAGAATTAAGTCATAATAATGCTTTGCAAAGTCAATATGCTTATCATATCCTTTCTCAGTACTTCTAGACATTACTTCTTGAGAGAGAAGATAATTACTATCATCAATAGCTAAGACTTTAATCTCCGGCAGTTTAACATTAACTACGTTCATAATATTCATTACCTTAGCAAATTCATTACTAAAATACCAGTTACCAACGTAATTCTTGTCCTTATCCTGAGTTAACTTCTTATAATTCTTTCTAAATCCTGGAATAGATAATTGTTTTGGAGTACAACTAATAATAAATGTTTCTTTAGGATTCAGATATTGCAGCGAACTAGACTTACCACTACCTGAAAATCCTCCAAGTCCTATAATTTGGCTCATTAAGTTATAATGTTATGGTTACGCGTAAATCATCTCGTTTAGCTTTAGCTTCATCTTCTGGAAAGTCGATGATAGTCCAATCTGGATGTTTATACCTCTCATAGTCATTGATTTCAGATGGAATAGGTAATTCTTTAAAGATACCACATCTACCATAAAATCCTGTACCAATAGCTATGTCAGACGAACCAAATCTATTCTTAAGAACCAGTAATGACCTAAATCCATCCTTTAGTTCCTTTATGTCATATCCTCTATAAGAAGACAATTTGTTCCTAAATGGATTATACAATACTAATACAACATTAGCATCCTCGCTAGGAGAACCACTTTCCTTCAAATCGGACAAATCTGGCTCCTGTAACCCTTGCTTTAGTCTTTCAGAATTATTAGAATTTCTATTAAACTGCATAATATTAATTGGAGATACTTTACATTTATTTCTAAATGATACCCCATATGCAGAAATAGTATCAATCTCTTCTTTCTTACTACGACCTGGCAACGGTCTTACTAAGCCCAAATGGTCAGTAATTATAGCTATGATCTGATTAGGATTATTAAGTACATAAGTGTCTTCATCAACAAAGGTTCCAAACTTCTTCAAGTCTGCTATAACCATTTCTTTATACTTCTCTGAATTTAAAGTTCCATCATGTATTATAAGTCTGTCTTCTATTGATTCCAGCCATGGAATACATTCCTGAACTAAATCATAATCCTCATCAGATAATGTCACCCCCTTACCTCTAGAAAGCAATTCTTTAAAAGATATCTGTTTACCATAAGTCTCATAAATGTGAATAGAAAGCAGTTTAGCTAATAATTGCTCTGCACTCATTTCTAATGAGAATATAATAAACTGTAAATCTCTATCTTGACTTGTATCAAGAAGTGCTTTATAAATAAAAGAGTGAAGTACTAAACTGGTTTTACCATTACCAGTTCCTGCTGCTACTAAGTAATATGTTTCTTGAGTTAATCCATCAATAATCTGTTCTAATTTGGGCAGACCTAGTGATAATCCTTGATTGTCACCTCTTCTACCTCTTTCGATTAGATTTAACAAGCTACTAGTATGTGTCATAATTCTGTTATAGTATCAAATACCATTTCATCAAAGTGACCTTCCTTAAATGCTTTAATGGATTCCCAAGATTTGGATATAATGAAATCAGCTATATTCTTATTAAGCAGATTACATTTATTCTTTTTAGCCCAGTCGATTAACTCTAGTACTTCTTTATGCTTATCTTTACTCCATCCGATATTCTTACCATATCGGAAGAACATTTCATCTTCAGTAAAGAATCGTTTGGCGAAATTCCGCATATCATATTCTTTACCGTTAATAATACCTATTGGAGGATAAGCATCCCATAATTCTTGACCCAGTTCTCCTGAGTACTTTCTGTAATTTCTCATGAAATTCTCATTAAAGATTACAGTTTCGGGGTCAAACTTCTGACCCGCTTCAGGGACTTTATACTTCTTAGTAATAATTCCCTTAGTTTGAAGACTCAGTAAGATAGTCCTCAATCCAGTTTTAGTAATAGGCAATCCAAGATATTTAGTAAGGAATTCTCCATGACCTTCTTCTGGTTGCGCTATAAATAATAACTCAATCATTAACAACTCCTCAGCAGTAAGTCTATACTGCTCCATCATTAACAATTGATTGTCCAAAGACGTCTTTAATTTATCCAAGCTAATGATTAATAAGTTAGTAACTTACCAATCTATTATGCTGCAATAGTGTTATTCTGATTTCTCAGTGTCCTCAATTACATAAGCATCCTCAGCTACTTCAAATGGAGATAAGAAATCCTCAATGAGTTCTTCCTGTCTTTTAGCCATAGCCTTAGAATCATATACTTTACCATTAAAGGTAAATTCTCCCTTCCTATTTATGCCATTAGTAGCAACAGCATCAAATACAGAAGTAAGAGTAAATAGTTCAACTATACGTTCAACTGTCATTTCAAATTCTCGATATGAGTTACAAAGATAATCAAATCTATTTATACTACCAACTGAATCTACCTAAATTTGAGGCTTCTCATAAGGCTTGGTACATCTAACATCTTATTCCCTATAGAAGCAGAGACAATGCAAATGCTAGCCTTAGAATGTCTCTCTAATAGGTGTAACAGACCAAATATGTCTACATTCGCAGTAGTATCTGGCAAAGGTAACACAACTTCTTGGTCTATTACGTCATAATAGTTCACGGTATACATCAGAATCTAAATATCATTTTAGTTTCTTTGTTCTTCTTAGGAGTAAATTCTCTTCCTTCTAAGACATCTAGCAGATTAGAGCTGTCTATGGTTATGAAATCTTTACCACTAGTACTTTTACGAAACCATTCTTCTTCAACAGTTCCTTTAATTACAAAGGTAAATACTTCTGCCACTTTGTTCTCCGCCTTCCTAATAACTCTGCCAATTCTTTGTGTCTTAGTAGTAGGACTAGAATCAAATCCAAGAATAACAGCTACAGACAATCCCGGAATGTCAGCACCTTCGTCCAACATTTTAGAGGTATTAAGCACTCCTACTTTAGCTTCCTTGAATTCCTCCAAGGTCATACGCCCTTTCTTCTTAGTTTCCTTACTAGATAACACTTTACCATATCCAATCTTCTCCGCGACTTTAATTGTCTTACTAAACGTAATACATTTCTTGTCTTGACGGTGCTTCAATATTAAATCAGTAAGTTCTATCTTCTTAGGATGGTTATATATAAACTGCTTCCTTCCTTGCAGGGCTCTGTTAAACCCCATTGCATGTATTAGAATCTGTTTATTAATAGCCTTAAATTCGTCAGGCTTATTAGCATAATCAGGACACATTCTCTTAGCTAATTCAATGCGTTTCTGCCATTTAGAAGCACATGCCATAGCTAAGGTAAAATCATGGTTAAAGAAAGAGAAATGATCGTAAAACTCTCTATTTAATTCTAGATACTTGCTTAGATCATCTACTTCTATTAAGACTTTGTACTCCCTATAAGGAGACAACCAGCCTCTGGCAGTAGCTTCACTAACATCTACTCTATCAACTACAGGACAATACTTCTTGATGTAACTGTCTTTACCATCAAGCCTTTCCATAGTTGCTGTTAAGCCTAGAATTATTTTATACTTAACTACTTCGAACACCTTTCCAAATAAATCGGAGGCATATTTATGACACTCATCAAGTATTAATAGATCACAATTCCATTCCTTTCTTACTACAGTATTAATGATAAGCACCTGATAAACTTTAGGTACTTTTTGCTCAGCTAAATCTGCTAACCATTGTCTTTGCAAAGCATCTGTAGGTACTACTATTATAACACTCTTTCCAGGATTCTTAGCCAAGAATCTCTTCATACACATAATGGCAGTTCTAGTCTTACCGAAACCAGTACAATAGACTAGACTTCCACATAATCTGTTATTAACCCATCGTTGAACACCTAAAGCTTGACGTTCACTTCTGGTAATATTTCCAAATAAGTCTGCCATTTGTTATGTAAAGAGCTATTACACCTTAAATTAAATCATCTATCCCTTAAGTCTTGTGATATGACTATAATGAAATTAAATTAAGTAATGCATAGCTATTACATAATAATCTGGATTAATAACTGTCAACCAATTACAATTCAGATATAATTTACAGAGTAAATCCTTTAGCATCACATACCATTTTAATTTGTTCCTTACGAGTTTCCCATTGAGAGATGTGGAACTTAACTTCTTCAGCCAAAGAATAGAGTATTCTATTTCTGAGAACCTTAAGTTGGTCTGTAGTTAACTCTGTATATTTCTTACTCTTCAGATTAACCATAGCTCTTAATTGAGTATAATTCAATCCTTTGGGAGTAATATAGATGGGAGCGGTAGGTTTAAGACCTAATCTCTCTCTAGCCACTACAAGCTTGTCTCTCAGCTGACCATCAGAGTCTTTCTCTACCAAGTCCTTGCTCTCTTGAGCAGTAAACCAGAGACCTTGCTTGAGAATGAATGTGAGTGTAATATGTTGCTTGTTGAACTTTCCCAGTCTGTCCAAACAACCTTCACGAACAAGTTCAGTAGGAATATCTTTGAATTCCTCCGGACAATTATTCATGGTTCCGTCAATCGGATAATCCTTAGGGTCTATAGCATCCTTATTAATGTCTAGGAAAGATACTAGGGCCTCTAAGAATTTAAATCTAGGCAGATGTTGCTCTTGCTCTAGCCATCTTAAGAATAGCTCAGCATTACAACGCTGCTTCTGGTCATTAATAATGTCCAATAAAACATAACGACCAGGATACTCCTTGCTAGTATTGTGAAGCATAGATTCACAATGGGCGTAGAAACTACGAAGTTCTTCCTCAGTACAATCAACCAAACGCTTCTCCTCTTGTACTAATTCTCCATTAACCTCTTGTTTACGACCCTTCCATACGAAGGAGTTAATATTATTCATAGCAGCTGCCAATTTCTCTTTAAACATACAGATATATCATATTAATTTGATGTAATGGTCTAATCTCTTTAATTTAGATAATCTTTTACAGTATAATCTCACCTTCTGGTGGCTTCTCGTAAATAAAAGTCTCAAAATAAAAGTCAGTATTCTTATAAGGAACTTGAATATTATTCTCAGAATCGTACCAAGTATCCTTACCAGCTACTACTTCCCTATATTTTAAGAATCCGATGTCCCCAACTACTAGGAATGGACTATCCCAATTGGGACATCGCGTACACGCTTTATATGCACCAGTTTTTAAGTCTTCAAACACATATTGAATATAGCCACCTACGTTCTCTTGTGCAGCTACAAGCCGCACACGTAAGGTCTCTATTATCATAGATATCTTGAGCCTACACGCATATCTTCAGGAATATTATCTTCTTCAAATGGAATTGCTTTCCATTCTAGATCGTCTGGATTCCATCCAAATGCTTCTGCATCTGCGTGGGCAATATCTCTACCTCTATCTAGAGCTTCTTGTTGTGTTTCGAATTCTTCTGTTTCTTGATAGGTAATATTACCCTTCAACCCTGCATAAATGTTGTACTCGGTCATTCTTCTGATTCGTTAGTGTTAATTTTACCATCTTTATAAGTTACACAACCGTATTTAGCGAAGTCACATACACTCTTCTCAATACCTCTGAAACAGGGATATTTAGCACATTCTTTACAGGTGCGCTCAGGATACTTGTATTTAACTCCATCTCTGTCTTTGTCACAGTCTTCGGATTGCTTCTTAGCCATGCGCCTCTGAGTTAGTTGTGTCTTAGTAAATTACTTGAATAATAAGGCCATTATTACTCCTACAGTAACTACTCCTAGACTTGTTGATAAAGTGGTTAATCTTTTATTCTTCTTAGTTATTTTACGTAACTGCTCTTGCTGTGTTTGAATAGCTGTATCTTGCAACTTAATGTGCATGTTAGCTCTTTCCAGTTGAAGTTTACGTAGACTATCAGCTTTAGCCAAGTTTGCAGTTAGTAAGGCATAAGAATCTACTTGCTTTATAAGTTCTACCTTCTCAAGTTTTAACTTCTTATGCTCCAGGAATATAAGATTAGTCGACTTTAGCTGTTTAGGAGTTATAACTATTAATGAGTCATTTACCAACTTCGGATAGATATTCTGTGAAGAACACCACATCGTTGGCAATAGACTGATTAGTAATATTAATAAA
>OHKG01000206.1_pt1 | contig 30192 bp, 27 predicted proteins | sample 1568701 | NCBI WGS metagenome assembly OHKG01 (sample SAMEA3879529, study PRJEB24766) | human gut metagenome | biome: human-associated habitat; feature: feces | place: USA | collected 1985/1987 | reverse complement strand
TTTATTTACTGCCAGAGCCGCTTAGGCTGGGCTAATTTTTAACGAACTATTGTTAATTTTGAAGAGAATAAAATCAAAAACACATGCTGCAAACATTTCAATGACAATTCCAATGGGTTGATATTCTATAAAACTTCTGAAACACTTACTTCCATTATATCTAAAAGATTACTGGAAGTTAAGGATATATATAAGGTTTATTGTTACTGTCCTACTTGCAAAAAGATATTTTGTATCTACCGTGAAGAACAACCATCAGAAATAGAAAATATTATTGAACACATTCCTATTGGCAGACGTATTATAGAACATGTTGAAAAGGAAGTTGATAGTTTACTGGATATACCTAAAGAATTAGGTTATTGTCACGCATTTTGGGATTTAAAAGAGAAGATTCTTTTAAATGAATTTGGTCTGATTTGGTATTCTCCATCAGTTATAAATATCTTCACCTGTTATGATTAAATGAATATTCAAAGATAATATAACAAGAAAAAAGACTATCTTTGTTTATTGAATATAATTTGTGACTTATTCACGACCATTTTACAATATAACAACAATAAATATACTGGATAGTTCTTTTAAATATTGATATACACATCAGTAACACAGCTATTTATAAAGAATAGTTCAAGGTTACAGGGATGCTCGGTTGCTGCTTCTTACGGTATGACAGATACTATGGGACGTATGCACTCAGATGCTCAGTTCGCTGGTTCTTCATCAGTTCCTGCTCACGTAGAAATGATGGGATTCCTGGGTATCGGTAACAACCCAATGGTAGGATGTACAGTTGCATGTGCAGTTGACGTTGCTACTGCTTTGAATAAGTAATCTATACTTAATCAAATATATAAACTCCTGTAATCTAAATGGTTGCAGGAGTTTTTTTATTTGCCGTAAATTATAGTTTAGGGATATTCTAATAGCCTTCTTTTTGGTTATCTTGTCTTATCAGGTAAGAAGAAAAATGATACTATAACAACCTAAAATATGGTTCCTCCAAAGGCTATTACAGTCAAGCCCAAAGCAGAACAATTGCCACTTAATTAAGCACTAAAAAAGTGATTTTTGCAGCCCATTTGCAGCCCAATTTGCCATTTTCAAAAATGGGCTGCAAAAACTTATATAATCAACTATAGTACAATGAGATATACTCCATTTTACAATCATTTTAATATGGAAAAACATTGTACGATGGTTTACTTTTCATTGAGAGAAAGTAAGCAAAACAAGAAAGGTTTATCACCTATTGAGGTTTCTATCTCCACAAACGGAAAAAGAATCTATTTCAGCACAGGTAAATATGCACGTTCTACAGACTGGAATAGAGAAAAACAGTTAGTAAAAGGTAAGAGTGAAGAAGCTCAATTAGTAAACAGCTATCTTACACAGCTAAGAAACAAAATATACCAGAAAGAAATTGAGCTACTTCAAATGAGCTACCTAATCACAGCAGAGCTACTAAAAGAAGCTGTTGCAGACAAAGTAGAAGCATTGAACGAAAAAAGCCTGTTTGAAGTCTTTGAAGAACATAACAGAGAACAGGAAAAGCTGGTTGGAAATGGAGTTTCTAAAGCTACTTATTGGATTTCTGTCTACACTGTTCTCTTCAGAGAGTATCCTGATATAAAGAAAGCATACTATCTTTCCATGAGACTGGGACTGATTTACCATCAGTGCAGACATAAGGACGTGGCATTGACAAGACTTGCAAGGTGGTATGATGAAGTGGACAAATCAGGCTTCCTTGCCTTTGGAAGAGTGGCAAGATCCATACAGACACATTATCTGGAAATCATAAACTTCTTTGAAAAGCGTTCCACAAACGCTGCATCTGAATCCTTTAATGCTAAAATAAAGAACTTTCGTGCGCAGTTCAGGGGAGTTAAAGACAAGGCATTCTTTTTGTACAGACTGACTAAAATTTATGCCTAAACAATAAAGCCCTCAGGTTTTTACGTTGACCCGTGAAACGTACTTGTGTTTCAAACAGGCAGAAAAAAGTTCCGCAAAACTGCAGGACTTTCAATTCTTAAGTGGGTGACTAGTGGGACTCGAACCCACGACATTCAGAACCACAATCTGACGCTCTAACCAACTGAACTATAGTCACCATGTTGGTATGAAAAATCGCTTTTAAAGAAAGGGTGACTAGTGGGACTCGAACCCACGACATTCAGAGCCACAATCTGACGCTCTAACCAACTGAACTATAGTCACCATGTTGGCTTCCTTCTCAAAAGCGATGCAAAGGTAGAGGATTTTTCTGAATCTGCAAACTTTTCTTCAAAAAAATCGTCTATTTTCTCAATATATTGCTTTTTTCCCAGCCAACAGCGTATTTTTCATCAATGAAACAATGGTCATAGGACCTACCCCACCCGGTACCGGCGTAATGTAAGAACATTTCGGAGCTACTTCGTCAAACTTCACATCACCCGTCAATTTAAAACCGGATTTTTTAGTGGCATCGGGCACACGTGTGGTACCTACATCAATCACAACAGCTCCTTCCTTCACCATGTCGGCTGTCACAAAATTAGGCTGTCCCATGGCAGCTATCAAAATATCGGCTTCCTGACATTCCTTCACCAAATCCTTGCTCCGGCTGTGACATACGGTTACTGTGGCATCACCCGGACAAGCTTTCTGCATCATCAGCATAGCCATTGGTTTTCCGACAATGTTGCTTCGTCCTAAAATAACGCACTTCTTACCTTTTGTCTCAATCTGATAACGACGCAGCAGCTCCATGATACCGTTGGGCGTTGCAGAGATATAACAAGGAAGACCAATCGACAAACGTCCTACATTAATGGGATGGAAACCATCGACGTCTTTACGATAGTCTATCGTTTCAATGACTTTTTGCTCGGAGATATGAGCAGGCAACGGAAGCTGTACAATAAAACCATCCACATCGGGATCAGCATTCAGTTCCTGTACCTTTGCCAAAAGTTCTTCTTCTGTCACATCTGACTCGTAGCGAATCAAAGTAGATTTGAATCCGCATACTTCACAAGCCTTGACCTTTGCGGCTACGTAAGTTTCACTACCTCCGTCATGTCCGACTAAAATGGCAGCTAAATGAGGACGCTTCCCTCCCTTGGCTACAATCTCAGCCACTTCGGCAGCAATTTCCTGTTTCACCTGTTCTGAAACAGCTTTTCCGTCAATTAATGTCATAAATTACTCCTTTCTGTTTTACGAATTACACAAATGTAGAAATTTTAAAACAAAGACCTGCTTATTTTTCGGTTTTTATAGCAATTATTACAGCTATAGAAGAATTCTTGAAGCAACAGAAAACAAGTCGACAAAAAAATATTAACTTTGCCCCGTTATTTTAATTATGCAGAAGAGAATATTCCACATACTGTTTTTTACAACAAGCTTGTTACTGACCTTCAGCTTGTTTCCACAGGCATACGCTGCGGATACAAAATTCACCGTCGTGATTGACGCCGGACATGGGGGACACGACCCTGGAGCAGTAGGCAGAAGAGGCAAGGAAAAAAACATCAACTTGAGTGTAGCTCTAAAACTGGGACGACTCATCAAACAAAATTGTCCGGACACAAGGGTTGTATACACACGCGAAAAAGATGTGTTTATTCCGCTGCATAGAAGGGCTGAAATTGCGAATGACGCCAAAGCTGACCTCTTTATTTCTATCCACACCAATTCAATAGCTTCAAGAAGCAGCAAGGTTAGCGGTACTGAAACATATACCCTCGGTCTTCACCGAACAGAAGAGAATCTGGAAGTAGCCAAGAAAGAAAATGCGGTTATTCTTATCGAAGATGACTATAAACAGCGTTATGCCGGATTCAACCCGAACTCAGCAGAAAGCTACATCATATTCGAATTTCTGCAAGACAAGAACATGGCGCAAAGTGTCAATTTCGCAACGGCAGTACAACGGTGTTTCCGGAATGCTAACCGTACCGACAAAGGAGTACATCAGGCCGGATTTCTGGTACTACGCGCCACATCGATGCCCAGTGTGCTGATAGAACTTGGATATATCACTAATCCCACAGAAGAATCATTCCTATTGTCTGAGCAAGGTAGTTCTACACTGGCCCAAAGCATCTATCGGGCATTTCTGAATTATAAAGGAGAAAAAGTTGCAGGAAGCACCCGACTAATGGCTGTTGAAAACGCCGCTCCTCCAATGGAAACTCCAGATACGCCAGAAGTAGAAGCATCAGAAGTGACTACCACCCCCGCAAAACAAGTTGCTCCGCGAAGCAATGAAGTGAGCCCTGCGGGAAAGCCTGTATTCAAGATACAGATATTGACTTCCGACCGTAAGCTTTCACCTAAAAGTAAACTATTCAAAGGCCTTTCTCCTGTGGACAGTTATAAGGAAAAAGGTATCATAAAATACACATACGGTTCAGATACGAACTACAACAAGATACTCCGCTTGAAAAGAAATAAAGTGGACAGCAAATTTAAGGATGCGTTTATTATTGCCTTTAAAGACGGGGTAAAAATGAACATCAACCAAGCAATACGAGAATTCAAACAAAACAGATAACAAAAGAGAAAGAGTATATATGAAGAAAGAAGTAAAAATCGGATTAGCAGGAATCGGAGCATTACTGATTCTTTTTTTCGGCATCAACTACCTGAAAGGAATCAGCATGTTCAAACCGGAAAGTTACTATTACGTAGACTTTACCGATGTGAATGGACTGGCTCAGTCAAGCCCTGTATTTGCCAATGGTTATAAAATAGGTATCGTACGCGACTTGCAATACGACCATCAACATCCCGGACATGTCATTGTGGGCATTGAAGTAGATCAGGACTTGCGTATCCCCACAGGAAGTAAAGCTGAATTGGTGACAGAAATGCTGGGAACAGTGAAGATGAACATGATGCTGCAATATGAATCAACTACCTTCCTGAATCCGGGAGATACCATTGAAGGAACTGCCAATACCGGTATCCTAGGAAAAGCAGAGAAAGACTTGCTTCCAAAAGTAGAACAGATGATGCCGAAGCTGGACTCTATCCTGAGTTCACTAAACCAGTTGTTAGCTGACCCGTCATTGAAACAGACACTGCACAACGCAGAAAAGCTGACAGCGTCACTGAATGCAACCAGCGTACAACTCCATGGGCTGATGAGCAAAGATATTCCTCAACTGACAAGCAACGTAACCGCTATCACTGAAAACCTGAAAGGCATCAGTGAAAACTTGAAAGGAATTGACTATGCAGCTACTTTCCAAAAAGTAGACTCCACCCTTCAGAATGTACACCTGCTGACCGAAAAGTTAGGCAGCAAGGATAACTCTATCGGATTACTGTTGAATGATGATGCACTGTATAAAAACCTTAACGCTACATCTGTCAATGCAGCCTCACTTCTGAAAGATCTGCAAGAGCATCCAAAACGTTATGTACACTTCTCACTCTTCGGAAAGAAAGATAAATAAACACATATAAATCAAACAGATAAAAGAAGGCATATCCAGTTTATGCCTTCTTTTTTGTCTCCTTAAACAGAGCGCCATTTCCAAGCATAAAATATTACGAATAGGTTACTATATAGAAATATTCTAAATAGTAAAGCTCTAAAGATACATTTTCTTATAAGAGTGCAACCTTATGATTTTCAAAGGGAAACGACAAAATAGAGCAGTATATAGCCTTACATATAGGCAAAGTTAAATAACTGACAAATAAGAGATTACTAAAAAGCAAGTCAAATTCATTTTATCAATAATTTAACAACTTTGTAACCTCCTATTTATCAACCCCTTAATTTATTAAAATAAAAAGCAAGGAAAAAGCCATTTGTTTTTCTGAAATTTGATTACGAAATTTGCAAGCGTAGAAGTTTCGCTTTATTAATAACAACGCACGTATGATTGAACATAACCAAGCCGTTGCATTGTGGAATCGTTGCCTCTCTTTCATAAAGGACAATGTAAATGCTACGGCTTTTAAAACATGGTTTGAGCCTATCGTACCTTTAAAATATGAAGCTACGGAAAAGGCATTGACAATCGGCGTCCCCAGCCCTTTCTTCTATGAATATCTGGAAGAAAAATATGTGGGACTGCTGCGCGCCGCCATCTATAAAGAAATAGGTGAAGGCACGGAGTTGATGTATTCTATCCTGACAGATAAGACAAACCATATCACTGTTAATATAGAAGGAACCAAACGTTCTTCTGCATTGCCAGAACAGGCTCCTGTTTACAATGGGAATAAAGCACCCAATCCTCTGCAAGCTCCGGCTCCACAGGATTTGGACCCGCATTTGAACCCGAACTATAACTTTGAGAACTTCATCAAAGGAAATAGCAATGAATTTTCGAGAACGGTAGCGGAAACTGTAGCACAGAATCCGGCACGTACCTTCAACCCGTTATTCATTTACGGTCCATCAGGTGTAGGTAAGACTCATCTTATCAATGCCATCGGAACCCGTATCAAGGAATTATATCCGGAAAAACGCGTATTGTATGTATCAGCTCACCTTTTCCAGGTGCAGTATACAGACTCAGTACGTACAAACCACTTCAATGATTTCATCAGCTTCTACCAAACTATCGACGTGCTCATCATTGATGATATTCAGGAGTTTGCCGGAGTAACCAAAACGCAGAATACATTCTTCCATATTTTCAACCATCTTCACCAGAACGGAAAACAGCTGATTCTGACTTCAGACCGTGCCCCTGTGATGCTTCAAGGAATGGAAGAACGATTGCTGACCCGTTTCAAATGGGGACTGGTAGCGGAATTGGAAAAACCGGATATTGAATTGCGGAAAAATATCCTGCGTAATAAGATAAAACGCGACGGACTGACCATTCCGGAATCTGTCATCAGCTACATCGCAGAAAGTGTGAACGAAAGCGTGCGTGAACTGGAAGGTATCGTCAACTCGTTATTGGCACAATCTATTTTGTTCAAACGGGAAATTGACCTGGATTTGGCTCAACGCATCGTCAGAAAGGCTGTGAAGTGCGCAGAAAGCAAACCGATGACGGTAAGCGACATCATTGCCAAAGTATGCGAGCATTACAAGATAGATGAAACAGCCATCCATACCAAGACCCGTAAACGGGAAGTGGTGCAGGTGAGACAAGTGGCCATGTATCTGGCCAAGAAGCACACCGATACGTCTTCCTCCAAAATTGGTCAGCTCATCGGAAACAAAGACCATGCTACCGTATTGCACGCATGCAAGATTGTGAAAGATCAGGTAGACGTAGACAAATCATTTAAGGCAGAAATCGAAGAAATTGAAATGAGTCTTCGCACAAGATAATAAAAATGGCGACTGGAATTCCAGCCGCCATTTTTATTATCTTTCAACTATCAACTATAATCACTTATCAAATCCCTGACGTTTCAGCACCTTTTTCAAACCTTCAGACATAAATTCATTATCAGCCTTTTTATAGCGGATATCCGTAAAGATTTGAGCCAATGTCTCGGTATGATTGATTTCAACAAAATGCTTGTTTTCCGGCAGCGCTTCTTTATAAGCATAAATCTGGTCAATCATGGAAGGTGTGTAATCCTGATACTTTTCTTCATGAATAATCCCTTGCACTGGTAAGCGATCCGGTTGTTCAGGACACTCATCCGGATAACCTACGGTAATCGTTGCCACCGGAACAACCAACTCGGGGAGCTCCAACAAATCAATAATCTGGTCCGGATTATAAATGGTAGTTCCCAAATAACAAATTCCCAATCCGGCCTCCTCTGCCAACGTACAGAAGTTCTGTGTCACCAACAGCGCATCCGTAGCTGCATTCAAGAAAGAAATAAAGTTATTATATCCCGGCACCGCCTTGCGCTGTTCACACCATTTACTGAAGCGGTTAAAATCGGCACAGAAAGTGAGCACTACAGGGGCTGAAGTAACCATTGGTTGGTTAAAATGAGCCGGCGCCAAACGCGATTTCATTTCTGCATCCCGGGTTACCACCACACTATACAGCTGCATATTTCCCATCGTAGAAGCACGGAAAGACTCCTCCAGTAATTCATTCAGTAAAGCGGCAGGCACATCATCCTGCTTGTATTTACGAATGGTCCGTCTGTTCTTTATTGATTCCATAATATATAGGCTTTATATGATACTACACAAAGGTAACAAGAATCCTTGAATATCCCTACTTCATTCTTAAGCAAGAAACACGTATATTTCAAGCAGGTTTCCCGTTTTGGAAAACTTTTCAGATTTGTAAATTTCGCAAGCAACTAATTATCAACACAATAAAAAATAAAAACAGAAAACCATCCACATTGTTAATAACTTATTTCTTTTTTATTTTGCCAATTTAAAAAACATCTTTAGATTTGCAGACGTTTGTTAGAAATAAGAGCAAGACTTCTACAATTTTACTTATTTTTATTGATAACAAACTTATTCATATAACAACCGTGGAAAAAAAAACGTACAGCTACGATGAAGCCTACAACGCTTCATTGGAGTATTTCAAAGGAGACGAGTTGGCCGCACGTGTTTGGGTAAACAAATACGCGGTGAAAGACTCATTTGGAAACATCTATGAAAAATCGCCAGAGGATATGCATTGGCGAATTGCCAATGAAGTAGCCCGCGTAGAAGCTAAATATCCTAATGCTCTCAGTTCTCAAGAACTTTTTGATTTGCTTGACCATTTCAAGTACATCGTTCCTCAGGGAAGCCCGATGACCGGAATTGGAAACGATTACCAGATTGCTTCATTATCAAACTGCTTTGTAATCGGACTTGACGGAAGTGCTGACTCATACGGAGCCATCATCCGCATCGACGAAGAGCAGGTACAACTGATGAAACGGCGTGGTGGTGTAGGACATGACTTGTCACACATCCGCCCGAAAGGTTCTCCGGTAAAAAACTCAGCCCTGACTTCAACCGGTCTTGTTCCATTCATGGAGCGTTATTCTAATTCTACCCGTGAAGTAGCACAAGACGGACGCCGTGGTGCCCTGATGCTGAGCGTCTCCATCAAGCATCCGGACTCTGAATCTTTCATCGATGCCAAGATGACGGAAGGAAAGGTTACAGGTGCCAATGTATCTGTAAAGCTGGATGATGAATTCATGCAAGCTGCTGTAGAAGGGAAACCTTACACACAGCAATATCCGATAGATTCTCCTAACCCGATGGTGTCTAAAGAAATTGATGCTTCGGCTTTATGGAAGAAGATTGTACACAACGCATGGAAATCGGCTGAACCGGGTGTATTGTTCTGGGATACGATTATCCGCGAATCTGTGCCCGATTGTTATGCTGACTTGGGATTCCGTACGGTATCGACCAACCCTTGTGGAGAAATTCCATTGTGTCCGTACGACTCATGCCGCTTGCTGGCTATCAACTTGTATTCATACGTGGTAAATCCGTTTACTCCGGATGCTTACTTTGATTTTGAGCTGTTCAAGAAACACGTGGCACTGGCCCAGCGCATCATGGATGATATCATCGATCTGGAACTGGAAAAGATTGAACGCATCCTTGAAAAGATTGACTCTGACCCTGAGAGCATGGAAGTAAAAGGAAGCGAACGTCACTTGTGGGAAAAGATTTACCACAAATCAGGACTGGGACGCCGTACGGGTGTAGGTATCACTGCAGAAGGTGACATGCTGGCTGCTATGGGATTGCGTTATGGTACGGAAGAAGCTACTGAATTCTCTGAAAAAGTTCACAAAACAATTGCATTGGAGGCTTACCGTTCATCTGTAAACATGGCCAAAGAACGTGGTGCTTTCGAAATCTACGATGCAGAACGTGAAAAGAACAACCCATTCATCAACCGTTTGAAAGAAGCTGATCCGGAACTGTACGAAGAAATGAAAAAGTACGGTAGAAGAAACATTGCCTGCTTGACCATTGCTCCGACAGGAACTACCAGTTTGATGACACAGACTACTTCCGGTATCGAACCGGTATTTATGCCTGTGTACAAACGCCGTCGCAAAGTAAACCCGAACGATGCGAATGTACACGTAGACTTTGTAGACGAAACAGGAGATGCATTCGAAGAATACGTGGTATTTCACCACAAGTTCCTCACCTGGATGAAAATCAACGGATACGATCCGGACAAACGCTATACACAGGAAGAAATTGACGAACTGGTAGAAAAATCACCTTACTACAAGGCTACTTCAAACGATGTAGACTGGCTGATGAAGGTGAAGATGCAGGGACGTATCCAGAAATGGGTAGACCACTCTATCAGCGTGACCATCAACCTGCCCAACAACGTAAGCGAAGACCTCGTCAACCAGTTGTATGTGGAAGCATGGCGTTCAGGATGCAAGGGATGTACGGTATACCGTGACGGTTCACGTGCCGGAGTGCTGATTTCTACCAAGAAAAAAGACAAGAAGGAAGAAGAGGAAGAATGCCGTTGCAAACCGCCTCAGGTGGTAGAAGTACGCCCAAAGGTACTGGAAGCCGATGTAGTACGATTCCAGAACAACAAGGAAAAATGGGTGGCATTCGTAGGCTTGCTCGACGGAAGACCTTACGAAATCTTTACCGGTCTGCAGGATGATGAAGAAGGTATCGTATTACCGAAATCTGTCACCACCGGACGTATCATCAAGAGTTACGATGAGGACGGAACCAAGCATTATGACTTCCAGTTCGAGAACAAGCGCGGCTATAAGATGACCATTGAAGGACTTTCTGAAAAGTTCAACAAGGAATACTGGAACTACGCCAAACTGATTTCAGGAGTACTCCGCTGGAGAATGCCTATCGAACAGGTTATCAAATTGGTAGGTTCTCTGCAACTCGACAGTGAAAACATCAACACCTGGAAAAACGGTGTGGAAAGAGCACTGAAGAAATACGTACAGGATGGTACCGAAGCCAAAGGAGTGAAATGCCCGAACTGCGGACATGAAACACTGGTATATCAGGAAGGCTGTCTGATTTGCAAGACATGTGGTTCTTCACGTTGCGGATAATCGCTGACAAAATACATATTTTATAAATGCGCAGGCATGAATCGTACGGGTTCCTGAAATTCAGTAATCATACGATTCATGCCTCTCTTATTCATAAAAAAGATGAAACAAAGTGACATGTATATTCATTTGAAGGGACTGAAGCTTTTCGCCTTCCACGGGGTACTTCCACAGGAGAATAAAGTAGGTGCCGAATACACCCTCAACCTGCGGTTGAAAACCGACTTCAGCCGGGCTTCCCAAACCGACGACCTGAACTATACCATCAACTATGCCGAAGTGTTCGAGGCCGTAAAAGAAGAAATGAAAATCCCTTCCCAGCTGTTAGAGCATGTCATCCAGCGCATTGCCGGACGACTGTTTCACGATTTCCCGCAAATCACGGAAATCAAAATAGCCTTGTTCAAACAGAATCCTCCCATGGGGGCTGAATGCCAGGAAACGGGAGTGGAATCCATTTACACCAAAGACTAACGCGATATGAAAAGACTTGTAATTTTTGACCTGGACGGAACTTTACTAAACACCATTGCCGACCTGGCAGCGGCTACCAACTACGCACTGACTCAGTTCGGTTATCCCACACATGACACGGACGCCTATCGTTTTTTCGTAGGAAACGGCATCAACAAGCTGTTCGAAAGAGCTCTTCCTGAATCGGAAAGGACACCGGAGAACGTGCTGCGCATACGTTCCCAATTTGTACCTTACTACAACCTGCACAATGCAGATTTAAGTCGCCCCTACCCCGGTATCGAGCAACTGCTCACCCAACTTCAGGAACAGCATATTCAGGTAGCCGTCGCTTCCAACAAGTATCAGGAAGCGACAGAGAAACTTATCCGCCAATACTTTCCCTCCATCCATTTTACAGCCGTATTCGGACAGCGGGAAAACGTACCAACTAAGCCTGACCCGCAAATCATTCATGAAATCATAGGAATAAGTGGCGTACAGAAAGAGGAAGTGGTCTACATCGGCGATTCAGGAGTAGACATGCAAACAGGACTTAATGCAGGAGTGACTACCATAGGCGTATGCTGGGGATTCCGCCCGAAAAGCGAATTAGAGGCATTTCAGCCTGACCTTTTGGTGGAAAATCCGGAAGAAATCGCAGACTTTCTGCAACTCGCTTAATCCCTCAAAAGAAACATTTTCAAGCGTCCTTGTGTTTCCTCCAAAACGCAAGGACGTTTGGATCAAAATGCAAGTGCATTTAAGATAAAACGTAAGTGCGTTTCAGTTAAAACGCAAGTACATTTTACTTCAAACGCAAGGGCGTTTTTCCAAGGCCGAAAAATCACTCGCGAGCAAGCCGTTTGAGAGCCAGATGATGCCCAGCCTGAGCTGCCTTCTTATACCAGAACATGGCCAGGTGTAAATCAGGTACTCCCGTCCATCCTTCCTCGTACCCCTGCCCGATGCGATAAAAAGCATAAGGGTCGGACGAATGACGATAAGCCTCAAAGGCTTGCGGAAGCGACACGGGCAACGTACCGCATCCCTTCCGGTACAAATCGCCCAGGTTGGCCGAAGCGTATGTCAAATCCCCCTGACGGACAGCCTCTTTAAACCAGAACTCTGCCTGATAGCCGTCGGGGAATACCCCTACCCCTTCCTGATACAAGGTACCAATGTCATTCAATACTACCCCGTCTACGGGCGTTCCTTCACGATACTCTTTTCCTAACTCCAGCAGCATGTCTACATCTTCCCGCGAAAAACTTTCCCATGTTTCCGTGCCGTCGGTCTGCCATGACTTGACCCGTCCGATAGACACATGTTGCGGCACATCAATCTCCACGTCCATCGCATAGGCCATCCGGTCGGCCAGAAACTCTTCCTTAGTCGCTTCTAACAGCCAGCCTTTCCGAAGCAGGTATTGTATGTAACCATAAATGCGTGAAGTGGAAGAATGAAGATTCACCCCATATCTTTTCAACTGTTCCAGAGAAACATAATGGATTCCGTTTTTCGGAAGCTCCAGGTAACAGCGGGGGATGACAGACAGTATCACCTTCAGCGAGGCTATCTCCTCTCCGATACAGTCTTCTATCCATTGCGCACCCAGCCTTTCATATACGCTGTAAGTCTTCCCATCCTCCCGCGACATCAGTTTCGGACTATGCCCGTTCAAATGCAAGCCCAGCGTATCAATCAGGTAAGGAAAAAATTTATAGTCATCGTATGAAGACAGTCCGTCCATGCCTATCACAATTTTGCCATGCATGTCGTCGGAAATGACAAACGAAGTGGTGGAATGCTCCGGACGATGAAAATAATAATGAGTTTCCCCACGGTAAGTACCCTGTACGGTCAGTTCCACAGGAACCTCCAGCTTGCGAAAAAAATCCTTTATTTGCAAAGGAGATGCCGCATTCAGTTGAAAAGAAATTCGCATAGTTACCCTTTCTGCTTTTAATAAATCTTTGCTCGAATCTCACCACTACCTATGCACAAACGAGCATCTTTGTCATAAATCACCCCGAATTGTCCGGGCGCAATGCCCTGTATCGGTTCCTCACTGGAAACCTGCAGCGTTCCGTCTTCGGCAAAGCGCACTTTTCCAGTCTGAAAGGTATCCGTGTGACGTATCTTGAAACAAATTTCAGTTTCCTGTTCTTTCCATGGATTCAAGGTGATAAAATGAAAATCCTTTACACAGAAGGAATGTCCGAACTGCTTTTCTGTATCATATCCATGCGACACATAGATAATGTTTTCTTCCACATTCTTGTCTACCACAAACCAAGGACCACCGCCCAGTCCCAGCCCTTTACGCTGGCCAATGGTATGAAACCAGTATCCGCGGTGCTGTCCGATAACCTTTCCGGTTTCCAGTTCTACGACCGGCCCCGGACGTTCTCCCAAAAAACGGCGGATAAAATCATTGTAATTTATCTTTCCCAGGAAACAGATGCCCTGGCTGTCTTTTCGTCGGGCACTGGGCAAAGAAGCTTTCAATGCCATATCCCGCACTTCTTCCTTGAGAAAACCTCCCAAGGGAAACATCAGGCGTGACACCTGCAGGTAATCAATCTGAGCCAGGAAATCGGTCTGGTCTTTCACCGGGTCTTTGGCTGTAGCCAGCCATGTATATCCGTCTATATCCAGTGTAGAAGCATAATGCCCCGTGGCAATCTTATCGTAACCCTGTCCGGCCTCCCGGTCAAAACAGCCGAATTTTATCAGCTTGTTGCACATCACGTCCGGATTGGGAGTCAGTCCACGACGCACCCTGTCCACCGTATAAGCCACCACATTGTCCCAATAAGCCTGCTGCAAATCGACAATATGAAAAGAAAGGCCATACTTGCGTGCAGTGGCAGAAGCCAGTTCAATGTCTTCCTCCGCCGTACAGGTCAGTCCGTCATCTGTATCCATACCGATTTTTATGTAAAACAAATCGGGCTTATATCCTTGTTCACACAACAGGTGCACGGCTACTGCACTGTCCACTCCTCCCGAAATCAACGCTGCTATATTCATATCTTTCTTTTTTTAACGGCAAATATACCACCGGCATCCCAAATGCCCAATACCCTTTTCAGGGTATATCTCATTTCAGGGCCTGGAACTGCTCGATAAGTGAAGTAATGTTTGCCGTAAACAAGCGGGCTGAGATAGCCAACAAGATGATACCGAAAAACTTACGGATTACGTAAATACCTCCTTTTCCCAACATACGCTCAATGCGGTCGGTCAGTTTCAAGACGATGAACACCCATACCATATTGAGTATCAAGGCCAGTACAATGTTAATTGGTGCATATTCCGCCCGCAATGAAAGCAGGGTGGTAAACGCACCGGCACCTGCCAGCAAAGGAAAAACCAGAGGCACCAGCGTAGCTTCTTTGATAGGACCTGTATTCTTGAAAATCTCAATATCCAGAATCATTTCCAGCGACATCAGGAAAATGACAAACGCGCCGGCCACCGCAAACGAAGCAATATCCACTTGAAACAGACGCAACATCATGTCGCCTGCATAAAAGAATCCTATCAGAAGCGCAAAAGCAATGAGAGTGGCTTTAAGGGCATTCACGGACCGCCCTTTTTGTTTCAGGTCCAGAATAATAGGAATGGAACCAATGATGTCAATCACGGCGAAAAGAACGATAAAGGCACTCAGAAACTGCTGAAAATCTAATCCACTCATAGCTATATCCAAAATTATTACTGCAAAGTTATGATTTTTCTACACACTTGCAAGGAAAGAACAAACATTATCAGACTGTAAGAAAGAATAAAAAAGATAAAAGGTATTATCGGACGATACTTTCAGTAGGGAAATATACTTAACTTTGTATGTTAAAAGATAACTTAATAAAGTTAACGAGAAATGGAATTGACAATGTACGACAAGCTTTTACAGCTGCCTCTATTTCAGGGTATGTCGAAATTTGACTTCACTGACATTCTGGAAAAAGTAAAAATTCACTTCAATAAATATGAACCTGGAAGCTGCCTGGTAAGACAAGACACTCCATGCAATCAACTTATTTTCGTGCTGGATGGAGAAGTACAGATAGAATCCAATGACAAGACCCACAAATATACACTTTGGGAAAATTTCAAAAGCCCGAACGTGATTGAGCCTTATTCTTTGTTTGGCATGCGCCCTTACTTCACGGCTTCTTACACGGCGGTTACGGAGGTCAACACACTGAACATTGACAAATCATACATTCTCAATGAGCTATGCCGGTATGAGGTGTTCAACCTGAACTACATGAACATGTTGAGCAACCGGAGTCAGGTGATTTACAACAAATTGTGGAATTCGCATATCGGAAAAACGCGCGACAAGATTATCAACTTCCTTCTGCTGCGCTGCATGACTCCCTACGGAGCGAAAAAACTGTCCATCCGAATGGAAGATCTGGCACGCCTAATTGACGATACCCGTATCAACGTATCAAACGTGCTGAACGACCTGCAGAACCGGGGACTGATTCAGCTGGGACGGCGCACCTTCAGCATTCCTGAACTGAGGGAAGTGGTGCAGCTGTTAGACAAGAAAGACTGAGCGTAATTACAACCTTTATTTATTTGAAGCAATATGAACAATCCATTTTTACAGCCCTATCATACACTTCACGATACTACTCCTTTCCAGCAGATACGGATTGAAGACTACGAACCGGCCGTTCGGGAAGGCATGCGACTGGAGGACGAAGAGATTCAGCAAATCACCGGTAATCCGGAAGAACCGACTTTCCAGAACACCATTTTAGCTCTGGAGCATGCCGGGAAGACCCTCGACCGGGTTACTACCGTGCTTTTTAACTTGCTGAGTGCGGAAACCTGCGACGCGCTGGAAGAAATAGCAGAAAAGCTGACTCCGGCACTGTCTGAACATGCCAACAACATCAGCCTCAACGAGCAGCTCTTTGCCCGCGTAAAAGCGGTGTACGATAAAAGGGAATCCCTGCAGCTGACTCCTGAAGAACGTCGTCTGCTGGAAAAGTCATACGACGGTTTTGTTCGCAACGGAGCCAATCTATCTGCAGAAGACAAGGCTACCTTCCGAAAGCTAAGCATGGAATTGAGCAGTCTGACATTGAAATTCTCGCAAAATCACTTGAAAGAGACCAATGGCTACGAACTGGTACTGCACACCGAAGACGAACTGGCCGGACTTCCGGAAAGTGCCATAGAGGCAGCCGCACATACGGCACACGAAAAAGGGAAAGAAGGCTGCTGGGTAATTACTCTGCAGGCTCCAAGCTACGTACCTTTCATGAAATACAGTGACAAGAGGGAACTGAGAAAAACGCTCTACATGGCTTATAACACCCAGTGCTGTCATGACAATGAATTCAACAACCTGAAGATTGTGGAACAGCTGGTCAACCTCCGCATGGAACTGGCTCAGCTGTTGGGCTTCAAGAATTATGCCGAATATGTACTGAAAAAACGCATGGCCGAAAATAGCGAGAATGTGTACAAGCTGTTGAACGACCTGCTGGAGGCTTATACACCGACTGCCCGTCAGGAAGTAGAAGAAATCCGTGCCCTGGCTCGCGAACTGGAAGGCGAGGACTTCGAGCTGATGCCGTGGGACTTCTCTTACTATGCGGAAAAGCTGAAAAACCGGAAATTCAGTCTGGACGAAGAAGCGCTCCGCCCCTACTTTGAACTGAGCCGTGTAAAAGCCGGTGTATTCGGACTGGCTACCCGCTTGTATGGCATCACTTTCAAGGAAAACAAGGAAATTCCGGTATATCATCCGGACGTACAGGCGTATGAGGTATTCGACCGCGACGGAAGTTTTCTGGCTGTACTCTACACAGACTTCCATCCCCGCGAAGGTAAGCGTTCGGGTGCCTGGATGACCAGCTACAAGGAACAATGGATAGACGACAACGGATGCAACAGCCGTCCGCATGTGTCCGTCACCATGAATTTCACCAAACCAACCAAGGATAAGCCTGCCCTGCTGACATTCTCGGAAGTGAACACTTTCCTGCATGAATTCGGACACGCATTGCACGGCATGTTTGCCAATACCCGTTTCCAAAGCATGAGCGGAACCAATGTGTACTGGGATTTTGTGGAACTTCCTTCACAAATCATGGAAAACTTTGCCATAGAAAAAGAATTTTTGAATACATTCGCATGTCATTACCAGACAGGCGAACCCATTCCGCAAGAACTGATTCAGCGCATCGTAGATGCTTCCAACTTCAACGTGGCATACGCCTGCCTGCGCCAGCTCAGTTTCGGATTCCTTGATATGGCCTGGTACACTCGCCAGAGCAAGTTTGAAGGCGATGTAAAAGCCTACGAAAAAGAGGCATGGCAGCGTACGCAACTGCTTCCGCAACCGAAAGACACTTGCATGAGCGTACAGTTTGGGCACATCATGTCGGGAGGATATTCTGCCGGATACTACAGCTACAAATGGGCTGAAGTGCTGGATGCCGATGCTTTCTCCGTATTCAAGGAAACAGGTATTTTCAATCAGGACACCGCCCGTTCGTTCCGTGAGAATATCCTGTCAAAGGGAGGTACCGAGCACCCGATGACATTATACAAACGCTTCCGTGGTCAGGAACCGACCATTGAAGCATTGCTGAAAAGAAATGGTATAAAATAACTCTATAACCAAACGGATATGAAAACTTTTAAATATTTCTTTTACACTTTGTTTATCACACTTTCATCATTTCTTTATGGCTGTAACCAAGAGGATGACATTTATGAAATCTTTGATAGTGGAGTATGGCAACTGGTAAACTATTATACTGGAGGAGATTGGGAATCTAACAACGACCGATATGCACGCCCTGCATATACCGAAGCACAAGACCTGGAATCACTAAGTAAAATTACAATAACTTTTAAAAATGACGGTACCTTTACCGGAACACTTGAGGGAGGTACTTTTGAAGGGAAATGGCAGGCAGACCCAAGCGACAGAAGTTTTGCCGTAATTGGTGAAATAAAAGCCTCTATCCAATTATCAGGAAAGAATGCGGAATTTATCAAAAAGCTGAAACTGGCAAGTTATTATAAAGGAGATAGCAAAAGACTTCTTCAGCTTGCCCCTGATGCCCGTACAACTTATATGCAATTTACCCACAAATAATACACTCCTATGAAACCAACAGAACATAAGCAAGAAATACTGGACAAACGCTACATGCGCATGGCCTTAATCTGGGCAGAGAACTCCTATTGCCAACGGCGGCAGGTAGGCGCATTGATTGTCAAAGACAAAATGATTATTTCAGATGGTTACAACGGTACTCCTGTCGGCTTTGAAAATGTATGCGAAGACGAGAACGGAGTAACCCGCCCCTATGTGCTTCATGCCGAAGCTAACGCCATCACCAAGATAGCCCGCTCCAGCAACAGCAGTGAAGGAGCTACCATGTATGTCACCGCTTCTCCTTGCATCGAATGTGCCAAACTGATTATTCAGGCCGGCATCAAACGAGTGGTATATGCAGAAAAGTATCGGTTGGAAGACGGACTGGACTTGCTGAAAAGAGCCAATATTGAAGTTGTATATCTTAACCCCAATGAATAAATAACATGAAAAACAATAACACACGCTTTATCCCGTTCCTGTTGGCCATCTGCCTGATTGCGGGCATCGCCATCGGCACATTCTATGCCAACCATTTCTCAGGAAACAAGCTGGGCATCATCAACACTTCATCCAACAAGCTGAATGCGTTGTTGCGCATCATTGACGACCAGTATGTAGATACGGTAAACATGGGCGAACTGGTGGAAGAAGCCATGCCGCAGATTCTTTCGGAGCTCGACCCGCATTCTTCTTATATTCCAGCCAAGGACCTGGAGGCTGTAAACGCCGATTTGAAAGGTAGTTTCAGCGGTATCGGTATCCAGTTTACCATTCAGAACGATACCATTCATGTAAACAGCGTCATTCAGGGCGGTCCCTCGGAAAAAGTGGGTTTGATGGCAGGCGACCGTATTGTAGAAGTAGATGATTCTGCTTTTGTCGGTAAGATTGTGACAAACAGTGAAGCCATGAAACGCCTGAAAGGTGAAAAAGGCAGCAAGGTGAAACTGGGTGTTTATCGTCCGGGCGAAAAAGATTTGCTTCATTTCACCGTTATCCGTGGAAACATTCCGGTGAAGAGTATCGATGCCGCCTATATGATTAATGAGAAGGTAGGCTACATAAAAGTCAACAAGTTTGGTGAAACCACTTATCCGGAACTGCTCATCGCACTAGCTAAACTGAATCAGAAGAACTGTGAAGGTCTGATTGTCGACCTGCGTGGAAATACGGGAGGTTACATGGCAGCTGCCATCCAGATGGTCAACGAGTTCTTGCCTAACAACCGTCTGATTGTCTACACCCAGGGACGCAAGTCGCCGCGCGAAGACTACAACTCCAACGGAACAGGAAGCAACCAGAAGATGCCGCTTGTAGTACTGGTGGACGAAGGTTCGGCTTCTGCCAGCGAAATCTTTGCCGGAGCCATCCAAGACAATGACCGCGGTACCATCGTAGGACGTCGTTCTTTCGGAAAAGGTCTGGTACAGCAGCCCATTGAATTCAGCGACGGCTCCGCCATCCGACTGACCATTGCACGCTACTATACCCCATCCGGACGCTGCATACAGAAACCTTACGAAAAAGGGAAAGAGTCAGAATACGAACTGGATTTGCTCACCCGTTATGAACACGGTGAATTCTTCTCTGCCGACAGCATCAAGCAGGATGAGACTGAAGTATATCACACCCGCCTGGGGCGTCCGGTATATGGAGGAGGAGGTATCATGCCCGATATTTTCGTACCACAGGATACGACTGGTATGACCTCATACTTCCGCATGGCTGCTAACCGAGGCCTGATTATCCGCTACACGTTCGACTATACTGACCAGAACCGCAGCACCTTGCAGAAATATGATACTCCGGAAAAGATGGAAGCTTATCTGAAAGGACAAAACCTGTTGAACAAGTTTGCTGCATGGGCGGAGAAAAAAGGCTTGAAACGCCGTAACAACCTGATGATGAAGTCACGCCGCTTGTTCGAAATGAGCTTGTACGGAAACATTATCTATAACATGCTGGGTATGGAAGCATACGTGGAATACCTGAATGAATCGGACAAGACCGTACTGAAAGCCGTAGAAATTCTGGAAAAAGGTGAATCTTTCCCTCAGGCTCCGGCTCCTCAGGCAACAACCGACAACAAGAAATGATACTTCATGGATAAAAAGGAATTGCGACGGTACATCGCACAACAAAAACGGAATTATTCCGTTGCTCAAAAAACTGAATGGTCTTCCAGCTTGTTTCAAAAGCTGGAGGGCCATCCATTGTTTTTGCAGGCACACACTCTCCTGCTCTATCACTCGCTACCCGATGAGGTACAGACACACGAGTTCATCAAGCGCTGGCATCCATACAAGCGCATCGTACTTCCCCTTGTCAAAGGAGAGGAACTGGAATTCCGGTATTATGAAGGGGAGAATTCATTACAAGCTGGTGCTTTCGGTATTGAAGAGCCCACCGGTAGTCTGGTAGAAAATCTGCATGAAATAGGGTTGAGTATTATTCCTGGTGTGGCTTTCGACCGCTCAGGCAACCGGTTAGGACGGGGAAAAGGATACTACGACCGTGCTTTGACCAGGCTGCAATCCTATCGCATAGGGGTGTGCTTTCAATTCCAACTGTTTCCACATATTCCCGTAGAAGCCACAGACCTGCCCATGGACGAAGTATGGACGGAACAAGGCTGCGCATTCAGCGGAACACAATGTTCACAATAACCTGGGAACCGACCTGGGCATTCAGGTTACGAACCAGCATTTCACGTCCCATCATCAGTTCCTGACGAATCACGGAAGAAGAAAGGCTGACATAAAGTACCTGGTTTTTAATAAAAAGATTCGTGGTGTAACGGGCAATGACCGGTCCCACCACATCTTTCCAGGCATCCACCAGACGATATTCATTCAAGGGAGTCTCCAGTCCTTGCTGGCGGAGAAACTGCTGGAGCACATCGCCAATCTGTTCTGTGTTATTCCGTTTCATAAAATTCCTTTCGTTCGGACACTTCTCCGTTTTCCACCTCAAATAGTTTGTAATCGCCCTCTATCTTTTTCAAAATACGGTCCAGATGGTCACGGTTGGTATCGGTAATAAAAATCTGTCCGAAATTATCTCCTGCCACTAACTTGACAATCTGCTCTACACGGAGCGCATCCAGCTTGTCGAAAATATCATCCAGCAGAATCAAAGGAGTCGTCCCGCTTCCAGTACGCTTCAAGAATTCAAACTGTGCCAGCTTGAGGGCTATCAGATAGGTTTTGTTCTGCCCTTGAGAACCTTCCCGCTTCATGGGGAACTCTCCCAACTGCATAATCAAATCGTCCTTATGAATGCCTTTCAAGGAATAGCCCATCACCCGGTCACGCTGACGGTTGGCACGCAGCAGGGCAAGCAAATCACCCTCTGCCGCATGCGACTGGTAAGAAAGCTTTACCTCCTCCTGGTTTTGGGATATATAAGAATAGTATGACTGGAAAATCGGAATAAACTCGTCGATGAACTGCTGACGTTTGCGGAATACCACTTCGCCCGTGGAAGCCATCATCTCTTCCCATACGTTCATCAGTTCTTCATCGGGCTCCAGTTCCGCTTTCAGCAACGTATTACGCTGCACCAAGGCCTTGTTGTAGCGAATCAGCGCATCCAGATATTCACGGTCGAACTGCGAAATCACCACGTCCATGAAGCGCCTTCTTTCCTCACTCCCCCCTGCAATAAGCAAGGTATCAGCCGGAGAAACCATCACCAAAGGAATCAATCCGATGTGGTCGGACAAACGGGTGTACTCTTTCTTATTCCGCTTGAACTGCTTCTTCTGCCGACGCTTCAACCCACAATACACTTCTTCCGGGTCGCCTCCTTCGGTTTCATAAAAACCCTGCAGCACAAAAAAATCCTGTTCGTGCCGTATATTCTGAGAATCAATGGGATTGGTTGCACTCTTACAGAAAGACAGATAATACACGGCATCCATCAGGTTGGTCTTTCCCATCCCGTTCTTTCCGATAATGCAGTTCATCTTGCGTGAAAAAGCCAGCTCGGCCTGTTCCAGATTCTTATAGTTTAATATCGAAATGCGTTTAAGCCACATAAAAACAATCACTATTTGGGATACAAAATTAACAATAAAAGCAAGATTGATTAAAAAAACTGCCCGCAAATTTCATTTATACACATAAATCAACTACTTTTGCTGTCCAAATACGTGGATTGGAAAAATAATAAAAAACAAATATCAAATGACTGAACAAAAACACACTAATGACCCGTTGAATGTAGACGAAGCGCTCAGCACTTCAGAAGCATTCCTGATTAAAAACAAGAATGTACTTTTGGGAGCAGTAGTTGCTCTGGTAGTTATCGTCGGAGGTTTCCTCGGATACAAACATTTCATTTCTGAACCGAATGAGCTGAAAGCTTCAGAAGCTATCTTCAAAGGTGAACAGTACTTCGGAGCTGATAACTTTGAAGTTGCCTTGAAGGGTGACAGTCTGGGATATGCAGGTTTTGTGAAACTGGCAGACGAATTCAGCGGTACAGATGCAGGAAACCTGGCAAACGCATACGCAGGACTTTGCTATGCACAGTTAGGCAAATACGAAGATGCTATCAAGTATCTGGATAAATTCAGCGGTGATGATTTACTGGTTGCTCCTTCAGTAATGGGAGCTTTGGGTAACTGCTATGCACAGACTGGACAGCTTGACAAAGCTGCCGCTACTTTACTGAAAGCAGCCGACCGTGCCAACAGCTTGTCAATTAGCCCGATTTTCCTGATTCAGGCTGGACAAATCCTGGAAAAGCAAGGAAAAAATGCAGAAGCCGTAGAAGCTTACAAGCAGGTTAAGAACAAATACGGCAACTCATATCAGGCAATGGACATCGATAAGTACATCGAACGTGCTTCGTTGAAATAAACCACAAGAAACATACTTCTATTAGTATAAGTATCATTCAGGCCGGACCGAGGTTTTTCGGTCCGGCTTTTTTTCATTAATATACAAACTTAAAAAGACAAACAATATGGCTACAGCTTATCACAATCTTTCAGATTACGACTTTAACTCCGTACCCGATGCCTCACAGATGCGCTTCGGTATCGTAGTGTCTGAATGGAATCATAACATTACAGGAGCTTTACTTGAAGGCGCAGTCAACACATTGAAAAAACACGGGGCAAAGGATGAAAACATCCTGGTATATTACGTTCCGGGCAGCTTCGAACTGACTTTCGGCTCATCACAGCTCGTAAAAAGCGGAAAAGTAGATGCTGTCATCGCATTAGGCTGCGTAGTACGTGGCGATACGCCTCATTTTGACTATGTGTGTGCCGGAGCTACCCAAGGCATTACAGAATTGAATGCAACTACCGATACACCAGTCATTTACGGCCTCATCACAACTAATAACATGCAGCAGGCAGAAGACCGTGCCGGAGGAAAATTAGGAAATAAAGGTGACGAATGTGCAATTACAGCAATAAAAATGATTGATTTTATTTGCAAGTTAAAAAAATAATCGTACCTTTGCATCGCAATTGAGAAAAGCACTAAATCTTGATTGCGGACGGGCAAATACCAGAGTGGCCAAATGGGGCAGACTGTAAATCTGCTGGCTTACGCCTTCGGTGGTTCGAATCCATCTTTGCCCACTAAAAATTGCGGAAGTAGCTCAGTTGATAGAGCATTAGCCTTCCAAGCTGAGGGTCGCGGGTTTGAGCCCCGTCTTCCGCTCTTTTTTTGAAATATTGTTGGGCAAGTACCAGAGTGGCCAAATGGGGCAGACTGTAAATCTGCTGGCTTACGCCTTCGGTGGTTCGAATCCATCTTTGCCCACTAAAAATTGCGGAAGTAGCTCAGTTGATAGAGCATTAGCCTTCCAAGCTGAGGGTCGCGGGTTTGAGTCCCGTCTTCCGCTCATGAAAAAAGCCTGTCTTTCGACAGGCTTTTTTCGTATCCTTTTCTTACTTATTTCCGGAAAGGAGGTTTCACTACCTGCGCTTTCAGTTTCCTTCCACGGTTGTCCAGATAAATCTCTGTCCCCGGCTTACTGTATTCTGTCTTCACATATCCCATACCGATACCTATCTTACGCATAGGCGACATGGTTCCTGAAGTGACCTGACCGATAGGCTCTCCTGCCTCATTCAGCAACGCATAGCCATGACGGGGAATTCCACGGTCAATCATTTCAAAACCTACTAATTTCCGGCTGACACCTTCTGCTTTTTGTTTCTCCAATGCTGCACGATTAGTAAAGTTCTTACCCTCCACAAACTTGGTAATCCAACCCAATCCGGCTTCCAACGGAGAAGTTTCATCCGTGATGTCATTTCCGTACAAGCAGAAGCCCATTTCCAGACGCAATGTATCGCGAGCTCCCAAACCAATCGGCTTGATGCCAAATTCCTGACCTGCTTCGAAAATCGCATCCCAGATTTTCATGGCCACTTCCGGATAGAAATATAATTCAAAGCCCCCTGCTCCGGTGTATCCGGTATTGGAAAGAATCACATTCGGTACTCCAGCAAACTCACCGACTTTGAATGTATAATAAGGAATGGATGACAAATCTACAGAAGTCAGTTTCTGAAGCGTTTCGCAAGCCTTAGGCCCCTGAATGGCCAACTGTGCCATACGGTCGGAAGAATTTTCCAGTTCCGCCCCTACCCGATTATGAGCCACACACCAGTTCCAGTCCTTTTCAATATTCGCTGCATTGACCACCAGCATGTATTTCTCCGGTTCGTATGCATACACCAACAGGTCGTCTACAATTCCTCCGGTCTCATTAGGAAAACAAGTGTACTGCACCTTGCCCGGTGTAAGTACAGCTGCGTTATTGGAAGCCACTTCCTGAATAAATTCGAGTGCATGAGGGCCTTTTACCCAAAATTCACCCATGTGAGATACATCGAAAACACCCACCGAATGGCAAACTGTGAGATGTTCATCAATAATTCCAGAATATTCAATTGGCATGTTGTAACCCGCAAACTCATGCATCTTGGCTCCGAGTGCAATGTGTTTCTCGGTAAATGGAGTTGTTTTCATAAGGTATATATTAAGGTTGATAATAAGTTGCGAGTCCGACCTCAGCAAGGCAGACCCGCAACCGTTGTATAATTAGCAGTATCTTTTAGCAGTAAGTTCCGCAATCTTCACTACCACGTTCATGGCTTTCTCGATAGACTGTACAGGAACAAACTCATAACGTCCGTGGAAATTCAGTCCGCCGGCAAAGATATTCGGACACGGAAGTCCTTTAAATGAAAGCTGCGCACCGTCCGTACCTCCACGAATTGCTTTCACTTTCGGAGTTACCCCAGCTTCCTGCATTGCTGCAAAAGCTATATCAATGATATGCATCAACGGTTCTACCTGCTGGCGCATGTTATAGTACTGGTCTTTCAGCTCTACGGTAACCGTACCCTCTCCGTACTTCTCGTTCAACTGTGCAGCATAGTCCAGCAGAGCCTGCTTACGTGCTTCAAACTTCTCACGGTCATGGTCGCGAACAATATATGAAAGCACCGTATTTTCCACTTCACCTTCCATACCAATCAGATGATAGAAACCTTCGTATCCTTCCGTCGTACCCGGCGTTTCATTTGCAGGCAACAGAGAAGCATATTCATTGGCCACCAACAAAGAGTTAATCATCTTGTTTTTTGCATATCCCGGGTGCACATTGCGTCCCTTTACCCGAATCTTTGCAGCTGCAGCATTGAAATTCTCAAATTCCAGTTCGCCGACTTCTCCTCCGTCCATGGTATAAGCCCATTTCGCACCAAATTTCTTCACATCAAACTTGTGAGCTCCCAGACCGATTTCCTCATCCGGATTGAAACCGATACGGATGTCACCATGCTTGATTTCCGGATGTGCAATCAGATAAGCCACCGCACCTACAATTTCTGCAATTCCGGCCTTATCGTCCGCTCCCAGCAAGGTATGCCCGTCGGTCACAATCAAATCCTCACCTACATAATCCAGCAGTTCCGGGAAATTAGCAGGAGACAGAATGATATTCTCTTCCGCACACAAAGGAATATCCTTTCCATCGTATTTCTCAACGATACGCGGTTTCACATTCTCTCCGCTCATATCAGGACTGGTATCCATGTGAGCAATAAAGCCGACTACCGGAACCTCATGGTCCACATTCGAAGGAAGTGTGGCAAACAAATACCCGTTTTCATCCAAGGAAATATCTTTCAATCCCAGTTCCTCCAGCTCCGTTTTCAGGTATTGCGCAAATACCATCTGCTTCGGCGTACTCGGAGTGACACCGGTCGATTCGTCCGACTGCGTATCAAAAGTCACATACTTTAAAAAGCGTTCAATTACTGTCATATCACTTTATTGTTTACAAATATCTTACTTTTGTAAAAGTAAAAAATACCCAGAGAATGACCAAAAGACTTACCATTTTTTATCAGAACGCAAGGATGATTTACCTACTTACGGCGAAAATTCAGACACCAGTCTGCCTTTTAAGTTAAAAACACAAGGGAATCCAAAAACTCTTAAAATAAGCCCAATCAGATTCGGCCCTTTTTTGTAATTTTGTCGCATGAAAAAATACTTACTCATTTGCATCTATTGCCTGTTCATCATAGCAGGAAATGCACAAGAATCTCCTCAAGACAGCCTGTTACGCCAGCAACAGACGGAGAAAGAGCTCAAAAAACAGAAAAAAGCAGCCCGCAATTTTCACTATAACATATTGGGAGGCCCGAGTTATACTCCAGACTTTGGTCTGCTGATAGGCGGAAGCGCCCTGATGACGTTCCGCATGAACCCGAAAGATACCACCATGCGCCGTTCGGTTATCCCGGCTTCCGTAGCTTTCATGTTCAACGGGGGACTGAACCTGGTGGTCAAACCACAGCTTTTCTTCAAGAACGACCGCTTCCGTATCTTCGGACAGTTTACATTCAAGAACACCCAGGAAAACTTCTATGGGGTGGGATACGACACCAACAAGAATTATGTACGAAGCGATACGACCAGCCAGTATCGCTACAGCGGCATACAAATTAACCCGTGGTTCCTTTTCCGTCTGGGAGAAAGCAACTTCTTTGCAGGTCCACAGATTGACATTACCTATGACCACATCATGGATCCGGCCAAGTACCTGGTGGAACAGCCTGACTACAAACGTGCAGGAGGTACCGCTGACGGCTACAAGGATTTCAGTTCCGGAGTAGGTTTCCTGCTTACTTACGACACACGCGACGTTCCGGCCAACCCCTACAAAGGGCTCTACTTTGACCTGAGAGGACTGATATACCAGAAATTCTTAGGCAGTTACTCTAACTTCTCCCATCTGGAACTGGACTATAGACAGTACAAGAGTGTCGGGAAACGAAAGGTAGTGGCATGGACGGTACAGAGCAAGCACTCTTTCGGACATAATCTTCCGTTGAATAAGTACGTACTGAGTGGTACTCCTTTCGACTTACGAGGATATTACATGGGACAATATCGCGATAAATCTTCGCACGTAGCACTGGCCGAATATCGCCAGATGTTCAATACCGACCAGAGCAACTGGATTAAAAGAGTAATCAATCGTCTGGGCTTCGTCGCCTGGGGAGGATGCGGATTTATGGGACCTACTCCCGGAAAAATAGAAGGAGTGCTTCCTAATGCCGGATTGGGACTTCGCATAGAGGTGCAACCTCGCATGAATGTCCGCCTGGATTTAGGACGCGATTTCACCAACAAGCAGAATCTGTTTTATTTCAACATGACCGAAGCGTTCTAAAAAAGCACACCGATATTCATACCTATTCACCAAAGAGAATTTCAAAGAGTTTTTATGTATAAAAAAGGGAGGTTCAAACGCGAACCTCCCTTTCTATTATTCAGCAAAATTCATCAGAAACAGCTGGAACCATCGAAGCAATGTGTACAAACCTTGCACTTCGGCAAGCCAATAGCTTCAATCAAGGTTTCCAGCGTATTGAACTTCAATGAAGTCAATCCGAAACGGGCACGAATACGTTCTACCAGTTCCTTGTATTCCGGAGAATCTGTAGTAGCATATTTGTCGAGTTTGGCATTTTCATCACCCTCGATTTCCTTAATGATACGACGGGTAATCAATTCCATATCGCCCTTAGAAGATGTAAAGCCGATGAAAGGACATCCGTAAATCAGCGGCGGACAAGCAATACGCATGTGTACCTCCTTCGCTCCGTAATCGTAAAGAATGTTCACATTGTCACGAAGCTGAGTACCACGTACGATAGAATCATCGCAAAACAACAGACGCTTTCCCTGCAGCATGGCACGGTTAGGAATCAACTTCATCTTAGCTACCAGCGAACGCATGCTCTGGTTACTCGGTGTAAAGCTTCTGGGCCAGGTCGGAGTGTACTTGGCAATAGCCCGATGATAAGGAATTCCCTTACCTTCTGCATATCCCAAAGCCATACCCACACCCGAGTCAGGGATACCGCAGGCACAGTCCACTTCAGACTCATCTGTCTGTCCCATCTTGTATCCGCTCATAAAACGAACCTCTTCCACGTTCTTGCCTTCATAACAAGAAACAGGGAAACCATAATACACCCACAAGAAAGAGCAGATCTGCATCTTCTCATTCGGTTTGCGAAGCTGTTCAAGACCGTCGGCACGCATGCGCAGAATTTCACCCGGTCCTACATATTTGTCGATTTCAAAATCCAGGTTCGGCAAACTGCTTGATTCACTGGTAGCAGCGTATGCCCCATCCTTCTTTCCAATGATAATTGGCGTACGTCCCCACTTGTCACGAGCCACGATGATACCGTCCTCAGTCAGAATCAGCATAGAGCAGGAACCCTTGATTTTGTTGAATACATTTTCAATACCATCCACAAAATCCTTTCCCTGTACAATAAGCAATGCTACCAGCTCCGTAGGGTTAGTTTTTCCCATGCTCATCTCCGAGAAGTGCATATTGTTGCTCAACAATTCCTGCACCAGTTCGTCCATGTTGTTAATCTTCGCTACCGTCACAATGGCAAAACGCCCCAGATGAGAATTAATCATCATCGGCTGAGGATCCGTATCACTGATGACACCGATTCCTGCCTTTCCCTTGAACTTAGAAAGTTCACTCTCGAACTTCGTGCGAAAATAAGAACTCTCCAGATTGTGAATCGAACGTATGAAACCCTCGCCTTCGGCGTATGTCGCCATTCCGGCGCGTTTCGTTCCTAAATGTGAATTATAATCCGTACCGTAAAATAAATCGGTCACGCATTCAGCCTTAGAGACTGTTCCGAAAAAACCACCCATTCTGTATGTATGTTATTTAGTTGTTATGATTTTCGGGTGCAAAAGTACGGAAAAAAAACGGGAAGTCATTACCAAGCTTTTTTATAAACATATTTTTTAATACAATGGATGAACAATTTCACCCTTCCGCTTGTTGATATGTCATAACTCCTTTACAGAATCCCCCTTTTTAACAAGGGAAGAAGCCGCACGTAAATCATACAAAGGGCTTAACTAAACTTTACATTATGTACAAAAGCCGCCGTACAACACCGGCGGCTTTTCTTTTTCCTAATTTATAGACACAAAAAAAGTTGAACAACACTGTCCAACTTTTCTGAGCCTCTTGTCGGATTCGAACCAACGACCCCGAGATTACAAATCACGTGCTCT
>OHKG01000196.1_pt1 | contig 31174 bp, 26 predicted proteins | sample 1568701 | NCBI WGS metagenome assembly OHKG01 (sample SAMEA3879529, study PRJEB24766) | human gut metagenome | biome: human-associated habitat; feature: feces | place: USA | collected 1985/1987 | reverse complement strand
GCTGTCAAGTCCCTTGTCCTGATCCCTTTGGTTGTCTCCCTCTTTCATATCGACAAGTGTATTAATTCGAATAGCGAACCCGAGAAGTGCTGTCCGACAAAAAGAACTATCGGTAGCTTACCACGATAGATAAATGTTAAAAAGATATAATAGAAGCACATCAAACTAAAGACTTTTTCTAAAAGCTGACAGCCACGATACTCGATCGTGGCTGTCATACTTATTTAATTCCTGTTATTCAGCCGCATTCACCGACTCAAACTCATCAATAATTTCCTGCGAGGGCTTCTTATCAAGAAGCGATACAACTACTATAGCAGCAAGCGCAACTATGAAAGCAGGAAGAAGCTCATAGATATTGAACAATCCGCCGAGCGGTCTTACAAGGAACTTCCATATGAATACCATTGCACCGCCTGCGAATATACCTGCAAATGCACCCCACTTTGTCGTTCTCTTCCAGAACAGAGCCGTCAGCACAACAGGACCGAATGCCGCACCGAAGCCTGCCCACGCAAACGATACTATCTGGAATACCGAGCTGTTGGGATCCCACGCAATAATGATTCCGACGATTGCTATTACAACGACCGTGATTCTTGCGATAAGCATTGCCGTCTTTTCGCTTGTCTTTATCTTGAATACCTGGTTGAACAGATTTTCGGATACCGCAGATGATGCCGCAAGAAGCTGTGAATCCGCTGTCGACATAGTGGACGCAAGAATACCCGCAATGATAAGACCGCCTACCATAGCCGCAAGAGGACCTGCCTTTGCAAGAAGATTAGCTATTACAACTATTACAGTTTCGGGATCTGCCAGAGGATCTATTACATTGTTCTTTGTCATAGCAAGGCCGACAACGCCGATGAATATCGCAACAGCAAGCGAAATAACCACCCATACCGTAGCAACACGTCTTGAAACCTTGAGCTTCTTGCTGTCGTTTATAGCCATAAATCTCAGCAGAACGTGAGGCATACCGAAATAGCCAAGACCCCACGCAAGTGTGGAGAAGATAGTCAGCGGACCATAATCGCCCGTCTGCTGTTTAAGAACATCAAACGTGTGTGTCAGTGAGAAATATCCGGGCATTGATGTTGCGTGGTTCATTACCTCGATAACACCGCCGACCGATGAAATGCCGAATACCACTACTATAATAAGCGCTACCGACATTATAATGCTCTGTATAAAGTCTGTTGTACTTGCCGCTAAGAATCCGCCGATAGTGGTATATGCGATGATTACTACCGCACTTATTATCATAGCGATATGATAATCAGCACCGAAAAGGCTGTTGAACAGCTTGCCGCAGGCAGAAAATCCCGAGCCTGTATAAGGAATAAAGAATACTATGATTATCAGCGCCGAAATAAGAGTAAGTATCTTCTTGCTGTCCCTGAATCTGTTTGAGAAGAAATCCGGTATAGTTATCGAATTGCATACATGAGAATACTTTCTGATTCTTTTTGATACGATAAGCCAGTTGAGATATGTGCCTATCGCAAGACCTATACCCGTCCAGGCTGCGTCTGCAATACCCGTAGCATATGCAACGCCCGGAAGACCCATAAGCAGCCAGCCGCTCATGTCCGATGCCTCCGCACTCATTGCGGTAACAAACGGTCCCAGCTTTCTTCCTCCTAAATAGAAGTCGCCTACATTATCCGTTTTCTTTGCACATATTACACCGACAACTACCATCATAATAAGATAAACGGCTATTGTTATCAGCATAATTATCTGTTGTAATTCCATTTTTACTTTTCCCTTCGTATTTTTTGCGTTAAAACGCACATTAATTTATATTTTATCACATCTGCAATAATTTTGCAAGTTATTTACGAATAAAATTCATACAATGCCTTTATTTTCACGATACAAGATTTCCTTTGGCTTACCTCACACGCAATTTAAAGCGACATATCTTATTTAAGTCCGTTTTTTAGTACAGCTTATCTGCTATTATATGTGTGTAAGAGAAATAAACCGACAATTTTTGTGCAACAGAAAGGAAAAACAATATGCTTTTTATAATTTACCTGATACTCACACCGATTTTATGCCTTCTCGGGATGCTGATGCTCGAACATCTTGAACGGAAAATAAAAACAGCTCTCGCCAAAAGAGCGAAAGCCGTTTCCAAACATTCCTGTTCCGTTGAAAAAATCACCTTCACCGACAACAAAACACGCAAAGCGGTCTGAATCAGAATATTTCCTCCTCAGCCTTGCTCGGTCTGCCCATCAGCTTTGAAACAGCCTCAAGCGGACTCTGACCGTTATAGCATACCTCGCAAAGCTGTTCGATTATCGGCACCTGCACATTATGCTCACGGGCTATCGCATAAGCTATCTTTGCACACTGATAGCCCTCTACAGTGCCGACCTGCTTTACCGCCTGTGCGGCAGGTATGCCCTGACCTATCAGAAGCCCTGCACGGTGATTCCTCGAATGAGAGGACGTGCAGGTAACGATAAGGTCGCCTACGCCCGATAATCCGTCAAACGTTTCCCTCTTGCCGCCCATAGCCACGCCAAGACGTGTGATTTCGGCAAGTCCTCTTGTCATAAGTGCGGCAATAGTGTTGTCGCCAAGCCCCATACCTTCTACTATTCCACAGCAGAGGGCGATGGGGTTTTTTAATGCTCCGCCAAGCTCACAGCCGACAAGGTCGCTGTTCCTGTATATTCTGAAACGATCGTTCTGCAAGGTTTCCTGCAGATACATCATAGAGTCCTCATCTTCAGAAGAAACAACTATAGTCGTAGGCACGTTTCTGCCTATTTCTTCTGCGTGTGAAGGACCCGTAAGCACTGCTATGCGGTTGTCGGGAAGCTCCTCCTTAAGCACCTGCGACAGACGCTTGTCGGTATTTTCTTCAAATCCCTTGCCTACATTTACAACTATAGTATCCTTTTTCACATAGCTCTTGACCTTCTGTGCAACCTCACGGACAAACTTTGACGGTATGGCAAACACAAGTATATCACAGTCGCTCACACAGTTCATATCCGTTGTCAGCCTTATTGTCGGCGGTACGATCACTCCGGGCAGGAGTCGCTTATGCTCGCCGTCGTTCATTATTGCGTCTATTTCCTCTTGATATTTTGACCATGCAGTCACATTATGTCCGTACTTGTCCCACATAATAGCAAGAGCCGTACCGAAACCGCAACCTAATATTGTGATCTTAGCCATCTGTAAACCTTCTTTCTGTCAGGCCTTCTGCCCGAGCTTCTTTTCAGTGTGATTTTTAAGTCTTACAAGGTTTCCCCTGTGCATAAACAGTATCAGCACAGCGATAAGCGCCGATAATATCACATTTATCCATACGCAAGGATCTCCTGTTATCAGGCTGTATACAAGTATCGTCACAGGATAACATACCGCCGCTATGCACGAACCAAGCGAAACATATCGTGTCAGTGCAACGACTATGATGAATATTCCGAGCAGTATGCACGCAGGTATCCACTCGACCGTCATAAGCACAGCCACAGAAACCAGTATGCCTTTTCCGCCCTTGAAGCCGAAATATATCGGGAAAACGTGTCCGACTATAGCCGCAACCGCCGCCGCAAAGCCTACATAGGTCATCATATTGTCGGGATTTGCCGTATCTGTTCCCGTAAGCCACAAGAACGAAAATCTGACTATAAGTATCGACAGTGTGCCTTTAAGCACATCTCCGAGCAGTACAAAAAGTGCCGCTATCTTTCCCTGCGTTCTGAGAGTATTCGTAAGACCTGCGTTTCCGCTTCCGAGCGTTCTTATATCTTCTCCCGTTTTAATTTTTGTGACGATGATAGCAGTGTTGATTCCGCACAGCAGATACGGCACTATTATCATTATTGCATAACACAGATATATCATTATCCGTTATTCTCCTCGTTCTCTTGCTATTATTTTTATAGGTGTTCCGTCAAGACCGAAACTTTCTCTTATCTGATTCTCTATATATCTCTGATAGGAGTAATGGAACAGCTCCTTATCGTTGCAGAAAATTACAAACGTCGGCGGCTTTGCCGATGCCTGCGTCATATAATACAGCTTAAGCCGCTTGCCCTTGTCCGACGGCGGCTGTACTCTTGCGGTAGCATATCCCAGCATATCGTTGAGAGTACCTGTCGAGATACGTCTTATATTCTGCGAATAGGTGTACTTTATCTGCTCAAACAGCTTATCCACCCTCTGCCCTGTAAGCGCCGAAATAAACACAAACGGAGCGTATGACATAAACGAAAAATCGACCTCGAGCTTCTTTGTGAATTCCTGCATCGTCTTTCCGTCTTTTTCAACAGCGTCCCACTTGTTTATAGCAATAACGCTTGCCTTGCCCTGCTCGTGAGCGTATCCTGCAACCTTGCTGTCCTGCTCTGTAAAGCCCTCCGTAGCGTCAATCATAATAACGCATACATCGGCTCTGTCTACAGCCATATACGCACGAAGCACGCTGTACTTTTCTATCTGCTCGTTTACCTTGGACTTGCGGCGGATTCCTGCCGTATCAATAAGCACATATTCCTGACCGTCACGCTCAATGACCGTATCGACAGCGTCACGGGTAGTACCTGCGATATTCGACACTATCATTCTCTGCTCGCCCGCAATTTTATTTACAAGTGAAGATTTACCCGCATTCGGCTTGCCAATGACCGCAACCTTGATAGCGTCCTCCGAATACTCACGCTGAGGATTTTCCTCAGGCATATTCTCAAACACAGCGTCAAGCAGATCTCCCGTTCCGTGACCGTGTACGGACGATACCGCAATAGGATCACCCAGTCCGAGATTATAGAATTCATAGAAATCAGGCGGAACTTCTCCTATTCCGTCACACTTGTTTACACACAGCACAACAGGCTTGCCGCTTTTCTGGAGCATAGCCGCTACATCTGCGTCATTCGCCGTAACTCCCGATGTAACATCGGTCACGAATATTATCACGTCTGCCTTGTCTATGGCAAGCTGTGCCTGCATTCTCATCTGTGAGAGTATCACGTCCTTGCTGTCAGGCTCGATACCTCCCGTATCAACAAGCATAAACTCCTTGCCGAGCCACTCCGCCTTTGCGTATATTCTGTCACGGGTAACGCCCGGCGTATCGTCTACTATAGACATTCTCTTGCCGACAATACGGTTAAAGAGTGTTGATTTTCCAACGTTGGGACGTCCTACTACCGCTACTATTCCGTTCATTCACTCATTCCTTCCTTTTATCTCTTATATAATCCGACAGTTATACTGCCGACACCTTTTATTTTAAAGTCTGCGCTGTGATAATCAGTGCCGCTTATTAACATCATACAGTCGGCAACATCTTTTCCTTCTCCGCCGCCGTTGCCTGCAAGATACGGCGTGTCACCGAAATTGCTCGCAGTAAATGCGTACACTTTGGAATATCTTGATTCTGTCTTTATTACATAATCAATCTTCGCCGCAGTGTCACACAATGCCGTAAATTTCTGACCGCTGTAATATTCGGTGCTGATTTGCTTTTCCGCAGGAACAGAGCTTACGCTTAAATCGGCAACACTGCTATCCCACGCAAGAATCAGATCACCGACCTTATTTTGCAGATATGTAACCATATTGCCCTTCTGAAAGCGTGTGAAGTTCTCGTCATCGCTCATTCTGAAATTATCAAGAAATAAATTCTCTCTCAGATACAGATATGCAAGGCTGTCATCGAGCGTAAGATTACAGTCGGAGCTACCGAGAATATCCGTCTTGGTGCCGCTTTCGGCAAACTGTGAAAGCTGTATCAGCCTTACAGTAATACTTGCCTTGTACGGTGTGTTCTCAAGTTCAGATACATCAACACCGTTTACCGAACTGCCGTATTTCAGCACAACATTGAAGTAATAATCGCCGTTCAGCAGCTTTTCCGCCGTGTCGGTATCTCTCGACAAAAAGCCCTCATAGCCGCTTCCTACAGCACCGAGTAAGCCTCTTACCGCAACATTGACCTCAATATCATCCGGCTTTGTACCGTCCGTCAGCGAAACAATCGTTTGAACAGCCTCGTTTATTACCTTATCGGCATTCAGGTTATCATAGCATATCTTATTATCTGTATCAACTATCAGCTGAAATTCCGTCCCGTTCTCAAGACGCACGTCAGCCTTGCAGAAACCGCTTGCATATTTATTGAAGTCCGGCACAGGCCCGGGGTTTTTCTTAGCCTGCATAAATTCAATGCTGACTACCTGACCCCCTCCGAAATTATCTTCAAGATATTTCTCGGCAATGGGCTTTGCCTCCCTTATATCCTCTTTCGCCTTTTCTTTTTCCTCAGCCGACATACAAGCCGTACACGTCAGTATCGCAAGACCCGATACGGCAAGCACCGCCAGAAACGAAAATATCCTTTTTTTCAGTTTCATATATCCGCCCCTTCCCCTAAAATAGCGTCAAGAAGCTCATATCCGTCCGTTGCGACCGGCATTATCTCTACTCCGAGTGCCTGCTCAACATCGCTTACCGTCTTATCGTCAAGAAAAATATCGCTGTTTGTTTTCAGCATATTCTCTGTTATAAGCAGTCTTTCCCCCAGATTATCTTTATAAGGTGTAAGCTGTGCGATTATATCTCCTGCCGTTATAAGTCCGGCAACGGTAATAGTTTCCCCGAAAAAATCGTTTCTTATAGTATAAACGTCAACCACGGTATTCGGAAAATCCGTTTTCAGCATTTTTCCGAGCGTTTCTATCAGCGGTGCGGCAAGTACCCCAGTCGCCACCGAAACGTGCCGTTTCTTATCGTCCGTTTCACCGAATTCACGCTTATCCGCAAGTGCGTCTATAAACTCCTTTTGCAGACTCGCACACATTCCCACGCCGTTTTCAAACTGGTCAAAATCACCGTAGAACTCATAATCGGGCATTTTCCTCTTAGCCGTAAGATAGAATTCGTCCGACGCATACACTACCCTGTCGTGATACTTTTCAAACATCATATCACCGAAAAACTCCAGCGTGTCTATCGCCTTGCCTGCGGTTTCTTCGTTGAAAAGCTCCAGCTTCGGCAGCTTGTCCCTGAATCTCGTTACACCTACAGGCACGCAGGCTACACTCTTTACCGCAGGGTAAAGCATACAAAGGTCGGTCAGCGTTTTCTCAAGTTCCTTGCCGTCATTAAGTCCGGGACAAAGCACTATCTGTGTATTTATCTCGATCCCTGCCGCAGCCATTTTATAAAGATAATCAAGGCACTTTCCGGCATTCGGATTTTTCGTCAGCTTTACACGAAGTTCAGGATTAGTCGTATGCACCGAAATATTCATCGGCAGCTTCATCTTTATAATTCTGTCAACATCCTCGTCGCTGAGATTTGTCATAGTAATATAGTTGCCCTGCAAAAAACTCAGACGTGAGTCATCATCCTTGAAGTACAGCGTTTCACGCATACCCTTCGGAAGCTGATTTATGAAGCAGAACACGCAGTTATTCTTACAGTGCTGCTTGCAGTCCATAAGATAGGTCTCAAAATTAAGGCCGAGGTCGTCATACTCACCCTTCCTTACCTTTACCGTCTTGTCCTCAAGCTCTATCACGAGTTTTTTATCAGAAGCATAAAACTGATAGTCGAGTATGTCGTGTATAGCGTTTCCGTTTATTGAAACAAGGCTTTCGCCTGCCTTTATCCTTGCCTTATCGGCAGGAGAACCTTTATCTACGGAGGTTATCCTTACAGACACGTTATCAGTCCTTTCTTTCCGAATTCTCAATTAAGCATACATATATATTATACACTTTTGTTGTGTAACCGTCAACATAAAATCAAAAAAGATAGTTTTTATCTCCTGTCCTGCAAACTGTCATAACAAAATTTTGCAAAACAAAAAGGCAGTAAGTCATTTCTGACATACTGCCACAATGTTTGCGCTAACAAGAATTACGCCTCTTTACTAGCGATAACTTCCTTGCCCTTGTAATAACCACAATTGCCGCATACTCTGTGAGGGAGCTTTAACTCACCGCACTGAGGGCAACGTGAGAATGCAGGTGCAGATAGCTTCCATACCTGTGAACGTCTCTTGTCACGTCTTGCCTTAGATACTTTTCTCTTTGGAACTGCCATTTTAGCACCCCCCTCTGTTGTTCATTATCTCAAAAATAAGCCGATTTATCATCGTCTAAGCTAACACGAGTGATATTATACTACAAAAATCAAAATTTGTCAACACTTATTTGAGATATTTTTTAATATTTTCTGTGAGGTCTGCTACTTCAGCAGAAATTGTGAATGTAACGTGTGTGTTTTCGCCGCTTACTGCCGCAATCTTGTCAAACATAGCGCCGACCTTTTCCATATCTCTGCCGCAGATCTTGAGAATACCGTCAACAAAGATGTCTGTGCAGTCATAGTCAGATGCGAGCATACCTGCGATGAAGCCGTACATTGCATCGTAGTTATCGATGTTGTAGTCCTCAATATTTACAAGACGTACCTTGTGATAGATGTCTATGTTGAGGGAAGAACCGATCTGGATAGCAACAACGTTGCCGTTGCTTGCCTGCTCAGCTTCGTGGATAGCGTTTATAAGTAACTTAGTCTTACCTGTTCCCTTTTTACCTGCGATAAGTTTAATCATTGTAAAGTCCTCCGTATTTTTACGGCAGAGTCGCCGTTTAATATAATAAAAACCGTCTGTCTGACTGCTTTCGCTTCGGCCGATTACAGCCATACATCACGATTTATTATCCTTAGCCTATCTTGGCTTCGAGTGCCGCCTTAGCGTCCTCATAGCCGGGCTTACCGAGAAGTGCGAACATATTCTTCTTGTAGCTCTCAACACCGGGCTGGTTGAACGGGTTTACACCGAGCAGATAGCCTGATACTGCGCAAGCCTTCTCGAAGAAGTAGATGAGATAGCCAAGCTCGCTCTCGTTTACTTCGGGCATTTCAAGCACCATATTGGGTGTGCCGCCCTCGGTATGAGCGATTATAGTACCCTCATAAGCCTTCTGGTTAACGACCGACATATTCTGATTCGACAGGAAGTTCAGTCCGTCGCCGTTTGTTGCGTCATTCTTTAAGAAGAAATCCTTCTGAGCCTTTGCGATATGAACTACCGTTTCAAACAGAATGTTAGAGCCGTCCTGAATGAACTGACCGAGTGAGTGAAGATCTGTCGAGAATGTAGCGGATGCCGGGAACAGACCCTTTCCGTCCTTGCCCTCGCTCTCACCGAACAGCTGCTTGAACCATTCGTTCATCATAGCAAATGAGTTTTCGTAAGCTACCAGCATTTCTACCTTGTAGCCCTTGTTGCGAAGTACGTTACGCAGTGCGGCGTACTTGTAGCAATCGTTCTTTTCAATATCGCATACGGAGAAGTCCTCTCTTGCCTTTGCGGCACCTGCCATAAGAGCATCGATGTCACAGCCTGCACAAGCGATGGGAAGAAGACCTACCGCTGTAAGTACCGAGAAACGTCCGCCGACATCATCGGGGATAACGAATGTTTCATAACCCTCAGCGTCTGCAAGCTCCTTGAGTGTACCCTTTGCCTTGTCCGTAGTTGCGTAAATTCTGCCCTTTGCGCCGTCCTTGCCGTACTTTTCTTCGAGCATTTCTCTGAATACTCTGAATGCAAGTGCAGGCTCGGTTGTCGTACCGGACTTTGATATAATGTTTACAGAGAAGTCCTTGTCCTTAACAAGCTCTATAACCTCATTAAGATATGTAGGGCTTATGCTGTTTCCTGCGAAGAATATCTTGGGCGTATCCTTAGCGAGCGAGTTGTAAAGCGTGCTTCTTAAAAGCTCGATAGCCGCTCTTGCTCCAAGGTAAGAACCGCCTATACCGATAACAATAAGCACCTCGCTGTCAGCCTTTATCTTAGCCGCAGCCTTCTTGATTCTCTCAAACTCTTCCTTGTCATAGTTTACGGGAAGATCTACCCAGCCTAAAAAGTCGTTTCCTAAGCCGTTCTTGTTTTCGATCATCTCGTGAGCGACCTTTACCATAGGCTCCATGCCCTTAAGCTCATCGGCGTTTACAACGCCCTTAAGGTACTTGTCGTTAAGTGTAACTGCCATACTATTCTCTCCTTTTATGCTCTTTCCACACACAAATTATAAGGCTTACGGTACTCATAACTTTTTCTGTCTGCCGATGCCGTTCTTTATATAGTTCTATTATAGCGAAATCGGCTGTGATTTGCAAGATGTTTTGCTAAGAACTGACACTTTCGTCTGATTTCACAAAATAAATTCAATTTTTTTGTGCATTTTTAACCCTCGCTATCATACATAATCGAATTTCATCAAACCGCATACTTTTGAATTAAATTTTTATCATCCTGTTTTCCTGCTGATAGTTAAATCTGTATTATCTTTGTTTATATTGCATATATTTACTGAGAATTTTTGTTAACAACCTCCAAAATCTCAGCAGACTTATAATATTATTGCTTTTAATGCTTGATTTAATTAAAATGTTTTTGTATAATAAAAATACAGTTAGCTATCTGTATACTTTTGATCAAAGATTCTGATTTTTAAAGGAGGATAACATGAATTCAAAGATTATCACAGTTGTTAAAAGAACAACATCAGCACTAATCATCGCACTTTCATTAGGTGCAATATGTATACCTGCGGTTGCAGTAAAAATTGCCCATAAACCGGATACAGCGTTATGCTCATACTATCGTGCTGTTCCATTCGGTGGAAACAATTACAGTTCGATAAAACAAGGCGAAGTCAACCGTAAGGGTATTTTATATGAAGGATCATCAAATGATATTTCCAATAATTCTGGTGATGAAATAAGATTTGACAATGCAATCAAGATCGAAACACATGCCGCCATGCCAAAAGACATTGTATCCCGTTCCACAGACCTTAAATTTACATTCTATAAAAAAACAGGATTTTTTGAATGGAAGCCATTTGCTCTTAAGGATTCTCAGAATAAATTATATATAACATATACTGTACGTAAAAATGCTTCTATTTCAAAATATAAATCCAGCAGCACCTACAATACGCAGTATCTGTATGCAAATCTGCCGAGCGGAAATTATCAGTTCCATGTAACTACTTCTGAAATACCGCCTATTTATTCCGATTATGTGAATATCTATTTCCAGTCAGACCTTTACAAGAATTAATTTGATTATCGGATTTGCAGGTGTCATAAATCCGGCATCTGCAAATCCGTATTGATTATATCTTTTCATTCAAAAGGAGTTTTTATGTATTTGGATATAGGCTTATTATCTTATATTTTTGCGCTTTTCCCTGCCGTTATTTTTGCCGTCATATCTTTTAAAAGGCGGAAAAGTATACTGTATTTGCTTTCAGGCTCTTTGCTTTTCTGGATTATAGCTTTCACTGCTATCAACAATATTTTCCCTGTAATTATAGGACCGGAGCTTTCTCTTTCAGCTATGTCTGACAACGGACTTTGGCTTAAATTTGTTATGCCTCCTTTCTGGAGCTTCCCCACCGGTTTTAAATTTATCGGTGCAACTTTTAAAGTATACTGGGCAATTATGCCTTTCGGACTTTTGCTCGGATTGTTATCCGCTTTTACATTCAAATCTCTCAGAAAGCCTTGGTTTGCGCTTGTTTTCATAATATCGGCGTTACTTATAACAGACGGTTCTTGCTTTGCTGTCAATCTCATTCTCGGTATGAAAAGCCGTTCTATCGACAGCACAACATCAATAATAACGCTTTTCACCTTTATCATCGGTTACGGAGCAGCTATGCTTGTTATGAAACTCACTCCCGGCATTGCCTCAGCCTTTGACAAAGTAAGAGAAAAGCCGGAAAAGGACACAGGCGAAAGCAAGAAAGCAAGGAGGAAAACCTTTGAAATATAGCACCCTCTATTTCAGCCTGTTAAAAACCTACCTGAAAAGTGACGTCAAACTGAATATTTTTATTTTTCTTATTTCTCTGTGCTCCGTGTTTTCATTCCTGCTTTTTAATGTCGGTTATAAAAGTTCCGAATATGCCTACAGCAGTATGTATGACCGTTCAAAATACAAATTTGAAATTACTGATTACACAACTGATGACATCAACTTCATTACTGATAATTTTCCCGAAATCACTTTTATAACGTGTGGCAAAACAAAAATTTCATATTTGACAAAAGACGGAATGATTTGCAAATTTTATGGCTGTATTCAACGTTTTCCCGCATATTTTGAACAGCTTCATCACAACATAAATCCCGCTTACCCCATAAAATCCGGCAGGGATTTTACAAAAGAAGAACTGGAAAAAGATATGGGGAAAATAATTGTCGATTCCGAAAGCGGATTTTCTGTGGGAGATACACTCACGCTTCCGTCCGACAACGGAAATGTTGAGCTTGAAATCATAGGAACATCTGACAATTTCGTGCTCCCCTTTTCATTCTTTTCTTCAGACAAAGATATTACAGTTTACAACACATCAAAAGATAGTATGTTTAATTATATTTGTAAAACAGACACATTTATAAACATAAATGTAGCTTTTAAGCGTGATCTTTCACAAGAGGAAACGGAGAAATTATACAATGCCGTAAACGGAAACCTTGAAATCACCCCACCGTCTACAGCCAATGGCGGAAACTTGTTTTTTTATGCATTTTCAAGCACTTTTGTAGCCATAGCCTCGGTTTTCACTGCCATTCAGCTTCTGACTCTTATGCTTCACCTCGCAGAAAACTGTTCCGAACAGCTAAGCGTAATCAAAACAACAGGCTGTAAAGATAAGTATGCCGTAGCACTTCTTATGTGTGTAAACCTGACCTACGTTTTAGCGGCATTTATAGCGAGTATTGTTCTGCTTCCGCTTCTTGTATATTTTACAAAGCAGCTAAGACTTGAATATATTCCCCGGTTGGACGATTATCTTATTTCTTTCATTATATTCTCGGCTATAATGCTGATCTCTACGCTTCCGGGACTAAAGCGTACAGTCAGAAACCCGCTCAGAAAGAGAGGCGGCTGATATGAAAATACTATCTCTTATCCGATCTGTACTGTTGTCAAGAAAACGCAACTGTATTATGATATCGCTCTGCTTTATTTTCACAACGCTGTTGTTTAATCTTATGATTGCAATAAGCAGTGATTACATAAACGGCGTCAATTATATATCAAAAAACCGCTATGACAGGACGGCAATTGTAACACATACCACTTCATTAAAGCCATTGTCGGCACAGCGCATTTCCGATGAGCTGAAAAGACAAGGCATAAAATGTCGTATGGAAATACTTAACATTAATAACTCTTTAATGTACAGCGAGCAAAGCAGAATAAGCGATGAATATATAAAGCTGCTGACCTATAACTTGCATCCGGATAATTTATCCCTATATACCAGATATGAAAAAGATTCCTTCAATGTCAGCGGTTATACGACCGAGCTCAGCGAATATCTTGATGTAGAGCTTGAAGGAGAAAAGCCCGATATAAATAAGGATTACGGCGGGAAAATTCCCGTAATTGTTCAATCCGTTTCAGACAAAGAAATCGGTGACACCGTGAAAGGCAGAGCCGCACAGGGCAAGTTTGAGCTGCTGGTAGTCGGAAAGTATAAAAGCAATGAAGTATGGGACTTGCTGCTATCTCCCGGCGATCTGCTATATAACAGTTCTTATTTTACCGATTATCGCATACTTGAAAAAAGCGGTTGTTACACCCCTGATAATCGGGACTTTACGGAAAAGCAGTACGAAAATGATGATAATTATTTTCACCAGCATTTTTGCGATGTCATACTGCTCAAAACCGATGATATGTTTTATGCGGAGTTAGAGTCAAGAATTCGTAACACATGGTCTGCGAACGATAAACAGAAAGGCGATATTATATTCGGCAATCCGCTTTTCGGCGTAGATAAAGACACATTCAGCCGTGATTATATCAGCCTCCTGCAGCTCTTCCCTGCCTTTATCGCTATTGCGGTTGTCGGCTCTATAGGTATAGTCGCAAACGGTTTTCTGAATGCCGAAAGCCGCATAAAAGCCGCCGCTGTTTTTCGCTCCTGCGGTGCAAACACAAGTAAGATAGCTATTATAAACACCGTGTGCGAACTGGTTGTAATGCTGTTTTCCACGATTGTTTCATTTATAATTCTGCTTATCATAAAGCTTATATCCGGTCTCAACATCATCAACGCCGACAGCATACTGTTCACAGCGTTATATCTTCTGATACTCACCGTCCTGATAAGCATTATCGGAAATATCACACTGCTTAAAAGCAAAATGCTTGATGTAATACGGAGGTACGAAAACCAATGATAAAACTCGAAAATGTGGACAAATATTATAATTATCATATGGATACCGAGGTTCACGCACTGAAAAACGTAAACCTGACTATCAATGACGGCGAAATGGTAGCTATAATGGGCGTTTCAGGCTCGGGAAAATCCACTATGCTTCATATCCTCGGTTGCCTTGACTCGCAGACTAAAGGTAAATATTTTTTGGGCGAATATGAGGTCTGCAAGTATTCCTCCAACACAATAGCGGAGATAAGAAACGAAGAAATAGGCTTTGTACTGCAGAATTTCGGACTTCTGAGCGATAAATCGGTATATGAAAATATATCGTATCCGCTTATCTTCAACCCTGCCGTAAAATACAAAATGATGAAAAAGCTGATAACCAAGGCGGCGGAAGATATGCTTGTATCCGATCTTCTGAAAAAGCCCGTAAAAGAGCTTTCTGGAGGTCAGAAACAGCGTGTTGCGCTTGCAAGAGCCATTGTCAACCGCCCGAATATAATACTTGCCGATGAACCTACAGCGGCGCTTGACAAAAACACCGCAAACGATATAATGAACGTTCTCATTAACCTTAACAAAAACGGCAAGACCGTAGTAATTGTCACCCATGACCGCTCTGTTGCCGAAAAGTGCAACAGGATAATAGAGCTGTCCGACGGCGAGATAATCTCAGACAAAGAAAATATACCCGCCTGATTTCCATATTCATAACTCCTCATCCCCGTGCAAACCGCACGGGGATGTTTCTCATTCTACATTGAGAAAAACCGCCTTATAATTATCAGCAGACTGCTGAAAAAGTTAAGCTCTCCGACCTCTCCCGTAGTCACAATATCGCTGTAGAAGATTTCCTCTCCGTCAAGGCTCGCCCTGACCTCGCCGACCTTTTCGCCGTACCGGACAGGCGCAGACAGACTATCGACCACCGTATGAGTGTATTCTATCCTTTTTGAGCTTCCTTTAGGAATCACGATAGTATTGAGCCTTTTGACCCTTATGTCAGCCTGCTTTTCAAGCCCTTCGGTTACAGTTACAGGTGTCAGCACATCAGAGTCTACCGCCGTCCTGTACAGTTCAAAGCCCGAAAAGCCGTAATTCAGCAGGTCGGTACACGCAGTAAAACGCTGTTCGCTTTCCTTACAGCCAAGCGCCACAGCACACAGCTTCATATTTCCTCGTTTCGCCCACACTGCAAGACAACACCCTGCTTTGTCAGTAGTGCCGGTCTTTCCGCCGATGATGCCGTCATAGCGTTGCATCAGCTTGTTCGTGTTAAGAAGCTGTGTCTGCCGTTCCCCCTCACGCACATAATCAAGTCTGGTGGCAAAAAATTCGTTGTAGCAGTCATACTCCGACACAGCCGCACTGAGAATTGCCGTATCATAAGCGGAGGTGTAATGCGTGTCGCTGTCAAATCCTACGCAGTTATCATAGTGAGTATCGCTCATTCCAAGCTCCTGCGCCCTTTTGTTCATTCGCTCCACGAACATTTCTTCCGTTCCCGCTATATATTCGCATACCGCCACACAGGCATCGTTTGCGGAGGCGATAACGACCGAGCGTATCATATCGTATGCCGACATTTCCTCCCCGACATTAAGCCATATCACCGAGCCGTCCATAGCGTTCGCTCTTGCGGTAGCCGTTATCACAGTATCCATACCGAATGTACCCTTTTCCATTTCCTCTGCCCATATCAGCAGGCACATCAGCTTGGTTACCGATGCCATAGGCAGCCTTTCGTGCGAGTTATGCTCGTACAGTACCTGCCCTGTTGAAACCTCGGTAACGATTGCCGCCTTCGTTATGCTGTCTGCCTCGATCACATCACCTTCCGAAAATGCGGTCAAGGACGCACCCTGCATCACCACTGCCAGAGTAAATGCCGTCACACCTGCCGTGATTCTTTTTATAAGTACCATATAATAACCTCCGTTTTGCAAAATTTCCTTTAAGATAATTATATGCTTATATTCTGCCATATCTGCATAATTTTAGCCTAACTGCTTAAAATAAGGATACAAAAACGAAAGGCAAGGTAACAATATGAATTACAAGATCTGTCTGCCGATGAAGCTGTTTATGCTGTTCTGCTTCGGCGGCTGTGCTTATACGATAACAGAGCTTCTGTTCAGAGGAAACAGCCACTGGACAATGTTTATTTTAGGAGGGATCTGCTTTCTGCTGGTCGGCGGCATTAACGAAAAATTCGACCTCTCGCTCCCCGTCCAGATGGCTGTATCATCGCTTATAATCACCGCCCTCGAATTCTTATGCGGCTGTATAGTCAACCTCTGGCTCGATTGGAAGGTATGGAACTACGAACAGCTGCCTTTCAACCTTCTCGGTCAGATATGCCTGCTTTTCACGGTGCTGTGGTTTTTCCTCTCCGCCGTCGGAATTTTTACCGATGATATTCTCCGCTGGAAAATGTTCTGCGAGGAAAAACCCGTCTACCGCCTTACCCGAAAACGCTCCGAGTAAGCCCTTAACCGCATACGCAACAAATCCGAATCAATATACTGCAATTTCCACAATCATTGTAAAAGGACAACATACCCTCACTCAGCACAACGTCCTTGCCTTATGAACGCTCTGTTGGTTTCGCAGTACTTTTGCCAAGCACTATCACCCTTGCCTCCCCTCGAAAAAGGGGAGGTGGCACGGCTGATATAATTTTTTGGCTTGCTGTACAGTATTCAGATAGTCCTACCTTTACAATTCTGAAACTATTCCGAGCCGTGACGGTGGGGATTGTTAATGCCTCAGAAGCTTTTATGTTAGCACTCCTATCAATTTCAATTCCCTTCAACCCGCACCAACCCTCCCAAAACCGCACTATCCCTCGCCACGCACCACATCTTGCCTCCCTTGTCAAAGGTGAGGTGCTGTCGCCCGAAAAAATTCGGGCGACTACCGGATGGATTGTTCCGCCATCTCTCGCCACCATCAACCCTTTCCAAAACCGCACTATCCCTCGAAAATTGCCAATACACTTGCCATATGAACGCTCTGTTTGTTTTGCGTCCTGCAAAACTTCGGGCGTTCAACTTCGGGCATCCATGCCCCTTTATGAACGCTCTGTTGGTTTCGCATCCTTGCGAAACTCTGGGCGTTCAACTTCGGGCGTCCATGCCCCTTTATGAACGCTCTGTTGGTTTCGCATCACATTGCCTCGTCAGCCATTAGTGCCGTTGCATCATACAACGGCTTTGTGTGGCTGACTTTAAGCATCCATGCTTAAAACTCTTGGCGTTCAACTTCGGGCGTCCATGCCCGTCCCTTGTCAAAGGTGAGGTGCTGTCGCCCGAAAAAATTCGGGCGACTACCGAAGGGATTGCCTCCCGTTGCACCGAATACTGCCATTCCCACAACCCTCTTAAAAGCACACCACGCCTTTCGCCACACCAACCCTTTCCAAAACCGCACTATCACCATCGCTTTTCGTAGGGGAGTGAGCTTGCTCCTCCCGCTGCACCGAATACTGCCATTCCCACAATCATCTCAAAAGTACAACCATCCCTCGCTCCGCACCACATTCTTGGCTCCCTTGCCAAAGGGAGCTGGCTTGCGACAAGGTTACTTCTTATCATAAATTGTCTTGTTCTGCGATTCAAGTATATTTATTATTCTCTCAGCCTTATCTGTCGCAAGACTGAGGGATCGTCACACCGAACACTCAACCATCGCAAAAGGACGATAATCCCTTGCTCCGCACCAACCCTCCCAAAACCGCACTATCCCTCGCCACGCACCACATCTTGCCTCCCTTGTCAAAGGTGAGGTGCTGTCGCCCGAAAAAATTCGGGCGACTACCGGATGGATTGTTCCGCCATCTCTCGCCACCATCAACCCTTTCCAAAACCGCACTATCACCATCGCTTTTCGTAGGGGAGTGAGCTTGCTCCTCCCGTTGCGCCGAATACTGTTACTCCCACAACCCTCTTAAAAGCACACCACGCATTTTGCCACACCAACCCCTCCAAAACCGCACTATCCCTCGAAAAGCACTTAACTTGCCTCCCTTGTCAAAGGTGAGGTGCTGTCGCCCGAAAAAATTCGGGCGACTACCGGAGGGATTGCCTCCCGTTGCACTGAATACTGCCATTCCCCAATCATCTCAAAAGTACAACCATCCCTTGCTCCGCACCACATTCTTTCATCCCTTGTCAAAGGTGGGGTACTGTCCGACAAATAGCACTATCAGTAGCTTGTAATTATATATAAATGCTTAAAGATATATCAAAATGCTTATCTACAACAAATTAGTATACATTGCATGTTACATAACAACTTTACTCATTCAATTACATTCTAACTATCACGTTACACTGCCACACCATATTTTAGCATTTTCTTAATTAGCCATCTGTTTTTATAATCATTATTATATATCGTCATTTAAACATATTCGCTTTTATAAATCTCGCTAATATATTTTAGAACACCCAAAATTGCCCTTATCAAAAATGTTGCTATTTTTGCACTTTTGTTGTATAATGATAAATAGACCGATTTAAAGATTAAGGAGGAATATTATGGCAAAAAATGCTCCGAAAACCACTGCAAACACCGAAAATAACGTTTACAATCAGCATAAAACTACAACCTGTCGCATCACTGATGAAGATGAAAAAAATGAAAATATCGAACCCGAAAAGCTGCTCTATGTACAGCAGGCTCAGGAATTTTACCACGAGCCTATCGAAAATGAAAACTCGGTATTCGCTCTTATTGCATCAGGTGATATTAACCAATTATTAGAAACTAAGTTAAAATATGACGCTGATATTGAAAGCGGAAAAGGTCAGCTTTCGGACGATCCACTCCGCAATCAGATTTATCACCTTGTAGTCTGCGCCGCCGTAGTTGCCCGTACCTGCATAGCCGCAGGTATGTCTGAGGAAACCGCATATACTCTCAGCGATATATACATAAGGCGAGCAGATATATGTACTTCTATTGAACAGGTTATAGAGCTTAATAACGAAATGGTAATGGATTATGCCGTCCGTATGCAACGGCTAAGACGTACAAAACGGCTCTCAGTGCCGGTTCGCACCGCTATAAAGATGATTTCCGAGAACACAGGAAAGCGCCTTACCGTACAGCAGATAGCCGATGAAGCAGGCTATGACCGCTCCCATCTGCACCGCCTTTTCAAAGCTGAGATCGGTATGGGCATCCACGAGTACATCAATGCCTCCCGTATAAACGCCGCAAAAGGTATGCTTAAGGACGGCACACACACCATAGCTGACATCGCATCATTACTGGGTTTCTCGTCACAGAGCCATTTCTGCCGTGCGTTCAGCGAGGCGGTCGGCGTTACCCCGAAGGAATACAAGAACGGTAAGCTGCCTTGACATAATTTACAAATATTTCGATTATATGCAGATAATATTTCAACACATTTTCCTTTATCTATTGAATTTTATTTGTGGATTTGTTATAATTAGCTTATGCGGATTAAATTCCGTCATAATCAAGATTAAATTTAGCTAAAATGAAAGGATTTTTTCAATGAAAAGAACGCTTGCGGCAATTTTAGCCGTATCAATGATACTGTCAGTGACAGCCTGCAATGACAGCACCGCATCAGGAAACGGGGATAATTCCGGCAATACTGCCTCGTCTGCAACCGACAACGCAAACACAGAGCAGCTCCGCTCAAATCCCATTGCTGTTGATGCTGACGGCAACATAGATATGGATGTTGCATTAAAGTACGAAACCGATGTTGACGCACTTATCAAGAAGCTTGAAGCAAAGACTCCGGACGGCTCCAAGCCTGTATCCGAGAACACAAACGAAGAAACACTGGAGCTTTTCAACTACCTTAAGAGCGTCTACGGAAAGCAGATCATCGCAGGTCAGCAGTATTCCGATGCAAGCCAGTTTGAGAACATAATGTACTACAACACAACAGGCGATATGCCTGCTATCATGGGCTTTGACTTCCTTTATGCTCAGGGTACGGACACGCCCGATTACACACAGATTGAAGAAGCGATAAAGTGGCACAACGAGCAGAACGGCATCGTTGCTTTCTGCTGGCACTGGAAGGTTCCCGTTGATATGAGCGACAAAAGCGTCAAAGGCACAGCATTCTACAGCGATGAGATACGGGACTTCAGCCTTGAAAAAGCCGTAACGCCCGGCACCGATGAATATAAGGTAATAATCAAGGATATTGATACTATTGCACTTTATTTACAGCGTCTTGAAACAGCAGGCGTTCCTGTTATATGGCGACCTCTGCACGAGGCAAGCGGTGCTTGGTTCTGGTGGGGCGTTAAGGACAGGGATACCTATGACAAGCAGCTTTATCAGAAGCTATGGTACATATTATATGACCGCCTTGAGAATTACCACAAGCTGACAAATCTTATCTGGGTATGGAACGGTCAGTCGAAAAAAGCAACTGTCAACGCTAACACCTATGATATAGGCGGTATGGATGTTTACCCGTCCTCAGAGGATCACTCGGTGCAGATCGCTTCATACAGCACGCTTTCCAAGTACACCGATGACATAGGAAAAATGTCCGCTCTGTCTGAGGTAGGATATATACCTGACCCCGAAGAAGTGTTCAAGGCTGACAGCAAAGTAAAATGGCTTTATTACGCCCCGTGGTGCAAGGAATTCGTATGCGCCTCAAACGGCTCGGGAGCTGTTATAACACAGCTTGGCGGCACTCCGTCGATAAATACGGAACGTATGTCTGAGGCATTCCTCAAGAGCGTATATTCAAGCGAAAAGGTTATCACACTAAGCGAATTACCCGATTTTAAGGGCACAACAAAGAAAATACCCGAATTTATCAAAAGCTGGAAGTTCAACAATCCGAAACTGACAATCGAAAACGATAAGCTGACAGCTTACGAGCAGTAAAAGACGAGGTACTTAAATGACAACTGAACTGAAAACGAAAAACGCCAAAGCCGTAATAGCTTCTGAGGGCGCAGAACTTAAATCGCTTGTAATAGGCGGCAGAGAGATAATGTGGTGCGGCGACCCTGCTTTCTGGGGAAAGACTTCGCCAGTGCTTTTTCCTGCGATAGGAAACGTAAAAAACAACAAGACCATAATTGACGGGAAGGAAATCTCTCTTACAAAGCACGGATTCGCCCGTGACAATACATTTACAACAGTAAGAAAAAGCGGCAACTCGCTCATTCTGCAGTACAAGTACGCACCCGTGAAAAACGGCTATCCTTATAGCGTTGAACTTTGCCTACAGTACAATCTGTTTGACGACAGGATAGAAATCTGCTACAGCGTTTTCAATCCTGAGTATCACAGCATACCGTTCTGCATCGGGGCGCATCCTGCCATAGCCTGCGATGATCTTGACAACTGCACGCTTATATTTGAAAAGCGTGAGAAAGCGTCGACTCCGGTTATGGATCTTGATACAAGGCTGTTCAGAAGCAAGGAACGCATACAGCGTCTTGACGGCTCGTCAAAGCTGCCGCTGAGCTACGATATGTTTGATAACGATGTGGTTTATTTCGATAACATAAAGTCAAGAGCCGTAAAACTCACTCAGGGCAAAAAGACACTTGCCTGCATAGCTTTTGAGGGCTTCGAAACGCTCGGACTGTGGACACCTGCAGGAAAGCGTGCAGGATTCATCTGCATTGAGCCGTGGTGCGGTAGTGACGATTATGATGATGACAGCGGAATTTTCAAGGAAAAGAAGGGCATACAGATACTCGAAGGCAAAAAATTCGCAAGATACAAGATGGTTATCAGCGCACAGTAAGCTGTTGCCGTAATCTCTGCGGTTAAAGGCATAATGCCGCAGGACAAAGCACAGGAATATGTTGCATAATGCAATCATATCGGACATTTTAACAGTACAGAGCATATCGGAACGGATAACCGATATGCTCTGTTTTTTTCTGTCCGCAAAATCCGGCTTTACGGTGCTTTTACGCACAAAAAGCCCACGCACCGAAATGCGTGGGCTTTTGCTACATATTAATGTTATTTACCGTGAACAAAATTACTTTCTCTTCTTAGCAACTACTACAGCGCCGGCTGCGAGAAGTGCAACACCTGCAACTGCTGCAACGCCTTCTACACCTGTGTTTGTGTTGGGCTTTGTAGAATCGCCTGTTGTGGGAGCTGTTGTGTCAGCGGGAGCTGTTGTATCAGCAGGAGCTGTTGTGTCAGCAGGAGCCTGTGTATCAGGAGCTTCATCAGGCATACCTGTTACATTGAATGTGATCTCGCACTTTGACCATTCACCTGCGAAGTCAGTTAATACTGCGTTTGCTGTGTCAGGAGTGGGGCAAACATCTTCAGCCTTGTAAAAAGCCCAAGCATTATAAATGTTAGTTCTCTTCATACCGTCTTCGTTATTTGTGTAGCTTGATACGCCATCCTTCATTGTTTCAACACCATCGAACTTGATTGATGTTACTTCAAGATAAACGTTGTCGTATGCTTCATCATCAGCGCTAAAGTTAACGTTGATACCCATAGCACCGATAGCAAGAGCCTTATCAAGAACAAGTTCCTCACCTGTTTCATCGTCATACCAAGGTTCGTTGTTTGTAATAGGTGTATAACCCTTTGAAAGATCTACAGAAATAGTATATGTACCATTTCCTGTGATAACAGCATTTGTGAAGTATGATGAGTCGATTGTATCGCTGTCATCACCCTTACCCCAAGCTGCAACCTTCCATTCGCTGTCGCCGAAACCGATAATAGCTTCACCCTTTGCAAGAGTATTTGTTGCTGCTGATGCAGGTAATGCGCATACAGCCATTGAAGCTGTAACAGCAGTAGCAACAATGCCTGCCATGATTTTTCTTAACTTCATGTTAATGTCCTCCATTAATTTCGTTTTGCGTTTGCACAAATATTAAATTTGCTATCTCAATTATAAATGAAAACGTTTTTATATTCAATAGGCAATGTTAACAAAGCAATTTCACTTTTTTGTACGTTTTGTACAAATCGCACACAACATTTTCCACATATTCACCTAATGTAACATTGTTACACGGCTATTTAGCCGTAAATAAAGTAAAATTCAATTAAAAATCGGTTATATGCCGTAAGGGGATAATCTATTTTAAAAGTATAAAACCGTAATTAAGAACCAAAGCAAAAGCGAAAAACAAAAAAATTTAAAAAAGGTTTCAAAAAGGTATTGCAATTACGGCGGGAATAATGTAAAATATAATAGATAGAATATGGGGCTGAGAGATAAAAAACAAAAACGGCTTTCAGCGGCGGTATTTTTCCGCATAAACCCGATAAAATATACGGAGGTATTTTAAAATATGATCACAGCAGGCGATTTCAGAAACGGTATGACCTTTGAAGAGGACGGCAACGTAATGCAGATCATTGAGTTCCAGCACGTAAAGCCCGGTAAAGGTGCCGCTTTCGTCAGAACCAAGATCAGAAACGTAATTACCGGCTCGGTAGTTGAAAAGTCCTACAACCCCACAGCTAAGTTCCCCACAGCTTATGTTGAAAGAAAAGACATGGAGTACACCTATAATGACGGCGATCTCTATCACTTCATGGATTCAGAGACATACGAGGACGTGCCGATAAACAAGGCAGAGCTTTCGGACAACTTCAAGTTCGTAAAGGAAAATATGGTATGTAAAGTTCTTTCATATAAGGGCAAGGTTTTCGGTGTAGAGCCTCCCAACTTTGTAGAGCTTGAAATCACAGACACAGACCCCGGCTTCAGAGGCGATACAGCTACAAACGTAACTAAGCCCGCTACTCTTGAAACAGGCGCTGAAATCCGTGTTCCTCTGTTCGTTGAGATCGGAGATATAATCCGTATCGATACAAGAACAGGCGAATATATGGAGCGTGTAACAAACAAGTAATCATATAACGGTTGCTTGAAGTAATTGCAGACAGTAAAAGGAGGATTTTTACTATGACAGTTGCAGAAAAGGTATCATACATCAAGGGACTTGCAGAAGGTCTTGGTGTTGATGATTCAACTAAGGAAGGCAAAGTGCTTGCAGCTATCGTTGACGTTCTTGACGATATTGCACTGACACTCGGCGATATTGACGAAGAACTGAACGATGTTGCAGACGTTATGACCGATATGGAAGAAAGCGTTGACTGCCTTGAAGATGTCGTTTACGGTGATGAAGAAGACGATTACGATGATTGTGATTGTGACGAATGCTGCGATGAGGACGATTACGACGACGATATGTACGAAGTAACCTGCCCTAACTGCGGAAACACTATCACAGTTGATTTCGACGTTATTCAGTCGGGTGAGATTCCCTGCCCTAACTGCGGAGAAAATCTTGAATTTGATCTCAGCTGCTTAGAGGACGAGGAATGCGACTGCGGTTGCCACCACGATTAATTTAAAACGATCTGAACCGCCGGAACGGTCCGGCGGTTTTGTTTTGTTCAAAAACGGACTGATTTACTTTTTTAAGGCAATACCGCATAATTATTGTCGTGCGATTGCTTAGTAGATTTTTTGTCAGATTGTATAAATTGAGTGCGGGCAGGCTGACGCCTGTCAAGCGAAATTTGTGCAAGATGGCGGAAAATATGCAAGCTTAGCGTGCGGCAAAGGCGACAGCCGTTAATTGTGCGGTTTTGCCTTGATATCCGCCTTGATTTTTGAATGCGATAGTGGTATACTATCAAATAACAAATAAAGCCGGATAAAGCGCAGAATAAACGGCTTTCGCCGATTGAAAGGAAACGATTTTATGAGCGAATGTACTCACGATTGCAGTTCATGTTCACAGAACTGCGGTGAAAGAAAGACACCTCAGAGCTTTCTTGAAAAGCCCCACGAGCTGTCACATATAAAGAAGGTTATAGGAATTGTCAGCGGTAAGGGCGGCGTAGGTAAGTCTATGGTTACCTCTCTGCTTGCTGTAGCTATGCAGAGAAAAGGCTTCAAGACGGCAGTTCTTGACGCAGATATAACGGGTCCGTCTATCCCTAAGGCGTTCGGTCTTCACGGAAAAGCTACCGGCGACAACAACGGTATCTACCCCGTTATGACAAAGACCGGTATTGAGGTCATGTCTGTTAACCTGCTTCTGCCCGATGAAACAGACCCTGTTGTATGGAGAGGTCCTGTTATCGCAAATACAGTAAAGCAGTTCTGGACTGACGTAATCTGGAACGATGTTGATTATATGTTTGTTGATATGCCTCCCGGAACGGGCGACGTACCGCTTACCGTATTCCAGTCACTTCCCGTTGACGGAATTATTGTTGTAACCTCTCCTCAGGAGCTGGTTTCGATGATCGTCGGCAAGGCTGTTAAAATGGCTGAAATGATGGACGTTTCCGTACTCGGTATAGTTGAAAATATGTCATATTTCGAATGCCCCGACTGCAAGTCACGTCACAGCATTTTCGGTGAAAGTCATATAGACGAAGTTGCCGCAAAATACGGCATAAAGAATATAGCAAGAATGCCTATCAACCCGAAATTAGCCGCCGCCTGCGATAAGGGTCTTATCGAACTTTATGACGGAGATTGGCTTGACGAAACGACCGATATGCTCGAAAAGCTGTAATTGATACCTCTGACCGCAGATATATTCTGCGGTTTTGAACATCCGTATTGTCAACCTTAAAATCCGCAGGGTGACAGCGAAAGGTAAAAACTTATTATGAAATTGAAAGAACAAGTCCTGCTTATACTTATGAGCAGTAAAGGAAATTTCGTTTCCGGCGAAGAAATATCAAAGCAGCTTTACGTCAGCCGTAACGCTGTCTGGAAAGCCATCAACTCTTTAAGGGCGGACGGATTTATAATTGATGCGGCGCAGAACAAGGGCTATCTGCTTTCGGGCGGCGAAACGGACGATTTCACACGCTACGGTATTCTTCGCATAAGGCAGCTGCTGAAAAAATCTGCCGCAGACGCCGATATTACGATAAAGGATACTGTCACATCCACAAATACTCTGCTCCGCATATCCGCCGAAAACGGCGCACCAAGCAAAACCGTTCTTATTGCAAACGAGCAGACCGAAGGCAGAGGCAGACACGGAAAGAGCTTCTACTCGCCTGCTGACACCGGCATTTATATGTCTGTGCTTCTCCGCCCCGATTTCAAAGCCGACAAAGCGTTCTTTATAACCGCAGGTGCGGCTGTATCGGTTGTAAGAGCCATCAAAAAGGTATGCGGAATAAAAGCCGGTATCAAGTGGATAAACGATATAATGTTGAACGGCAAAAAAATCTGCGGTATCCTCACTGAAGCGGTCACCGACTTTGAAAGCGGAAGCCTGCAATATGCCGTAATGGGACTCGGTATCAATATCAGCCGTCCGAAAGGCGGTTTCCCGTCTGAGATCTCCGATATTGCCTCAAGCCTTTATTCCGAAGAAGCGGCAGGAAACGAGCTGAAATGCGCTCTTGCCGCCGAAATACTGAACAATTTCTTCGATATATGCGAACGTATGTCCGTAGATAAGCTGACGGAAGAGTACAAAAGCTACTCGGTCGTGCTTGGAAAGCGGATAAAGGTCATATCGTCAAATGCGGAATATTATGCTACCGCCGTTGACATTGATAAAAATGCAAGATTGATAGTAAGAGATGAAAACGGGGATATGCACACGTTGTCATCTGCAGAAGTTTCCGTCAGAGAGGGTCAGATATAATTATGAACAAACTGCTTAATCATCTGCGTATCCGCAGTGAAAGGCTCTACATAACGCTCAAAACATTTTTCAAGTGGCTTTTGCTGTCGGGGATAACGGGCATTTGCTGTGGCGTTATCGGCTCGCTGTTCCATCTTTGTATGGAGTTTGCGACAGAATTCCGCACAGGGCATTCATTTATGGTATACTTCCTGCCGGTCGCAGGTCTTGTAATAGTTTTCCTCTACAGTATCTGCGGTCTGAAAAACGACCCAGGCACCAATATAATAATCACCTCAATCAGAACCGAAGGAAAAATACCGGTCAGAATGGCTCCTCTTATTTTCATATCCGCCTTCATCACTCATCTGTTCGGCGGCTCGGCAGGTCGTGAGGGTGCGGCGCTCCAGATAGGCGGAGGGCTGTCGGCGGAAATAGCGAGAATTCTCAAGATGGATGAACGCAACGGCAATCTTCTGGTAATGTGCGGAATGAGCGGACTTTTTTCGGCACTGTTCGGTACTCCTGTCACTGCAACATTCTTCGCTATGGAGGTTATCAGCGTAGGAGTGTTTTACTACTCGGCTATCGTGCCGTGCTTTTTCTCTGCGGCGGTTGCGCTGGGAATATCGCACCTGTTCGGAATAGTGCCGGTGACATATAAAGTAGTGATACCGGATATTTCCGTTATGAACATAGCGTTTGCGATGATACTCGGCGTAGGCACGGCATTGCTAAGCATTGTCTTCTGTTATTCGCTCCATAAGCTGTCAAAGCTGTTATCGGCAACAATCAAGAACAACTATATCAGAATTTTCGTATGCGGCTGTGCGATAGTAATACTGACCGCCGTATTCGGAACGGATTACAACGGAGCGGGAATGAATATCATTGCTGACGCTATGTCAGGCACTACACGCCCTGAAGCATTCGCACTGAAGCTGTTATTCACCGTGATAACCATTGCAGGCGGCTACAAGGGCGGAGAGATAGTTCCGTCATTTTTCATAGGCGCTACATTCGGAAATTTGTTCGGAACACTGGTCGGTCTGCCGCCTCAGTTCACTGCCGCACTCGGACTTGTTTCGCTGTTCTGCGGCGTGGTAAACTGCCCTGTAACCTCGCTTTTACTCAGCATTGAGCTTTTCGGCGGAGAGGGCATAATATTCTTTGCCGCCGCCTGCTCGGTAAGCTACATTTTATCGGGCTACTACGGACTTTACACGGGTCAGAAGATAATGTACTCAAAGCTGCACAGCAAGTACATAAACAGGCATACGAAATAATGTAGCAAGCTGAGCAACGATAAATATGTCAGAATAAACAATTTCACGGTGTGATTTTTATTGCAGTTGTGAAAACTGCCACAGAAAATGCTTCAGTTATTTGACTTTACTCTTATAATGTGGTATGATTTAGTAATAACATACAACATAACAAATCCGGGAGGACAGGCTAATGTCAGCTAAAAAAGATAAATCAAAAGAATTTGGCAAAATCTCCGACGGTGTAAAGCAGGTGCAGAAAAAGCGTAAATCGCTCACAGGCAGGATATTCAAATGGATGTGTCTTGCGGTAGGCGGCTCGCTCCTTATCGTCGGCGGTGTGAATATAGGCATAAACTACAACTTTTTACAGGAGTCGCTGAAAAGTCAGCTGACCGAGGTTGCTGATATGTCTTCGAATACCGTTTCCAATCAGCTCAGCTCCATCACTGCGGAGCTGCAGCAGATTGCGTATGATTCGGGATTTGACGATCTGACGGATACGGGTACTCTTTCCACAAAGTGCTTCTCGATACTTACAAAGAACCCTATGCTGACCGATATTAAGATCGTGAATACGAACGGCAAGTGTTTCTATGCCGAAACGCTTGATTACTCGGAAAACGAGAGCTTCAAAAAAGCCGTGGAAACCAAAAAAACAGCACAGGGCGAGCCTTATGCCGCAAAGGATCTGAAGCATGTTCTTATGGACGTTGCGATACCTATGTTCGACAGTGACAATACAACGCTCAGAAGCGTACTTATGGCGTGTGTTGACATGAACACATTCTCAGCCGTTATAGGTCAGACGAAAATAGGCGAAACAGGCTATGCCATGGCGATAGACCAGACGGGTACGATAATTGCGTATCCCGATGAAACCAAGCTGACAGAACGTATAAACTACAAGACGCTTGCGCAGGCGGACAGCTCATATCAGGGCATAGCGGACTGCATAAGCAATGCCATAAAAGGCGAAAAAGGCTTTGCGGAGGTAACGCTTGACGGCATGGATAAATATGTGACCTATGCTCCTATTGCGAATACGGAAGGATGGAGTTGTCTTGTTGTCGCTACCCCGTCGGAATACACGGACAGCATAAAGATGTCGCTGTGTATAGGAACTGCGGTAGCTGTTATCTGCTTTGTCGTATCGGTACTGGTGATCCTCACGATAGTCAAGAAGGTAATCAAGCCCGTCAAGCTCTGCTCTGACAGGATAGTGACGCTTTCACAGGGAGATCTTCATGCCGAGCCGCTCGACTTCGGCAAAAATATCGACAAGGAAATAAGCCAGCTCAGCGAAAGCACGAATCAGATAACAACACAGATAAACGCAATTATCACAGACCTTGACAATATGCTCGCCGCACTCGGAAACGGCGATCTTACATATTCTCCCGCCGATGTTTATATTGGTGATTTTGCAAAGCTGAGAGCTTCATACGAAAGAATAATGCTCTCACTCAACAAGACGATGAGCGGTATCAGCACAGCAGGCGTTCAGGTATCGAACGGTGCGGAGCAGGTATCATCCGCCGCCGCAAATCTTTCGGAGGGTGCTACAAGGCAGGCGGCTTCTGTGGAAGAGCTTTCCGCTTCGCTTGCGGAAGTATCCGAAAAGGTAAACCGCAATGCCGCAAGAGCAGGCGACGCAGCCAAGAATTCCGAACAAGCCGCAAAGCTTGTTGATTCGGGAAATGAGAAGATGAATGTTCTGCTTGAGGCTATGCACAAGATAGACGATACTTCAAAGCAGATAGCAAATATCATAAGAGCCATCGACGATATTTCGTTCCAGACGAATATTCTTGCACTCAATGCCGCCGTTGAAGCGGCAAGAGCGGGAGAAGCCGGCAAGGGCTTTGCCGTAGTTGCGGACGAGGTAAGAAATCTTGCAGGCAAGGTCGCACAGGCGGCAAGCGATACCACAACGCTTATCGGGGATTCTATCAAGGCGGTAGAGGACGGTACAGCAATCGCAAACGATACGGCGCAAACGCTGGCTCTTATCGTTGAAACCACCACGCAGACGGCTGATCTGATTGAGGATATTTCAACAGCCTGCGAAGAACAGGCGACAGCTATATCTCAGATAACAGCAGGTGTCGATCAGATTTCCTCCGTTGTACAGACAAACTCCGCTACAAGCGAAGAATGCGCCGCATCAGCAGAAGAATTATCTTCACAGGCGACTATCCTTGACGGTATGGTAAGCAAATTCAAATTAAGCAAAAAGGCGATTGTGGGAGAACCTGTGAAAGCCGCAGGCAAGGCTGACGAAAGCGAGAAAACGGCTTCGGCAAAACCGGAAAAAGCCGATAACCCGGAAGCTAAAAAGCCGTCCGAGCCAAAGCGTGACAAGGAAAAACCGGTAAAAAGCAAGCAGGAAATAAAGAAAACCGCAGCAGAGGCTAAAGAAATAAAAGCCGATAAGCCTGCTGTCGCAAGCAAACCTGCGGATATAGCCACTGATAAAAAGGCACCTGAAAGCAAGCCGGTTGCAAATACGCAGATAAAGAAAAACGAAAGCAAGCCGGTTGCGAATACGCAGATAAAGAAAAACGAAAGCAAGCCGGTTGCGAATACGCAGATAAAGAAAAACGAAAGCAAACCGGTTGCGAATACGCAGATAAAGAAAACCGAAAGCACAACCGAAAACAAGAAGAAAAACAGCGAATCGGCAATAAAAGCCATATCTGCCGACTTCAAAACAGAAAAAGCCAAAACGGAGGCTCCTGCACAAAAGAAAGCGAAAGCTATAGGAATCTCGCATTTTGACACGGCTGTAAATTCGGAAAATGAGTTTACAGAGGACGCAAACGATAAATATTAAGAATTGAGGTGCCGTTTTTGCGGCACCTTGGTTTGTCGATAAACAGATTATTATTAAAGACACAAAGTGAAATATATCGCCAACACCGCCAAAAACACTTTCCGTACTGACAAGGCATTAATACTTTCGTGAGTGTATCAGTGCAACTGCACTGACATTGACCCTTCAAAAAAACGCCACTAACCT
>OHKG01000193.1_pt1 | contig 31317 bp, 27 predicted proteins | sample 1568701 | NCBI WGS metagenome assembly OHKG01 (sample SAMEA3879529, study PRJEB24766) | human gut metagenome | biome: human-associated habitat; feature: feces | place: USA | collected 1985/1987 | reverse complement strand
TCAGACAATCTCTGACTGTATCGAAACTCCGGTAGGTGTACATCTGCTCGTATCTTTCGCATCTTCATTTGACATCGAAAAGGTAGAACCGCTTTTGAACAAGATCCCTGCCGCTTATGCCAACGATGAAGGTGTGGTAGCTCTGAAGGAACATGCCGCTACGGTAGCCAAGACCGCGGTAGGCAAGAAGTTCATTGATTTTGAAATGAACACTCCGGAAGGAAAGAGCGTGAAATTGTCTGACTTTATCTCCAAGAACAAATATACACTGATCGACTTCTGGGCAAGCTGGTGCGGTCCCTGCCGTCAGGAAATGCCGAATGTTGTTGCCGCTTACAATGAATTCAAGGCTAAAGGATTCGGTATCGTAGGTGTATCTCTGGACAACAACCTGGAAAGCTGGAAAAAGGCTATCAAGGATCTGAACATTACCTGGGCTCAGATGTCTGACCTGAAGGGATGGCAATGTGAAGGTGCTGCTCTGTATGGCGTACGTGCGATTCCGGCTACCGTACTGGTTGATCAGGAAGGTACTATCGTTGCCCGCAACCTGCGTGGTGATGAATTGAAAGCCAAATTGGCTGAATTGATGAAATAAACCTTTGTTAAATTAAATTCGGCACACAGGCGGGGCGGGCTTCCGTGAGGAAAGATGTTCCCAAATGCCTGTGTGCATTTTTTATGTCCGTATGTTCCGGAGCGGATCAGATCATATCTTCGCCGGTTCTGATGACCGGAACGCGTACGGTCTTGTGGAACGGAATGAAGCGTGACACAACCGCAATGACCAGTGTTACGGCAAAAAGCCATCCCAGGATATCTTTCAAAGCCAGAAGCGTACCCTGTTGCTGGAGAATGGTGTAAAGTGTATTGTTGGCCAGCTGGGTGGCTTCATCTATGCCATGCCCTTGGGCCAGGCTGCTTCCCAGAGTCGATTGCCAGCGTGTTGCGGCCAGCGGGTCCGTAGCGGTCAGGGTTTCCGAGAGCTCCACCATGTATTTCTGCTGGAGGCGGTAGAGCGTGTTGCTATAAAAGGCCGAAGCGATGACGGGTGTAAGTACCGATCGGAAAGTGATCAGGAAAAAAGCATTGGAAAGCAGATACTTGGGATGAAGGTCTTCCACGGCAAAAAGAGCGAAAGCAATGATCAGAACCATCATGCCCACTCCGCGCAGGAACATGGGAAGATAGAGCATTTCGTAGGTACTGTCCGGAGAGATCCCGAAATAAAGCATGCCGAAGAACAGGGCAAAACATCCCATACCGCCGGCAATGAGAAAACGGAAACGCCAGCGTTGCCACCGGAACCACCAGAAGCAGATGAAGGCTCCTACCGCATATCCAGGAAGCAGCCAGATATACAGTGTGTAACTATGGGTGTTGTCTACACGCAGGATGGTGGTCAGGTAACTGGTCATCAGACTGGTTGAGGTACTGAAGAACATCACCAGAACCATGTAGAAATATCCTACGATGGCCTTCCACTGAAACAGGGGTTTCAGGCTTACGTAGGGATGGGGGGAGTGGAACTGTTCCCACAGGAAAAGGGCTATCAGCAACGGTGCAATGACGATGTAGATGCAGATACGTTTGGAGGCCATCCAGTCGAGTGTCTTGCCGTAGGTGATGACATAGATAAGCATCAGTATTCCGGTGGCGATAATCAGCATTTCGCGGGGGTGAAGTTCTCCCCAGGGAATTGGTTTGGAAGGTCGGTCGTGGCGGAAAAACAGAATGACTGCCAGAATGGCTATCAGCAGCAGAAGCATCATGAAATAGTACATGTATTTCCAGTCGTAATGGTAAGCCAGGAGGGCGGTGATGACCATTGAAAGCTGACCTCCTCCGAATACCAGCGGGTAGAAATAGGCATAAAATTCACTTCGGACATCTTGAGGACTGAAGATGAACTTGATACGGCGGATAATCCAGAGCATCAGGAATCCTTTCAGGAAACCGATGACGAAACTGGCGGCAATGAGCAGGTCGATGTTGGCTTGCCGTGCGCAGAACCAGCTGAGGAAGAACTGGAGGGTGAGGTCGACCAGCAGCAATGACTTACTGGAGAATGTAGCCAGAATCTTAGGTACGATGGGATAAGACACTGCCATGCCTGCCGAAGCGGCATAATAGCCGATGGTGATGTCTTCGGTATAGACGCCCAGGGTATTCGATACCTCTACCATGCTACCCGTATAGGTACCGTTCAGCATGGCGATGGGAAGCATAACCACAAAGACAGTCGCTATGGCCAGCAGGTCGGGGACCCAGGGACGTGCGGGGATATCAAGTTCGCGGGCTGTTTTCATTTCTTTCTCAAAGCTTCGGTTACCACCATCATGCCGGCACGCAGGCGGCTCATACTTTCATCGTCTACATCATCCAGGTCGATACGGACGGGAATGCGCTGCTGTACTTTTACGAAGTTACCTGCTGAATTGTCTGTGGGGACCAGTGAATATTTCGAACCGGTAGCCTCGGATATGGCAGTCACATGTCCGTGAAGAATCTTTCCCGGCAGTCCGTCTACTTTGATTCGTACAGGTTGGCCGATGTAGATGTTGGCTATCTGTGTTTCCCGATAATTGGCGGTTATCCATTTGCCGGATTGGCGGACGATGTATGAAAGTGTCTGTCCGGCACTCACGTATTGTCCAGGTTCCAGTGTCCGTCGTCCCATGTAGCCACTGTAAGGGGCGGTCACTACGGTATACGACAGATTCAGGTTTGCCAGGTCGAGAGCCGCTTCGGCACGCAGGATGCCTGCTTCTACATTGACCTGCTTCTTATTTGTTTCATCGTACTGGGAGCGGGCAGCATCTTTCTGCCGCAGGAGGGCATCGTAGCGGGCGCGGGCTGCTTCATAGTTGGCTTTGGCCTGGTCGTATTGCTGTTCGGGGACGGATTCCTGTTTCAGTAACCGTTCGTAACGGTGGAAATCCTGCTCGGCCTGCCACAGCTTGGCTTGTGCTTCGGCCAGGTTGGCATCCTGCTCGGCGATACGGGTATGCGAGGTACGTATGCCCGAAGCCAGAACATCGCGGGAACCTTGGGCATCGAGTAAGGCTGCATGAGCTTCCTTCTGCCGGATGAGGTATTCACGGTTGTCGAGAACGACGAGCGTATCGCCGGCATTCACATATTGGTGTTCCCGAAAGCGCACTTCCTGAATGTAACCGGCCACACGTATGTTTACCGGAGCGATATACTGGTCGACAAAAGCATCGTTCGTGATTTCATAATTGATGTAGCGCCAGAAATAATGGGCAGTCCAGGTCAGACCCGAACCGGCAATCAGGAGACACACGATGTTGAGAATGATGTTGCGGCGTTTCCGGCGTTTCAGCCGGTTGTATTTCAGTTGGTGTTCGGACATAATGGGAATAGAGTGTTTAAAGTTGGTATTTGTCTGATTCTGTTTATAAGGCTCCGATGGCTCGTTGTAATTCGTAGTAAGTGTAGATTACTTGAGTACGGGCAGTGGTCAGTTGCAGTTCGGCATTCAGCCGCAGGTTGTCGGCATCGAGCAGGTCCGTCAGAATGGCCAGTTGGTTCATATACCGGTTCTGCATGATTCGGTAGTTCTCTTCCGCCTGTTTCACCGATAGTCTCAAAGCTTCCACGCGGTCGGTTGCTTCGTGATGCTTCAGCAGGGCTGCCTGTACATTCATGCGGATATGCTGTTGCTTCTGTTCTTCGGCGTTTCGCATCAGCAGCACATTCTGTCGGGCTTCTTTCATCTTGTGCCGGTTCCTGTAGAGCGATGAAAGGGGGTAGGAGAAAGAGAGACCGATGTTCCAGCTGTTGTTGTACATATCTGTCAAGGTACGCGAAACGGGGCGTGCCAAGGTATTGGAGGCGGTAAGCGACAGGCGGGGCAATTGCTCAGCACGTGTCAGCCGGATGTTGTTTTCTGCCAGTTCCGTCTGTTTCCGGAGCAGAAGCAAGGCCGGGTCTGACAGGAAGGCACGGTTCACGTAATCGTCATATCCGGTCGTTGAGCACTCTTGGTTGAGTAGGGTCGTATCGGGTACCAGCAAGAGACGCTCATCCAGCCCGACCAGAATATCCAGTTGCTGCGATACGATGCGGATATTGTTCTCCGTTTCGTTTTTCGACAGACGGTCATTGGTCAGTTGCATCTCGCTGCGTAACACATCGTTGTTTGTGATAATGCCTTCGGCTTTCATTTGCCGAATATCTTTTAGTCGTCGCTCTGATTCATTGATTTTTCTGTTCAGAACGAGGTATTGTTTGTAAAGGCTGAACAGGTTAAGGTATTGCTCCAGTAACACCAGCTTAATGTCTGCCTGGTCTGTAACAGTCTGTAACCGGGCTATTTCTTGCTGCAGGTCAGCTTGACGGATGGTATACCGGATTTTCCCTCCCTGGTAGATGGGTTGAGTGAAATCGATGGCGTAATTCTGTTGCCAGTCGGGTGAGTCTGGATAGGTAGGATTATCCATGCCGTTTTGCCAGACAACAGGCTGTCCCAGAAACCCGCCTTTCAGGCCTACATTCAGTTCCGGCAGTCTGGCTGTACGTGCTGTCTTTGCCCGTTCGTTTGCCATTTTCTCTTTCAGTCGGTCAGCGGCCAGTTGCAAATGCTGTTCCGTACCCCGCTCGAACAACTGTTGCAGACTGAGGTATAAGGTGTCTTGCTGGGCGTACAGGTTGGTGTACAGCAGCATGCACCATCCGGTAATCAGTAGTCGTTTAATAGCTTTCAATGGCATGTTGCAAGTCTTTTAGCAGTTCTTCAGTCTGTTTCAGTTTGTCGGTTCCCAGTATTTCCTCCAGCCGTTCGTAATAGGCCGCTAATGTAGGAGCTATCCATTGGTGAAACGCTTCACCTTCATCGGTCAGATAGACTAGTTTGTTTCGTCGGTCTTTCGGGTCTTCGCGTCTGCATACATATCCTTTGCGTTCCAAGTTTGACATCAGACTTGTCAGGCAGGCTTTGTCTTTGGCCGTGCGTTCTGCTAGTGTTTGTTGACTGATACCCTGTTCATTCCATAGACAACTCATTACTTGAAGCATCTCGAAGGTGATTCCGGTATTGGAGTTTTTTAATAGTTTCTGCATGGCTTGTCTTGAAGCCATACGGGTACGTATCAGTTGCAGGATGCAGTCCCGTGGCGTAGCATTTTCTCGTTTTTCAGTCATAATAGTTAGTGTGGGGGAATCCTTTTCGGGTTGCAAAGTTAAGTCTTTCTTTTGAAATGGTCAAATATTTGACTATTTATCCTGGTCTGGGGGTGGATGCAGTGTGAGGTGTATTTAAAATAAAAAATGAAGAATGGGTAATAGAAATAAGTGACATGATGATTGAGTCTGATAATTATTTTCTATCTTTACACGCACATCTATGAAAAAACATCAGACAAATTAATTAAACGGGAATATATGACTTATCAGTTTAAAATTCAGATTAAAGGTATTACCAAACCGCCCGTATGGCGTCGTGTATTGGTTCCGGATATCTATACTTTTTTGCGGTTTCACCAGGTCATCCAGCGTGCCTTCAATTGGGATGATTGTCATCTGTTTGAATTTGTAGATAAGGTGTACGATATGGACATCAGAATTGCGAATCCGGATGAAAAAGATTGGTATTATCCTGTTCCGACTCAAGATCCTGCCAAATTTAAACTGAAAGCTTATTTCGGTCAAGACATTTCGAAGAAACTGTTGTATCAATATGATTTGGGGGACAGTTGGTATCATACCATTGTTTTGGAAGCAATTTGGGATGAAAAGATTCTGAAGCCAAGATGTCTGGCAGGAAAAGGGGCATGTCCACCCGAAAACTGTGTGGGTGTACATGAATATGAGCGGATAAAAGAAGTATTCAGGGAAGATCCTTTCGGTGAAGAAGCCATGGAGTATCGGGAATTGCTGGAAATGTACGAAGATGAGATTTGGGATCCGAACCTGTTCGATCTGGATGCAACGAATGAAGAACTGGCGTTGCTCTGAATAGTTATCCCGAGAATCAGGGGATGAATATACTCAAGTCATTGATGGTTTGGTGTTGTTTCATACTCGCCGCGATTCTGAACGGCGGGTTGAGGCAATACGTTCAGATAAATATTAATAAACACAAAACTAAATGAAAATGAAGAGAACATTCTTTTTTTTGATGGCTGTTTGGTCATTTATGTTGGTGGGCTGTACAGATGAGTCTACCTCTCAATCGACGATTGTTAATCCTTCTCCTAAAGAACAATGGAGTGAAACGATGAAAGGAAACGGAGAAGTGTTGGGAGCTTATCCGGACCTGTATTCCAATTATTGGGAATACACTTACAACGTAAATGAAAACCCGGATGTCGCTCTGTGCATCAAAGGACAGTTCCCTTATGCCCGTTATTTCAGTTTCTCGCTTTATAACGATGAAACGGGTACGGCAATTGGTGGTATTGATGACTATGATATCGTACCGGATGAAGGCTGTGATAACCCGTTTGTGGTGACATCGACAAAGAAAAATACGTTTACGGTCTACATTGTACCCGCAACAATGGATGAGGCACAGATAGCTAAGTTGCCTTCCAAAAATATCTGTCGGATTGATAAGGGGGTAAACCGCTTGGCTGTCTGTATCCGTCATTATCTAGGGACTGATGCAGAAGGCGAATCCGATGAATATGGTGGCGTAGAGATGCCGGCTATCACGGGGTATGACATTCGTACTCTGGAGGAAGTGAAGGCCCCGCTCCGTACGGCTTCCAATATCAATGGATTTGGAGGTACTTTTGTGCCGCAGAAATCCGACGATTACCGTGAAGTACCGTTCCTCTTGGCTCCCCGTGGGCAGTATTATCCGAATAATGCGACCAATTATCTTTATGGCCGGACACATTTGCAGACTGATTCCGTCCTTGTATTCAGTTTCAAGCCTGTGACCATCCCTCAGCGGGTAGAAGACTATCGCAATGCCAATGCCCGCTATTGGTCCATTTGCCTGGGTGCAGCTTCTAATACCCGTTCTTATTATTCGCTTTGCGACGTCAATGCACTTTCTGCTCCAGATAAGAAGTCTACATTCATCGTTTGTCAGAAGCAGAATCCGCGTCTTGCTGAAATCGAAGAAAGAGTAGCCGAGATGAACCGTGCCGGAGCATTGTGTAACTTGTTCGTCTGGGATAAAGAGAAGCTGGATGTAGACGGTAACCCGATAGGTGATATCATCGTTATCATGTATCGGAACATTCTGCCGAATGAAGCATGGGAGTATTCTATCTCTCGTATGACTCCAACGAATTATGCGGATGAAGAAGGCGAACCTTTGGAGAAAATTACGGATCCGGAAAAACAGATTGCTCACATCGCATTGGGAGATTACGGGCCTCTTGGCATGAAATATAGTACGAAAGAGTTTCTGGAAAAGGATGATATTGTAGAATAAATATAGAAGCCTCCTGCTTGGTTGATTCATGTAATCGAGCAGGAGGCTTATTGTTTGCGCTTGGATGGAAACCGTGGAGTCTTATCTGACTACTTCGGTAAATTCCGGTTTGATGTTCGGATCATTGCTGACTGTCACGTAAATGGTTGTTTTTACATCGTTGCCTTTAACGTCTTTGCTTTGTGCGGTGAAGCAGTAGTCTGTTCCTTGAGAGGTTGTACGTTTGCCTACGGTCACCGGTGTACCGAGCGGGTATTGGTAATCGCCGCAGGCTGCATTGAAGATAGCTGCTTCTTCGGGAGTCACGGGCTGTTGGGCAGAATATGCCGGCAGTTGTTCTACCTTACCTTCCAAATAACCGTTTTCGATGAGGAAACGTTTCACTTCAGCCGGTGCTTTGGTTATGCGGGCATTTCGTACACCGTAACCGGGGAGTATCTCAGCTTGGGGAAGTGCCTTTTTCAAATCATTCATACTGGCGCTCAATCCACCGCTGCCGAAAGTACAGAACGGTACAATCTTTTTGCCTGCAAAATCTATGTTCTTTACCAAAGAAGTTATCGGCAAGGCATAGGTGCCGAACCAGATGGGGTAGCCTAAGAAGACGGTATCGTATTTCGTGAGGTCGATGTCGCGTGTCTTCAAGGTAGGCACTTCGTTGTTGGCCATCTCTTTCTGGCAACGTTCGATGGTTTCCTGGTAAGTTCCATCGTAAGGTTGTTCCACTTCAATACGTAGGGTGTCAGCATGAAGTAACTGAGCGAATTCCTGTGCTACCTGTTGGGTAGCTCCAGTCTGTGAATAGTAAATCACCAGACATTTCTGTGTTTTCATATCTTCTCCTGTTTCAGTTTTTTTGTGTGAATTGCAGCCTATCAATGCCAGAAGGACAGCAAATAATATCAATCCTTTTTTCATTATCGTATGGTTTTTTGTGTGGTTAAATGGCGTATAAAGAGAAATTCGTTTCTTTGTATGAACTACAAAAATAATGTTCTGGTTGGATAATCATTTGTCGTTTAATGTTTTTTTGTATAAATGATTGTTGACGTTTGTTTTATGCTTGGAAAATGCCGTTTTCGTAAAACGGAGGTGTCAAGGTAGTTGAGTGATAAGTATAAAAAAACGGGATGTATGTCACGATTCATACATCCCGTTCTTCGGTTTATCACCGGTTAAGCAGTGTTTGAAATGTTATAGAGTTGTCCCCAATTTGCTTTCTACTTCCTCTTTACTCAGTTGCTTGGTGCAGAAGAACCAGTCGTAGCATTTCATTTCGCCTTCTTCTCCGTCCATACGGGCTTTCGCTACACCGCAGGAACCAGCTGTCGGTACAATTACCTCATCACCCGGACGCCAATCTGCCGGCAACGCTACTCCGAAATTATCGGCAGTCTGCAGGCCGATGAGGACGCGCTTGATTTCATCGAAATTACGTCCCAAAGAGAGCGGGTAGTAAAGGATGGTACGGATCTTGTCTTCCGGGTCGATGAAGAATACCGCACGTACGGCAGATGTCTGGCTTTCGCCCGGCTGAATCATACCATAAAGTTTCGCTACTTCCATGGTGATGTCCTCGATGAGCGGAAATTTCACTTCTACATCTTTCATGCCTTTGTAGTCAATCTTATCCTTGATGGTACGGAGCCAGGCGATGTGGCTGTAAAGTCCGTCTACCGAGAGGCCTACCAATTGGCAGTTGAGGGCTTCAAAATCTGCTGCCATGGTGGCAAAGGTCATGAATTCCGAAGTACATACCGGAGTAAAGTCTGCCGGGTGACTGAAAAGGATTTTCCACTTTCCCTTGTAGTCTGTTGGGAAGTTGATGACACCTTGAGTGGTTTTCGCTGTGAAGACCGGAGCCTTATCGCCGATTCTATGCATTACATTTACTTGAGTTGCTTCCATGATATTTGTTTTTTAAAGTTGAACTTAATTGTTTTGTTTCTTTGTTACATTGCAAAACTACGGTAATATTCATTGACTGACAAACGGTTGCATCTATCGGCTGATAGAAGAAATCTATCAAGTCACCGTTAGCAGGTTTTGTAACAAAAGTAGGAAGCGACTTTGGTCTGGGAAATACCTAAAAAGAATGATTTTTCGAATGTCTACATAAAAAGGGGTGAGAATTGAGCCTATACCGGAAATCCTTCTTATTTTTGTGGAAAATTGTAAATCAATCGGTTGAAAGAAACATGGCACAACAATTCGGTAATACCTGGTGGGGCAGTGAATGGCTGCGTTCACTTTCGCATATAGACTATGAAAACCGCATTCCGCGTGGAGCTGCTTATGCCCGTAAAGGGAATGTCAAAGAAATTAAGTTGAAAGATAATGTCATAACCGCTAAGGTGGAAGGAAGTAGGCCGACTCCTTATAAAGTCAGCATCATCATTCCTCCGTTTTTTCCGGAACAGGTAGAGGCACTTATACAGGCTTTGATGGAGCGTCCGGGACTGATTTCGCGTCTGCTCAACAGGGAACTCGCTCCGGAAGTGTTGGACATTGCCCGCAAATGTGGTCTGAAGATATTCCCTGAACGGTGGAGTGACCTGAAGATGCAGTGTAATTGTCCGGACTGGGCAGTCCCTTGTAAGCATCTGGCAGCGGTAGTCTATATGTTCAGCCGTGAGATAGATAACAATCCTTTCATCGTATTCCGGATGCATAATGTCGATTTGCTGCAAGAATTGAAGAAACGGGGGATTGACATAGAAGATATGCGGCAGGATGTAACTGTAGCAGAATTGAAGGATGTTGTTCAGGTTAAATCGGCTAAAGAGGTTTTTCCGGATTTACCGGCTTTCCGAAGAATTGATTTTTCCCGATTGACAGACCGGTCCGAAGCGCTGTTGATGCTCCTGCCGGACAATCCTCCTTTCTGTCCCGATGGGAATTTCAAGGAAGATTATGCAATGATGTTACATCGTGTAAAGAAAAATGTCCAACGCTTCTTTGCCCGTAAACTCGATGCCACTGGATTGTTTCCGGAGGTGACGGACTGTATAAAGGATATCGGTGTTGATGACTGCTTCGAACTACGTTTTGACCATACCTTTCAATGGACAGTCTGTAATGTCTCGTACGGACAGTCTAGTCCGGATAAATATTTGTACGATGTCTGGACTTTGCCTCATGCGCTGCTCCGTATCAATCCAGATTTTCTACCCGATTATTATCCCTCGGTTGTTGCGTTGTATCAAGGTTTGTTCTGCGCGCTTCATTTATTGGCTAAGGGAGCTGTGGCACCTCAATTACTTCGCTTGTCGAATAAGGATTACATTATCCGCTGGATACCGGCTTATATCGACCAGCAGGTGCACGATTTGATGGAAGCATTGGAAGAGATTGTCCCTGGTGCGATGATTAAAACGCTACCTGCCGGTCGTAAGTTAGAAAAACCGGTGCAGCGGCAAGGTGAATGGATGGTTTCTTTCTTTTTGGAGAAACTGATGGACCGGCTTTCTACCCAAAGCGACCGGGGACAGCTTGTTTCTTTTTTCTTTAAGGGTGCCCGTCAGCCTTTCACTGGAGTAGGGGAGAAAGAAATTCCCGGTGGCATCAAGTCCTGGATTGCTTCTTATACGCTGACTGAATCCGATTATCGTCCGGTATTCAGTGTAGAAGAGAATCCCGATGGCGGTTTCGACTTGCATGTCGGAGTAGAAGACAAACGTGGGACGGAACCGAATCTTATACCTCTTTGTGAAGTCCTTGAGTCATCGGTTTATGAACGGGATTGTTTCCGTATTCTTCGGAATTTTACTCTCATTTCCGGGTTGATGAGCGAAGTGAACCGATATATCAGTGAGGGAGCCAGAAAGGCTGTTCATTACACGAATGAAACGTTTGTTCCTTTTCTTTTACAGGTTATCCCTGCTGTCCGTATGCTCGATATCAAGGTGTTTATGCCTCGGTCATTGCAGAATCTCATTCGTCCGAAAGCTTCACTTTCCTTGAAACGGAAGAAAGGAAGTGAGAAAGGCTTCCTGAGTCTGGCAGACCTTTTCGAATTCGATTGGGAAGTGGCTTTAGGTGGAGAAATCGTTTCCATGGAGGAATTCATGAAGTTGCAGCAGAAAGCCGGAGGACTCATCAAATTCAAACAGAGTTATATTTATGCGGATGCCGAAGCGCTACAGAAACTGCATGAGGCTTTCACAAAGACAGAACAGTTGACTCCGGCGCAGCTTTTGCAGGCAGCATTGACTGAAGAATACAATTCGGCCCCTATCCGGCTTTCGGACGAGGTACGTGAACTTATCAGCGAACTGACTCGTCAAGAGGTCGTCTCGTTGCCTGTGGGATTGAACGCTACGCTTCGTCCGTATCAGGAACGAGGTTTCTCCTGGATGTACCGCAATATGCGTATCGGTTTCGGTTCTATTTTGGCCGATGATATGGGTTTGGGAAAGACATTACAGGCTATTACGCTTATCTTGAAATTGAAAGAAGAAGGTGCTTTGGAGGAGGAACGGGTACTGATAGTTGTTCCTACCGGGCTGCTGACGAACTGGCAGGCGGAAATCTGCCGTTTTGCTCCGACACTGACCACCTTTGTCTATCACGGTACGGGGCGTGATTTGAAAGGGTTTAATGCCGATATCCTGTTGACTACCTACGGAGTGCTCCGTTCCGATAACGCCAAATTGAAAAAACGTCCGTGGAAGGTCATGTTCATCGATGAGGCGCAGAACATCAAGAATCACGATACGGCACAGAGTAAGGCAGTACGTAGTATTCCGGCAACTACCCATGTAGCGCTTAGCGGTACGCCTGTGGAAAACCGTCTGACAGAATTCTGGAGTATCATGGATTATACGAATAAGGGGTATTTGGATAGTTTGAAGGCTTTCAAGGAGAATTTCGCTACTCCCATCCAATTATATAACGATGCCGATTGTGCTTCCCGCTTCCGGAAGGTGACCGCTCCTTTTATGATGCGTCGCATGAAGACCGATAAGAGTATCATTGCCGATTTGCCGGATAAAATCGAACTGGATGATTATGCTTCGTTGAAGTCGGAACAGGCCGCTCTTTATGAGAAAACCTTGGAAGCTGCCATGAGTGAAATCGAGGGCATTTCTACGACCGACCATGAATCGCTGTTTAAACGTCAGGGACTTATCTTGCAGATGATTCTGGCTTTGAAGCAAATCTGTAACCATCCGGCACAGTTCCTCAAGAACGGCGATTGTCGGACGGAACTTTCAGGTAAAGCTGAAATGTTACTGGACCGTATTGAGGGAATTGTCGGTAACGGTGAAAAGGTACTTGTATTTACACAATTCCGGGAAATGGGTGATATGTTGGTACGTTTCATCGAGGAGCGGATCGGGCAACGGCCGATGTTTTATCACGGAGGGTGTTCTATCAAGGAACGTCATGAAATGGTGGACCGTTTCCAGCAGAACCGTGCCGATAAGGTGTTCATCCTTTCATTGAAAGCTGCCGGCACCGGCTTGAATTTGACAGCCGCATCGCATGTCATCCATTATGATTTGTGGTGGAATCCGGCTGTTGAGGCGCAGGCTACCGACCGTGCTTACCGTATCGGCCAGCAGAAGAATGTCATGGTGCATCGTTTCATTACCAAAGATACTTTCGAAGAACGTATCAATGATATGATTCAGCAGAAGAAACATCTGGCTGATATGACTGTGGCGAGTGGTGAAAGTTGGATTGGTAAACTGAGCAATAAGGAATTGCGTGAGATATTCGGATAAAAGGACGGGTTCCCTAGATAGCACTGACAGACAGATAAGACAACAGAAGATATGCCGCTTTGTACTCAGGCATATCTTCCGTTGTTGGTTCAGTATTATGAACCCATACCGAGCATGGGTCCTACAAGTTCCCATAATCCCATATAGCGCAGCATGAATTCGACTCCTCCCAATACATGTCCGGGCATGGACAAATCAGTCAGTGTTGAAGTTGTCCAATGTTGGTGCGCATTGACGGCATTGGAGTAAGGTACAAAATCATCCTGCGGAGAATGATACAGGTATACAGGTACCTGCGGCTCTATGGATGAGTTGATTAATGAATTCTTTCGTAATGCTTCGATGACGGCAATCACATCGGCGTTTCCATTGAATGTAGGTGCGGCGAAGAAATCCGGATGTATCACTTGGGTGATGTCGGTACCCAATGCTTCGTGCCATTCGAAAAGCGGTCGGGTAGAGAACATCTCATTCAGTCCCTGTTCGATGACTTCCGGAGCATACAGGTTCTCGTCACTGACTTCCAATTGCTCTCCGTACACCATGCCCCGAATCAGATAGGGGGCATATCCGGTGCGTTCGTAGGGCATCGGGTTGTCTTTGTAAGCGAGAAAGGTTTGGAGGATGCTTTCCAAATCGTAGGGACCTCCTCCAGCGTACACAGCCCGGACACTTTCTGTCAGTCCTCTTCTTTCCAGCTCAAATAAGGTAGCCATGGAGGCTTGTCCTCCTTGCGAGTAACCCATCAGTTCAATGTCATCATTGGTCTCGGTCAGATTCTTCTGTTTCAGGTATTCGCGTGCAGCTTCTATCATATCCGCACAGGCAGTGCCGGTCAACCGGTCATGCAAATAGGGATGCTGGCGGTCGGGAGTCTGACTGGAACCATAACCGATGTAATCGGCCATGACGATGACGTGTCCGCAGATAACGGGCAGCATTTCGTAATAGAAAAGTTGTTTCGATGGAGCCTCTTCCATATTGAGAGTCCCGTGTTGGATACTTACCAGATGGTCATAGGAAGTTGTCCCTTGGGGCATGGCTATGACGCCCGATGCGGTAATTGGCTCACCGTTCACTCCGGTGGTGGAGTATTCGATAGCGGCAACATCTACATCACGCATCAGTAAGGTGACAAATTCGACCGGTAGATTGATACCTTGGCCGGCTACAAAGTTGACTACCATTGCAGCCAGATCTTCTTTGTCAAAGCTTGTTTCTGTAATTACATTGGTCAGATGTCCGGTTTCAGTTCCTGTTGAAGGTTCTTCCCAAGGGGATTCTTCATTACTACAGGCTACAAAGAAGAGTAGCAACAGCAGGGTAAGTAGTTTGCTCGTCAGATGTTTGTTCATACTTCAGTGTGTTTTTCAGTTGTTCAAATCGCTGTAAAATTAATCATTTGTACGAAAAGCTGAAAAAACTTTGCTATCTTTATCCCGATAGGTACAATTTTGTATGTATAGTGTCGATTTTTTATCCAAAATCTAATCACATTGTATGAATAAGAACGAACAGAATGATACGTCAAGGAATACATTGCTTTTCCGCCCCGCTACCCCAACCGATATTCCTGAACTGAAAGAACTTTTCCGTAATACGGTGTTGGCAGTCAATATTCGTGATTATACGGCTGAAGAAGTGGCTGACTGGGCTTTTTGTGGGAATCGTCCGGGTCGTTGGGAAGAATTGTTTGCTACCTTACATTTTATTGTTGCGGTGAATACGGAAGATGTTATCGTCGGTTTTACCTCCATTCGTAGCGATGGATACTTGCATTCCATGTTCATTCACAAAGACCATCAAGGGAAAGGCATTGCAACCGCTTTGTTGCAACGGATTGAGTCATACGCTAAGGAGCAAGGTATCTGTGAAATCACCTCCGAAGTGAGTAAGACTGCTCGTCCCTTCTTTGAACGTCAAGGATATACCGTTGAATATGAACAGCAAGCATTGTGTTATCGTTTGCGGCTGACGAATTATTGGATGAAGAAAACCTTAAAGGCGGAATAGCTGGTAGAAAGTCAAGATAACAATTTTATATAGGTCAGAATGATGGAAATAAGAGAACTGGATAAAACAGAACAGAAGCAGGCCATTGCATTGGCATTGGATGTTTTCATTGCTTGTGGAAAAGCCGACTATGATGAAGAAGGTTTGGGTATATTCATGAGTTTTATCAACGATGAAACTCATCTCCGTGAACTGACATTTTGGGGTGCATTCGATGTCTCTGGAACGTTGGTGGGGATGTTGGCCATGCGTGAGAAAGACCATCATCTCTCTATGTTTTTCATTCATCCGCCCTATCACCGGAAAGGTATCGGACGTGCCTTGTTTGATTTTGCCATGTAGGAACATCCTTATTGGAATATTACGGTGAATTCTTCTACATATGCTGTACCTTTCTATCAAAGTCTGGGATTTTCTCCTTTGGGTGATTCCTGTAATTATCACGGATTGGTCAGCGTCCCCATGAAGAGATGCTTTTTCCGGCTTCGTGCTTGGCAGGAATCAGATGTGCGCTCGTTGGCTCGATACTTGAACAACAAAAGGATTTGGGATAACTGTCGAGACCGTCTTCCGTACCCTTATACAGATGAAGATGCACGATCCTTTATCAGCTATGCAATGAGCCAACAGGAACCTTGTGAATATTGCATCGAGATAAACGGTGAGGCTGTCGGCAATATCGGTTTTATGCGAGGAACAGATGTGGAACGTTTCAATGCTGAAGTCGGCTATTGGCTGGCAGAACCTTTCTGGAACCAAGGTATTGCCAGTGAAGCTCTTCGAGAAGCCTTACGACGTTATTGGGCAGTTACAGATGTCATCCGTGTATTTGCCAATGTGTATGAAAGCAATATTGCTTCCATGCGGGTACTCGAGAAAGTAAGGTTTCACAAGGTCGGTATCTTTCATAAAGCTTGTTTCAAGAACAGCCGCTTTGTGGATGTCCATAGCTTTGAGCTGTTGAAAGAAGACTTTATGAAGTCATAGACGGAAGTTTAAAATAAAACCCGTATTTTTGCGTTTAAAGCAAGGCGTGAATGCTTCTAAAAACAATAAAGTGATTGCTTTATGATTTTAAGCTTTATAATGGCATTGTCGTTTGGTTTCTGAAAAAGAAAATGAGACAGGTTGACAACCGAATTTGATACCTACAAGAGTTTATTATGAGTATACAATTCATTACTATTGATAAAAAGCATTATCTTCCTCTCCTTCTTCTTGCTGATGAGCAGGAATCGATGATTGACCGTTACCTGGAGCGAGGCGATTTGTATGTCATGAATGACGAAGCGAATCCTATTGCAGTAGCGGTTGTGACGGATGAAGGGAATGGAGTATATGAGTTGAAGAATCTGGCAGTGATACCCGCTTACCAACGAAAAGGTTACGGACGGCAAATGATAGAGTTTCTTTGCCGGCATTATGCCGATATGTGTCACACAATGCTTGTCGGTACCGGAGAAAGTAGGCAGACAGTTTCTTTTTACAAAAACTGCGGCTTCAAATACTCACATACTGTCCCTGATTTCTTTACCTGTCATTATGACCATCCGATTATGGAGGACGGAAAAATGTTGAAAGACATGATTTATTTCCAGAGAAAGCTGTCGCGCCTTTGTTGCCATTCCTTGTCTGAACGGACTGATGCCTTGGTCAATGCTTTGGTCGAATTATGGGACGCATCGGTCCGGGCCAGCCACTATTTTCTGGCGGAAGAAGATATCCGGCGTCTGATTCCGTTTGTCGGTGAAGCCATTCAAGGGGTTGAAACGCTGTTGGTGATGTATCAGGGCAGTCGACCGGTGGCTTTCATGGGAGTTGAGAACCGGAAGATAGAAATGCTGTTTGTTGCGCCCGATTGTTTTGGAAACGGATTCGGGAAACAGCTTGTTCGGATAGCGATAGAGCAGTATGGTGTCTGTTATGTAGATGTAAACGAACAGAATCCGCAGGCAGAAGGCTTCTATCGTCATTTAGGCTTTCGTACCTTCGAACGGACAGAAATGGACGGGCAAGGCAACCCGTTTCCGATATTGAGAATGAAACTTGAAAACTAATTTCAGATGGACTACGAAAAAGTATATCAGATGCCTTTTGCGAAAGTTTACCCGTTGCTGGTGAACAAAGCTCTGCGGAAAGGCCGTACACAGGCCGAAGTGGATGAAATCATTGCTTGGCTGACCGGTTACGAAACCGTCCAGTTGCAGGAGTTTCTGGAGGGGCCGCTTACATACGGCGATTTCTTCCGGAATGCTCCTTCTCCGAATCCGGATCGGATAAAAATCAAAGGCTCTGTCTGTGGAGTGAAAGTGGAAGAGATTCAAGAGCCTTTGATGCGTGAAATCCGTTATTTGGACAAGCTGGTAGACGAATTGGCCAAAGGGAAACCGATGGACAAGATACTGAGAAAATAGGGCAGGCTAGGAGAAGGGATTTATTTCCCTTCTATCTCCATTGTCTGCATCTGCTCCTTGGTCGTTCCGAATTTTTTCCCATAACGGGTCCAGTAACTCTGGGCTGCCAGGCGGAACAGGCTTTTAGGCAATGGCATGGTAGCGTGTAGAATCCGGTAGTCTTTGTTTGTAATGGAGTGCGCCAATCGTTTGATATTTCGTTGGGCTATGTATTTGAAAGGAGTTTCAAGAATAGCTTCTCCACTACCCAGCATCAATACGGAACCAATGGTAAAACCGTTGCGACGGCAGAAAAAGTGCATGATACGGATGGCCACTTCGTTCTGTTCGTATTCCAGAAAACCGCAGTTTATCAGAATAGAGATGACCGGCTTACTGGCTGGTGGATTGGCTTCCAGTGTTTTCAGAAAATTCAGGAGACCGACAGGCAGGGAATCGGCATACAGGGGGAAGACGAACAATACATCGGTATACCCTTCCATCGCCGCACACAATTCCTGATGGTTCCTTTTGGTGATGTTCTGATAAACCGTTTCGTCCGGACAGTGCCGGGTGAAGATTTCGGCGTATCGCTTGGAATTTGATTTCGGAGCTCTGGGGCTACCGTTCAGTATCAAGATTTTTCCCATTTCTTTATTACGTATTTTACCATGTCGTCTACCATGGATTCGGTGGTGAATAAGATTTCGTAATGCTCGAAATTCATGTTATGGGCGTTCCGTGAAACGAGTTGGCGGAAGATGCTGTACTCTTCCTTGTCCTCGGCACCGTAAGCGATGATGGTCGCCTTTTTGCTGGCTACGGCCCGTTGTACATGGTGGGTTTCACCGTGGTAGATGCGGATAAAAGCCTGTTGGATAGGGATGGCACGTTCCAGCATGGTTTTCATGACAGTGTCATAGCTGCCGTATTTCAGCCGGCTGACGTAGAGTACAGTGTCACTTTCAGCAATGCGGGGATACACCTGAGTGGCATCGTCACGGATGATGCATCGGCCCGGTGTCTTGGTCCAGCAGCTGAAGCATCCTGTACAGTTGGCTATTTTCAGTGATGACAGGTCGATATAGTGAATTTTGTCTCTATCTTGGATAGGAATATTCAGTGGTCTGTCGCTTAGAATCAGTTTCATCGTTTAGGTTATCTGTTTATATCTATGAACGTTTACCCGATGGCCTTTGTTCGGTTCGGATGTATTTTTACATCTTTCAACCGGTTCTTAAGGTGACAGGCCGTTGTCTTAATGTTTCTGTACCATGCTGTTTAGGGCGAAATATACCCGTGTCCGTCTGCGGCCGAGGGCAACAAGGATGCAGCCCATCGAACAACATGCACAGACTACGAACACGATACCCGTAGAAGACAGGATATTGCCGATACCTACCAACGGGGAAACGATACCCCCGGCTGCAAAGCATACTTGGCCAGTTCCCGTCCGGAAAATTGTCGGTGGCTACCGACCGGGAGATGACGATACCTCCCGCACCGGCTATGCCTTGCAGCAAACGGAAGGCCACAAACTGTTCGATATTCTGAGCAAACAGGCATAAGAGGGTAGAGGCGATGAACAGCCACATGGCTACAAGCAGCGGTAACCTACGGCCGTAACGGTCACTCAACGGACCGAAGAAGATCTGTCCCACAGCCAGACCTATCATGCTGGTAGTGAGACCTAACTGTACCATTGAAGAAGTGGTATGGAAATATTCTCCCATCGAAGGCAGGCTGGGTAGATACATGTCGGTAACGAACGGACCGAATGCGGTGAGCATGCCCAGCAAAATTAACAGGAAGACTTTTGAATTTTCTTTTGTCATATTCTTTTTACCTTTTTAAGCGAGGCAAAGTTACTGACATTTTTAGGGAATACGGAAACTTTTATAGGGTGACTCTGACTATTTTTCGAAATTGTTTTCAAAACTTAACAGATACCTCCAGCCCTTTGTCTCATTTGTTATAACAGCCTGAAATCTTGATGATGATTCCACGTTGTGAGAAAATGAGAACTCCGTGTGTATAAATCATTTTTCTTGGAAGTATCTTCTAGGTCCTGTATGCCGAAACCGTATGTTTCCCGATTGCAGAACGTACGGTTCTGATATGTGGGATATATGTTTGCGGAATGGAGAACCAGGAAGATAAACTGAATGCTCATGGTTTTAGAGAGTTTATCTGTCATAGAATACAATGTATATATAGGACCTGTCATGTCCCAATGGAATTTTTTAGCTCCGGTTCGTCAGGCCTTTTCTTGTTGTGTGAAGATTATCTTTTGTATGGGGTGGTAGTCAAAACTACTCTGTAGGGTAGTGGAAAAGTTTCAGGAAGTCTGGAACTTTGCAGCAGAAACCTAAAAAACATCATACAATGAGATTTATCAAAATATTTTTATTCGCACTTATAGGTATCACATTACCTGTTACTTTATCTGCACAGACCATAAGCGGAAAACTGATTGATGAGAACAGTCAGCCGTTGTCATACGCCAATGTAGTGCTACTTTCATTGCCGGATTCGGCGTTCGTGAGTGGAACCATCAGCGGTGAAGATGGGGCTTTTAAGTTGGAAGCGACATCGAGAAACCAGATTCTGAAAATATCCACCATTGGATATAAGACGGTGTATAAACCGATAGCTCCGGCCAATCTCGGTACTGTTCAGCTCGTAGCGGATGCACAGCAGTTGGGAGAAGTCGTAGTGGAAGCCGATTTGCCGAAAACACGTGTGAAAGGGAATGCCATGGTGACGACCGTAACAGGGAGTGTGCTGGAAAAAGCTGGAACAGGCAATGACTTGCTTGACAAAATACCAGGCTTGTCGGCTAAAGACGGCTCAGTGAATGTATTTGGAAGCGGAGCTGCGGAAATCTACATCAACGGAAGAAAAATGAGAAACAGCTCGGAGCTTGACCAACTGTCGTCCGACGATATAAAAAGTGTAGAAGTGCTTCGTAATCCAGGCGCCCGGTATGATGCTTCGGTAAAAGCCGTCGTTCGCATCATAACCAAAAAGCCACAAGGAGAAGGATTCGGTTTCAACAATCGTGCATACATGGGATACCAGTATGACCTTGGTTTGCTCGACCAGTTTAACTTTAATTACCGCAAGGGAGGATTCGACCTTGGAGGAATGTTGTTCGGCAGGGACAATAAGTTTGAAGAGAACAAGATACTGACACAGAAAACATACCTTGATAAAGTATGGTCACAAAATTCGGATATGAAAAGTCCGTTTCACACCCAGAACATTGCAGCCATGCTTTCATTGAATTATCAGTTCAACGAAAATCAGGTAATGGGAGTAAGGTATGACTTTGACAGAAACCCTCAGATTGAGATGCGACTGGATATGAATTCTTCGATTCATGTGGATAATCTATTAGAAGAAGAAAGCAAGAGTAATACACATTCCATGACCACAAACAACAGACATACTGTAAATGCTTATTATAATGGCAATTTCAATGATTGGAATGTGGATTTGAATATGGATGGAATGTGGTCGGATAGTAATAATCCTATCGTAGCTGAAGAATATGTCAAGCAATCGTACAACAAGGAAGTAAACAGCACTATCCATACACTGGGTAAAAACAGAAATGAACTTTATGCTGCCAAACTTGTAATGGAGCATCCATTATGGGAGGGGAGCTTCTCCATAGGCAGTGAATATACCTACAGTAGCCGTGTTAACCAATACGTAAACGATGAGAATATTATACCTGACAACGACAACAAAATCCAGGAAAATGCCGTATCTGCCTTTGCCATGTACGCACGCAGTTTCGGCCAGTTGCAAGTTCAGGCGGGTGTGAGATACGAGCATCTGAACTCCGATTACTATGAGTTCGGGAAAAGAATGGACGAGCAAAGCCGTAAATACGACAATGTTTTTCCATCTGTATCCTTATCTTATCCCATAGGTAAAGTCCAGCTGATGGTAAGTTATTCAGGCAACATAGAACGACCAAGCTACTATAAGCTGTCAAGTGCAGTAATCTATGGCAACAAATATACATACGAGAGCGGGAATCCGCTTCTGCGTTCTTCGATACAGAATACGCTGTCGCTTAATACATCCTGGAAATGGCTCTATTTCAATATGAATTATAGTCGCATCAAGGATATGCAGATACAGGTAAGCCAATCCTATTCGGATGCAGATCCTTCTATTTCTCTGTTCACACATACCAATGTTCCTAAGGTGGACAAACTGAATACCACCTTGTCAGCATCGCCAATGATCGGTATATGGTCGCCACAGTTCACAGCCATGTACAGCCAGCAATGGTTTGTGATGGATACACCGGACGGTCCCAGAAACCTTAATAATCCTATCGGATTTTTCCAATGGAACAATACATTCAGTTTACCTAAGGATTTTCAGTTGAATATAGATTTGGAGACTTCCACACGAGGAGAAGACAGCAGCTACCGTATAATTGAACCCGGCAGTTCGGTTAATATTTCCTTATATAAAGGATTTTTGGGTGGAAAACTGACGGTACAATTGCAAGCTAACGACCTCTTCAATACTTCATCCTCCGATATATTGATGTATAGCGGTAACCGAATTACAATACTTCAGCCGGAATCACGCCGCAGTTTCAGTATGACAGTACGATACAAGTTCAACACAGCGAAGAGCAAATATAAGGGAACCGGAGCCGGAGACAGCCAGAAAAATCGTATGTAATGAATTATGACAGCACAAACTTCATATATTAATCTCTCATGGGCAGTTGTGGGCATCATCGAAAAGGATGCCCTCAACTCCCTTCAGTCCATGAAACAAGCAGACGAACCGATAGAAACGACCATCGAAAGGTACGTGACCGGGTATCTGGGATTCTGGAACATCGCCTTCATCGATACGGACAGAATGAACAAATGTACCGATGAAACCGTCATCGAACTGGGAAAGAAAAAGATGGAAGAATACATCATTTCGCATCCTCCGTTTGCCACTCTGCCGAAGTTCTATATCGTCTTCCTAAATCAGTCTCAGATTGGCTGCGATGCCCACGGCCTCAGTGATGTTTTCTGCGTGTAGTTTCTCGAAAATCTTCTTCTTATGGAATTTGACAGTGTTTGCGTCAATACACAGGTTTTCGCCGATTTCCGCATTGGATAACCCTTTGACTGAAAGTTGTAGGATATCCTTCTCACGGTCGGACAGGATAATCTCAGGCTGCTTCCGCCAGCGTCTGCCTTCGAATGAATAGAGATACCGGTCGGTACAGGTATGGTCTGAAATGCGTACCTTGCCAGGTTCCTTTTCTGGAGATAACGAAACAGTGCAAAGAGCCAGCCAGATATCACCTTCCTCACTAAGGAGGACGGGGGTCAGTTTGTGGTGGATGAGGTGCGTATGATTATCGGATGTGCAGATGTGGAAGTCATATTCTATGGAGAATTCCAGCCTCTTTTCTATCGGCTGGTCATAATAAAACCGGAAACCGGCTTCGTTGATTTCCATCAGCATCTTTATTTCTTCCGGTGGAACGACCTCAAAATAAAAGGCATAACCTTTCTGTTGTACTTCCTCCGGCGAACGACCACAGAGAAACAGCGGGTTGGAGGATACATAGAGAAAATTCTTACGGTTGTAGTCTATGATGTACAGACTGTGGTTCGTATTGCGGGCCAAGGCATTGGCCATGGCAATACAAACTCCGGTCTTTGCATAATCGCTGTCCGGAATTTCCATCACTGAATTTATCGGACGGAAGAAACGGTCTATCTCATTCATCTTGTTACCTGTATCATTTGCGATGCAAAATTATGGAAATAATTTCATTTTCATTTATTAGGGATAGTTTTCCTTTGAAAAAGGTCATTATAATAACTGAATCATCTGTAATAGATGATGTAATGTTTTTTTATAATCAGATTATGCCCCTTGCCTGTTATCTCTGTTCAACATACAGGTTATTGTCTTTTACATAGTACCCTTTGCAGAAAATAGGATAACCGTATGTATAACCGTCCATAAAAGGGTTATTCAGGTAAGTTTGTAAGTCGGCAAAGGAATGGCCGATGTTTGCTGTTTGGTTTATGTCAGAAACGGTCAGCAGGATAATCTGGGAATTTTTTAAGACTTCTTCGTGATTTGTATAGTTTTCGATGAACGGTCCCCTCAATGCAGACAATACTTCTTGGTATTGATATTTGCTTGCAATGATAAAATAAGCACTTGTACCGTAGGTCAATGAACGAACATAGACAAGTCCGTCTGGATTGGAAGGAGGTTCTACAAAGACTCCGTTGACAGGTATATCCATTGATACAGTGAAGCTTTTGAAAACCACTTTTCCTACACACAGGCTTTTGACAGGTTGTATGTCCAGTTCTTGCTTTCCTATCTTCACCAGCGTATTGGCAAAACTTTCATTGTCGTTGATACAAAGACTTAAGTCATCCAGGCTGTTTAACTCTGTAAACTGTACAATATACGGTCTTGTAGGAAACTTAAAATCTTTGTATTCTTTCGAAGCGATAGCTTCCTGCATTTTTTTCTGGTATTGAATCCATCTTACATCCTCCATTGGAGTCATATAGGGTATTTGAAAATTGAATGTAAGATTTATAGGTTGCTTCTTTTCCGTTACCGATTTGTCAAAAGAAGTGGCGAAAGTACTTTCCGGAAAAACAGCACCTACATAAACAGACGGAGGATTGGCTATGCACCACCATCCGTGTATTCCGAGGTATCGGCTACTTATATCTGTTTCTTTCTCCCTACTGTCATTGATGAGGGTTTCCCATTTGGGGGAAATATCAATTGTATTGTCCTCTATGATTTCAATTAGTCTATAATGAGGCGCTGCATCGGCTGAAGGGTTGCCTGGTTTTGTTTTTTCAACTTTTAAAACATATTCATGTCCCTTTTCATAAGAGAATGCATTGATGCTTCTCATGGGCAATTTTGAATATTCGGATTCTCCATCTTCTTTTACCAGCATGCATTCGATTGATTCCTTACTCCCTGAAGGGGTATAGGTGCTCGTTTCTCCAGATACATATATGGTTATGACTTTCACTTTATCCTTGAAGTCTGCTTCTTTGTCGCAGCTGATAACGCTGAATGTACAAAGGAATAGTAGTAATATTCCTGATAGGTTCTTCATATTCATAACTGTATGTATGTTAGGTTTTACTCTCCTTTTACTGGTTTGAGTGGCTTGTTCTCTAAGAGCTGATTATCGTTTGATTGGGCTCTTAAAATTATATTTTTCCCATTACTCTTACCGGGAAAACGGAATAATAGATGAAAACCACTATTCTGAAAAGTTAAAGTGAGTAAAACCTAACATGTTGCTGAAGATTCAGTTCCTACTCAAGATGTGCTGAATGAAACATTATCAGATTATAACCTATCTATTTCATTAAAATCTTGTTCATGGCTCCTTCCTTTCTCTTTTCCAAAACGATAAGAAATATTCAGTTTGATTTGTCTTGATTCACCTTTGCCCCAATTCCAAAGTTGAAAACCGCTGAAGGAACTGTAGCTGTTCCAATTGTTTGTCCAAAGGATGTCTGTGAATGCCAGGCTTACGGTGAATCGCTTCTTTAGGAAGGATTTACCCAAAGCCAAGTCGATATAGCCGCTTGGGTCCATCTTTTCGTTTGAAGCACCCAGTCTTCTGGTGATGTATGAGCCGTTTAATTCTAACTGTATTTTCCAAGGAAGACGAAATGTATTCATCATTGTAAAAATACCTGCGAATGCACCTTGATTGAATTCTCTGTATTGGTCGAAAGCTATGTCTTTCTTTACATAATAGCCTATCAGGTTGAGATTCATTTCCCACCAGGAGAACGGATTTAGTCCTTGATTGAAGGTCAGTGAGATTTGTTGTTGCTTCCCTATATTCCTTGGTGTCATAACGACCTTATTCGTTGATAAAGTGTCTGTTATTTGTGCTTTATAATCCTTCATGTATGTATAGGCGGCAGAAACGGAACTACGTTTATAGCTATATGTCAATGAAGCCCGATGGGTCTTCTGTGGCGACAGAAACGGGTTCCCTTTCCAATACGATAACTCATCCAATAGGTATTCGAAAGGATTCAAATCCTGATAAGCCGGTCGGTCTATACGGCTGCCATATCCGATTGAAACGGATTGTTCTTCACCAAGCTGATAATTCAGATTTATCGAAGGAAAAATGTTGAAATAGTGGCGTTTGTTTTCCTCATTATTTATCCCATCCACCGTATATAGGCTACCATCAGACCAGGTTTGTTCGCCCCGTAAACCAAGTTCAATATTTAGTCTGTCATTAAATGGATACGAATAAAGTAGATAAGCGGCTAATATCTGTTCTTTGTAAGTAAAATCATTTGATTGTGTGACGTCGATGTTTTCATTGTTGTCTTTTATTTCAAAGAACTTGTATCCATTATCCGCATTGACATTGGAATACTTTATCCCCGATTTAAGTGTACTGGAGCTTATTTTATGTTGTTGGTTGTATGACAATGCATAAATGTGAATGTTCCTACTATTGATTGATTTGTATAAAAAATCATTTATAGTCTCGCCATTAGGAAGTTTATATGTATTGGGCCGCAAATTCCCGGAGCCACCATCGAACCATGCATAATTGGCATCGACAGAATATTTGACACCTTCTTTAGGCGTAGACATAAAATAAAGGTTCCCTCCATACCTGTTACCTTTCTGCATATAGTATTCATTTTTTGCGTAGAGGATTTGTTCCAGATTATAACTCTCCAAATCCCGGATTTCAGTAACTGTAGATGTCAGGCCAGGACCAAAAAGGATATTTGCTGTAAATTGACCTCCTATCAGATGACTATCATTGATTTTATATTCGAAATCAAGATTGCCGGCTATCGTTTTACGTTTATCTGTATCTTCTGTAGGGCTATAGTAATCTTTACCGGATTGCTTGCGATGCATTCCATAATCTAAATTGTAATAGCCGAATTGGTGATGGTAGTTTCCCATTAAGCTGAACTTACCTTGTGTATAGCTGAAGGAAAGTTCTGTGTTCTGACGAAGATGATTCCAATAAGAAACGCCGTTATTCATGGCAAAGGAATATCCTTCTGAGAATGATAAGGACACCGTTTCTGCCGCCTATGCTGATATTATCATTTCCGTCAACAAAAATACCTGGGGTTTTCTTTAAAACATCCAATGCGGAACTGCCAGCTAATATCGCACTGTTTTTTGGAAAAAATACTGTATTTCCATTGATGACACGCACCGATGGTGTCTGTTTTCCTCCGACAACAAGGACGTTGTCCAGCATGATACTTGAAGATTGTAATGCGATATTTAGAACTGTATCATTCTTGATGGTAAAAGGGGAAGTGAGATATGGAGCGTATCCTAAACAGTTTACATACAGTTGAATATTGCCTTTGGCCTTTATGCTGAACTGTCCTTCTGTATCGGTGATGCACTGACTATAGGATATGCCTGTTTGGGTGTTGACTGCACTTACAACTGCGGCTTCGATAGGAATCTGCAATGAATCCTTCACTGCTCCTGACAATATATATTCTGTGTCTTTGGAATGAGTCTTTTCTGCTATTATAACGTATGTATTTGCACGTACCTTCTTGTATTTAAGAGGGGTGCCGGATAAAATAGTTTTTATAGCTTCCTCAAAAGTCGTATTGCTCAGACTGCATGAAACTTTGAATTGTTCGGTATCTTTGTAGTCAAACAGGATATGAGAGCCGGTCTTGTCTTCTAGGTCTTTTAAGGCTTCAGCCATAGAAACGTTTTGTAACTCTACATTCATGGAATTAGAGGTCTGTGCATTCAGATTTGAACAACACAACAGGCAAATGCATAAAAATGGTGTCAATCTTAATTTCATAAGTTTTAAATTTGATGTTTGAAATAAATACGACTGACATGATAAAACGGGTACCGTTTCTTATAATTATTTTCCTACAATTATGGCGTCATCAGCGATAATAATTGGTTTTTTGCTGATATAGTTCAGTAATTCAACGATTGCTGAAAGTTGTTCGTTTCTGTACGCCTTAAAATGCAAGCGGTCATTCATGCTTGTTTTATCTTTGAAAATGACACTGACATTATACCAACGGCCTAACTCACACAGTATTTCTGCCAATGTCTGATTATCAAAATAGAATTCTCCGTTGTGCCATGAAGTAACGGCATTTGTCTGCGAAGTTAATACAGAACGGAGATGATTATCCTTTGTCAGTACTGCCTGTTCTCCGGGATTAATTTTCAGGCTTTCATGATTGTGTAAAGAGACGACCTTCAGAGAACCGGAAAGTAAAGTTACTTTGGATTCTTCTGTTTTATAGTTCCTGATATTAAAAACTGTCCCTAGCACACGAGTGCTTAACTTTTCGGACTGTACTATAAACGGATGAAGGGAATCTTTGACTACATCAAACAATCCTTCTCCGTCAATAATTACAGAACGATCATTTTTACCGAATTTCGTATAGTCATAAGTAAGCTGACTTTCAGCATTAAGGGTAACAGTTGTTCCATCAGGTAGCATGATTTGTTTTTGCATTCCTCTCGGAATACAAATGACAACCTGTCCATTTATGGTGTCCTGTTGAATTGTTTGGGTCAATCTTGATGCTTCAAAAATCTTCAAATCCTTATTAAAGCTTTTGGTGAAGTTTAAAATAAATAATAAGGTTATACAAGCTGCTGTAACTAGGCCTATAAATATCACCAATGTTGATTTCTTTTTATGGCGGCATTTGAATTTTTCCCATTCTCTATCTACTTCTGGAGCCGGAATGTTTTGTCGGGCTAAAGCTTCCTTGGCATGTAATATAGAGCGGGCAATTTTAAGATTTTCCTTATCCGAGAATAATTCCTTAAGCTCATCCGGTGTAAAGGAGGAGGGAGATTCCAAGGCTTCTATTATTTGTTCGATTTTTTTATCAGATTCATTTCCCATAATCAATATCTTTTAGAATGATACATTCATAAAAATAGATCGGTATATGTTGGTACTATTTTTTTGTTTCGAATTTTCCTCTTATTAAACGAAGAACCTTCATTATATGCTTTTTTACGCCATTGGTACTTATGTTATATTCTTCAGCTACTTCGGCATACTTTTTATTTAGGAAATAGCACTTCGTGAATATGCTTTTTGTTGGTTCGTCTAGATCTGAAATGATTTTTTCTATTTGGGATATTTGTTGTTCATACAATTCATATTCGTCTGGTTCTTCGTAGGTGATGAGTTCGTAAAGTTCTGTATATTGCTGTTCTACCTTTTTATGTTTTATATAATCAAGACATTTATTCCGGACAAGTGTATAGAGAAAAGTAGATAAGGTTTCTTCTTTCAATTCATGGCGTTGGGTCCAGAGCTTTTCAAAGACATCATTGATAATGTCTTTGGAGGCTTCTGTATCTGAAATGAACTGAAAGCAATAGTAATACAGGCGAGGATAATAGGCTCTATACACTGTTTCAAATCTTTCTTCTGATAATCTTGAAGTATTTGGAAAGTGAAAAATTTTCATAAAGTAAAGATACACAAAAATTGATATTCTTTTTGTGCGAGAGTTATAAATACAACCATTGGATACTGTCTACATAAAACTGCTATGTCGTAAAATTGTGCGTACAGACATATCCCTTAAATGCATCTGGCTATCTTTCGAAATGAGTACAAGCTTTCATGATATTGATTTGTAGTTCTGTTTTTTTAACCTAATACACAAAAATACAAAATAAGGGATAGATAGTTGTATTTCCATATTTATATTTCTGTGTTTTTTTGTACATTTAGAAAATAAGAATGTAAAATTCCATGAAAGGTTGGCTGATATTCATTTTGTGCTTGATGACTGTGGCGGATTTCTCTGCTCAATCATCGAGAAATGATATTGATTCTTCCGAGGAAATGCGGGAAAATGAGAACCGATTGGACAGTATCTGGCGTAAGAAAGATATTTGGAACAAAGGAGTGGCTTTTGTTACAGGGAAGCCAGTGAAAGAGATTGATTCTATTATACCACCTAAATGGGCTGTCTGGGGTGGAAATTTGGAAAAATATTTTGTATCTCAAATGTGCTATCCTCCTCGTCTCTTAGAGAAGAACGAGGCTGGTTATTCTGTGGTTATGTTTTCACTGGATACATTAGGCTTGCCGCAGAAGGTGAATATATTGTCGACTGTCCATAAGGAATTTGATAAGGAAGTTATCCGGCTTGTGAGGAATCTTCCTCATTGTTTGCCTTGTCGCGATAAGGAGGGTAAACGGATGGAGTGTTTCTATACAGTGTATGTACCCTTTCTACCGCAGCATTATAGAGACAGAGTGAAGACAGACAGCATTGCTGAAGAAGAATTGAAATAGGCTTTTGTTGAATGGGAAGAACCTGCCAGATTTTAAGATGGAAATCCCAATGCCGTTCAAAACTACATTTACAGTAAATTAAAATACGATTCAGACCAATTAGGTGGACTGAGTCTGGCTCGTGGTATTTATCGGATTGATATTGATTCGTATGGAGAGATTAGGAAAGTCGGCACTGTGAAAAGTTGTGGTTTGCCGGAATGGGACAGACAGGTGGAGGAAATCATAAAAGGGATGCCTCGTTGGACTCCAGCTGTCAGCTATTCAGGCAAGGGAAGTTATCAGAATTCTATTTGGACTGTCCCTGTAGTTTTTAGGGGTGATTGTCAGTGATTTATTGTTAACTGTGTATTGTGGTTGTTTTCTCCTGACCATCCCAGTCATCAGCAGACCATCCGTTCTATACGGACGGGAATCGTCCCGGCAGATACCGTATATACAAATCATTCAATAGTGGCACGCGGACGGCTTATGCAGAGTTTGAATTGGTCTCAGAGATGTAGTATTAAGATATAAAAGTAGATAGATATAATCAGTGCAACAGGAATCTTACACAATAATTAAATCGGTTAGGATATGGGAACTTTAGGATGTATAAATGACATGTTACGGAGGGACAAGGAAAACCGTGAACTGCGTAAACGTGGCCGTGAGAGAATGCATGAAACACGGAAGAAACTTCTTGATGCCCGGAAAATGCAGACAAATTCACAACTGTCTGCAGAGGAGATTGATAGTATCAGAGAGAAAATCGTGGAAAAAGAAGAATGTGATAAAAATCAGGCTTTCAAGATAAAAATGAAGATGATGGTTCTTTGTCTATGTCTGTTTCTGATTATGTATTTGTTATTCTTACTATGTTAACACTGTTCTATTTTTTCTGAGATGTCGTAATCAAGCTTATGTATAAATGAGATTTGAAAGAGATGCTTCTTATACCTTTGGGAAACAGGTCGTATTTATGATATGTGATACAATATGGACTGAAGATGTTTATGATTAAGGTGATAGCTTCATTTCTTGGAGGTCGCTTTATAAATTTATCTGTACCGATACATATAAAGTGTTATTTCATTGATACATAAGTTTCGTTTATGCTAATTGGGATTTCCTTTTCCGCAAGTTTGAAAAACCGTTTCTTTTTTGTATCTTTCAAGACGAGATTTACCTTACAATCAGGTGCGTATGAAAAAGATGGTATTGTGTATCCTGCTGTGGATCGCCGTGCTGCCGCTCAAAGCCACAGGTCAATCGGGCGATGTGATTCGTCTGGAAAGAGAAGAATGGGTTTTGATGGCAAAGCCGATAGGGTACGACTCTCTGCTTTGTATGCGGATGGATGATTTTCTTCCGGAAAATGTCAGTCGGTCTACGGGCAATTATAGCGGCTATACCGCT
>OHKG01000192.1_pt1 | contig 31387 bp, 21 predicted proteins | sample 1568701 | NCBI WGS metagenome assembly OHKG01 (sample SAMEA3879529, study PRJEB24766) | human gut metagenome | biome: human-associated habitat; feature: feces | place: USA | collected 1985/1987 | reverse complement strand
GTTTCTGGAACACATCTATACTCTCACAGCCATCAGATTCTTGCCATATCCTGACAACCTCCTCATTTTGCCTAAAAAACCAATCCAACACTTCTTGCTGTACTTGTGACAACGCATTTCTACGTAATGTATATGCCATCTTAAAAGCCTTAATGTCATGTGAATTCGATACGATATGACCCGCCAGGATGTGTCTGAGAGCCATTATTCGTGCTTCGTATTTTGGAGGTACATTCACGATTACCTTCTCGATTTCTGAGATTTGTCCCAAGGTAATGGTTATTCTGTCCAAAGCCTTCAGAGATTTTTCCACTTCCGTCTCATTTAATACTTCACTTCTACCAAGAGCCGGTTTGTCGCCCATACTGTTTTCAGACAGCTCGTAATAAACATAACCTCCATAACCGACAGTCAAGAATAGCAATATAAAAGAAAGCTGATAAATATGTCTAAAATGTTTCCAATCCACACCAGCTTTCATTTGTTCCCAAACACTCTTTCCGGCTATTTTAATCAACATTCCAATAAAAGTTATAACAGCCAAAAAGAATGATATATACATATAGCTAGGGATATAACCTATAAACACAAATGACAGTAAAGACAACAATAAAGGAATAATGAACAATATGTATATTCCCAAACGTAAATTCCTTACTAGATATACTATACCGACAATATTCGTAATAACCATTACTGTGTATGATGTCATCTCCAAAACAATATTAAGAGATTGCTGATCAGTAATCAATTGCTTTCCCCAAATATAAATGAGAAATAGGATATTAATAATTACCAATACATTCAACCATCCACGTAAGGTATTCACTCCATTACTCATAAATCAATGTTTCAAGATCTTAAATGAATCGAAAATGTGTTCGATTTGTCCGGAAAGTTTACTTTTATATTGGTTAATGCAAAGCACCTGACAATTATAGAAATATTTTTGGGTTTTAATAGTAATAAACTTATAATAGAATGGAGTATCCTCCACTGTCATCTCAAACTCCGCAAAATAACCATCTTTACCATAATCCCCTTCATCGATCTTTTTAAAATCTGTTCCACCGGAATTCTGTACCATCTTAAGTTTAAGCTGCGAGTACTCCTTTACTGTATTTACACTAACATCAGCAAGAGTATTTATCGGTTCTTGAATAATCACTATATACGGATCATAATCAGAACATCCTAAAGAAATCAATTGGTCTTGATTCAGATTCAATTCCCTAAAATCGCTAGGAGCCTCTATAGTAACAGAACCTGTATTATCCTCAAAAACGGTCCATTCAACAGTATTTTTGCTAGGAAGAAGTCCTTCATTTTCCTCTTTTTTACCATCAATGATTTCAATAGAATCAGTATCCACCACAGCACTTTCTTCTTCAAATACATCATCGATCATTACTGTATCACCATTACTATGATTCTTCAAGCAAGCTATTATAGTCAAAACCAATAAAACAACCGAAATCCCTATAAAGACCTGATAAAGATGACGGTTATGTCGATAGTCCCAACCATCTTTCATGAGTTTCCAGGCAGAGACACCATTCTTACGTATCTGAAGAATGGCCCACCACACTACTACGCTCATCAGTGAGGAGAATATTATCACTGGAGACAAGCTCAACATGAAAACGTTAATAATCACTCCAATTACAGAGCTAACCAGGTATAAATAAAAACCTAGTTTATTCCATCTCATTAACTGTATTGCTCCTAAAATATTGATAACTCCTGCCACACTCAGCAAACCAATACCCAAAGAGACCATACTGTCAAAATCATTAAACATTTGTACAGAATAGTACAATACCATACATACATTCATCACAATAACCAGCCATAGCCAAAATGTGATGCAACCATGTCTTTGTGCCATTTTTTCCATAGTAATAATGTTTTAGTTATTTCTTATCTTTATTTCACATTCGTTTCTTAACTATCTCTACATGCTTTGGGAAAATATCCTCATACCGTATTTTATCTGAGCAATATAATATCACTTTTTTTAGATTCTTACAATTTTGAAAAGCATCTCTTTCTATCTTAAGGACAGATGCTGGAATTGTTATTTCTGCGATTCCAGCACCAAAGAAAGCAGCTTCACCTATAAAAGCCACTGATTCGGGGATAACAATAGACTTTAAGCTCTTACAATCCATAAATGTCAATGCCTCAATTCTTTGTAGATTTGAAGGTAGTTCTACCTCTACCAATGATGAACAACCACCAAAAGCTGCCTGACCAATGCTCGCAACACTGTCAGATAAAAAAACCGATTGCAACGATGTACATCCCATAAAAGCTCCTTCACCTATCCATCCAGAATGAACGTCCAAGCCTTTTAATGCTGTATTATTAAGAAAAGCATAATCAGAAATCTGTTGTAATTCATCGGAAAAAATAATTCTGTCAATTCTTCTGCAATCAGCAAATGCAAAATCTCCAATAATCTTACACTTAGGAATCAACAGATTTTCCAAAGATGTACTTTCAAAAGCATGCTCATCAATATGAAAAACATGCTCAAGATTTACATTATTCAAACGCGTACATTTAAAGAAAGAGCTCTTTCCTATGCTGACGACACACGAGTCCATATATACGCGAGCCAGTGAAGGATTAATAGAAAAAGCCCAGTCACCTGTGCCATTTACGCTTTTTATACTAATCTCTGAAAGCGAAGGAAGACTTGCGAAAGAATTATTCCCTATAACCTCCAATGAACCAGGAAAAGAAATCCGTTGCAGACTGTTAAAACGGTTATAAAACGCATCGGAACATATTTCTTTTACGGTCTCCGGCAAAAAGACTTGCTTCACATTATTCAGATACGCCTGCAAAAGATGATTATCGGATTGGAATGCCTTCTCTCCTATGGCAACTACCCTGTAGCGTTTTCCCTCATGGACAACCATCGAATCAATGGACAGACAATCGTTTTTCCAGTCAATATTGCCATTATACTGATAGGTAGTCAAAACTACAGTGCTGTCCGATAAAACAGTATACACACAATTCTTATCTTCTATATGCTGGGCAAAGAGCGGAATTCCTCCTTGTAACAGCAAAAACAGTACCCATAAATATTTCATCTTAACTCTGTTATTTCCCAACATATACGGCACGTACGGACTTCCCGTCACAACGGTCACCGTTCCGGTCATAATATTTCGGATAGTTCTCAGACATAATCAGACACGATGCACGTACCCCCCCCCAGTTCCTATCCAATTCACCACACCAATAATAGCATGTATTTCCTGCAGCAAATAATTTCTTACCTTTTCCATTCGAATAAAAGTAACATCCTGCAGCAGGTAAAAATATGGAATTCCCGTTAGGCCCCTTTACCGTACATCCGTACACTCCATTCAAACGAGTCCAGTCCCATTCACATTCTCTGAGTAGCTCATCTATCTGTTCTTTTGTCGGAATTCTCCAGTCATTTCCCCATTTGGCCTTCGCCACATCGAAATCCGTACCTACCACACTTGTTTTCTTTCCCAAAGAATATACCTTAAATGTGACCATGTCACCATTGACAGTTTTGGTATCAAAATAATTTCCCCAAGTATAATGTGTTTTAGGGGCGGTTTCTCCCCACGCGTAATATTCACCATAGTCTTCGGGGTTCACACTACCTATATTCCAGCCGGCCCATTTGGTGCCGCTGCTTAACCCCAAGTCCACGATTTTAGAATTCTGTACAGCTTGTCCATTGTCGGCGAACTTTGGCGGTGCAGTATTCGTAACGGTCTTTTCAGATTTTACAATAAATGTTGTTTCACATATCTTATCGCCATTCAGCCATACCTCATACTTATATTGTCCGGCTACATACATACTATGATTCTCACTTCCCCAACCGATAATAGTACCTTTACAGTGACCCGGCTTTATAACCATATCATATTTTAGTGTATATCCGACGGGAGAATCTTTTCCGGTTAACATATTGCCGCTCGGTTCTATAATGCGTATCATGAAAGTTGCTTGCTTTTCATTGGAAGAAAGTCCCTCGTATGAAATCTGTGAAGAAATAAATTGTATCTCTTTGGCTACTAATTCCTCGCCATAGCCACTAATCATCTCTGATTTTTTAGTAACGTTACAGAATTGAAATCCATTGATTTTAATTAACTTTGAATTGACTACAGGTACAGTTCCTTCATATATTCTAATTCCTTTCTGAAACAGGATATTACCATCATACCATATTTCATAACTATACCGTCCAGCTGAATAAAACGTACAATAGTTATTACCATACCCCACCAACTTCATCGACTGTCCATCCCCGGGATATACCTTTACTTTTGTCGTATAAGTATATCCATCCGGTGAGTCTTTGCCGCGTTTCATGGTTCCGTCTTCAGAAATGATTTTAATATCAAGGGATATTTCTTTGGACGAATTTGCCAGACCTTTATAAAAGACTTTAGGCACTAGGTATTTCAAATTTCCGGCATAAAGTTCTGCCCCGAAGTCATCCACCAAATTTCCTAAATAATCAGTGCTGCCAAATGAAATTCCTGTAATTTCCATATAACCGACCGATTTGTACTTGTTATCAGGTATTGCGGGAGTTTCCTTTTTTGGTTTCTTTGTTGGCGTTGCTTTTTCCTTTTTCTCAACTGGTTGAACGGCATCAATCACCTTCTCCACCTTACCGGCATTTATCAATTTACTCTGAGCATACGAATGTATTCCCAATAAAATACAGAATATCAGAATAAAAACTTTTTGAAAAATATTATTCGTCATCATATACTTGCATGTCAATTATTTATTCCATATCCAAGTTCTTCAAAAGATCGTATGATACAAGAGCTGTAGATACCACAACCCCTATTTAAGTTTTCTCTATGAGAGTCCAATTCTTTTTCGTTATATGTTGCGGTTATACCTAAGAAAGCTGTGTTTCCAGAAATACCACAAGCAATAGAATATTCTTGAACATAATCACTTAATACTTTCCATCGTCATTTCCCAAACGTTTCAAAGCATTTCGGGCATCATTACGGGCCATGTATGTACTTTCTGCACATTTTTTATACCATTCAATTGCCTTTTCCCTGTTATATGCGGTACCAAGTCCGTTCTCGTACAATTTAGCCAATTCAAACATTGCCATTCCTTGTCCGGCTTCGGAAGCTCTTAACAGGAATTTATAAGCTTCCGTGTATTCCATCTCATCAATATAAATAAGCCCCAAACGCCATGCAGCATTCCTATCACCTAACATCGCGCCCGACTTATAATAATATTTCGCTTGTTCCATATCTTTATCCACTCCATATCCGTTCTGATACATATACCCGAGTTCATAACATGCATCACCGTTTTTATCAGCTTGCTTTCTGTACGACTTTACAGCTTTCGAATAATATTTATTTGATTTGGATTCATCTTGAAACGGATAATATTTACTGACATAGATACTACCCATTTTACTTTCAGCTTTGGTATATCCTTTATCAGCAGCAGCTTTGTAATAGGCATATGCTTTGGGCAATGAAACATAACGGTTATTCATTCCATATTCATATTCTGTCCCAACCTCATACATATCTGCCGGAGTTAATCCCATGAGCATTGATTTCGTTGCCTCCACAAAATCCTCTTCCGGCTCAACGACTTCCCCCATACGCATCAAGGCCAATCGCGCGTCACAGTCAAGTTCAGAAGCATACTGGACCGATTTTCTATAACAAGTGACAGCTTTAGGGATATCGATTTCTGTACCTTCACCATTCTCATGCATTTTACCTATCGAGAAGAAAGCCTCCGAACGAAAAGAGTTTTCGTTCGCACTGCATTTTATTAGATTACTCATGGCTTCATCATAATTCCCCTCATTGTAATTATATATACCTAAGCGATATGCACACCAATAATAACCACTTTCTATTGCCTTATTATAAAACTCTTTCATCAGTCTCACATTCTTTGATGTTCCTTCTCCTAACTCATAAGCCAAACCCATGAAACCGAAAGATTTTTCATAGCCGCTTTCTGCAAGGAATTTGAACAGGGAGAAAGATTTCTCATAATCCTCATCCTTATAAAAACTGATTGCCTTATCAAAAACGGCATTCTTATCGTTTGTGATATCAATATCACCTAAACCTGCAGAAAGAGTAGTAGAAACATTTTTTCTTGCAGCCTCTATCTCGTTCAACATTGAATAGAAAGAGCTCTTTAGTATTTCAGCATCCTTACAAAAAATATCAGAACGATACGTGTATGATTCTTCCATACAATAAAGCTTTACCACCTTATGCTGGGCAACAACTGTTATACAATTTTCCAGATTACTTCTGGAGTAATTATGTTCATCATCATACCCGAATTCTGTATAAAGAGTCATCAGATAAGGTTCGTTCCAGTTCTCATTGATAATCAAATAATAGGTAATGTCATTCTTTACAAACAGAACATCACCGTCTTTATCTATTTTAGGCTGGAAGCCTTCATTGGATAGATATTTCACAACCTGAAGCCGCAACTCCAGCTGCTGCTTGTTAAAATCCTTCGCATATATGCCCGACGACACAACGATAAGAGAAAGGATTAATAAAAAGATTCTTTTCATAGCATAGGACAATTATTCGGTTATTAATTCATAGGTACTTTGGATGTGTGACAAGAACGTATCAAAAACGTAATTGAAATCAGAAGCTTTATCCAGGAACATTTCGGCAGACATTACAAATGAATTCTCTTGACAAAATACCTTCACGCCATATTTCACATTGTAAGCATTCAGGTTATCAGATATGGTTTGCCTGTCATACCTATCACTATATTTCACATATCGACGGAGACAGACATACATAGGATTTTTCTCGTTCTCATCTATCTCAATATAGTAAGTACTTCCTTCACTTTTGAATTTCAAGCCGTCTTTCTGCTTTTCTGGATTGAGTCCCTGTCTTTGCAGATAATCTGCTATTTCTGTCCGTAATTTCTCTTGTTCTGAATCATAACGCTGTGAATACCCTACCAATGCTATACACAGACAATACAATAAAATAAACATTCTTTTCATAGCAGCTTCTATCATTTTTTGGTTACATTACGTTTTTTATTCACTTCCTCCATCAACTCACGCAAATATGTAGTTCGGACCCCATGCCTGATATTCGTATCACGGATGCTGGAATTGTGGATTGCAACCAGCCTCCTGTCTTTATTCAGCACAGGACTGCCGCTTGACCCACCTATATTGCCCATACTGTATTGCACCCGATATTTGTCGTTAGTGGATGAAATATTGCCTTTTATATGCTGCGGATGGATACCCAAATCAGCTCCAGCCAGTCCGACTCCGGCATTGTAACCCAATACCCAGACTTCATAATCGTCACTATTTTCGTCATTGTTAGCAAACGGATCCGTGGTTGGGACCTTGAAGATGTAGGCATCTTTTGGAACGATTTTCTCCTTTTCATTCAGCTGAATAATGGCCACATCATTCGAAGAGACATCTCCAGGTTCACCGAAAGCCAGACAAGTACACGGATGAAATGCCTGATCATCCAATGTCTGAATCATGGAATTATCAAAAGCTGCATAGGTATTACAGGTTGTCTCTACTTTATAATTGGACAGTTTCAGAATCTGGTCATAATACCTTGACATGTTCTTATATAGATCCAAAGAATCTTGTATTGCGTCCAATATCGCTACATTTTTTTCACTCTGATTTCTATAGCTGGAATATTTATTCAGCTGCTTCTGAAATTCCTGAGCCTTTTGTTCATATTTGACTTGATGAGAAAGGAAATATTCTTTTATCAAAGCTATGATTTCATCTTCTGGAGCTATCGGAGCCGCTACATGCCTGTTGGTTGCAATGAGGCCGTCTTCCGAAATAAAGAAACCTGTTCCCCAGCCATAACTGTAAGTAGCGTAACGGGAATCAAAAGTCATGTTCATTATCTCCCGTTCATTAGCATTATAATTGAAATATAATCTGGAGTATCCGGTACTTTCAGGCAAGCCTGTAGAAACAGAATAAATCTCTTCACTTTTAATTAATACGACCCCTTTATTCAGTTCCTCCCACGAAGGATTTCTGTCCTTTAACAGCATATATCCCCCCACAATCAATAAAGCCAATAAAGGCAATAGACCTAACCATTTCCAGTTAAAACCCAAAGGAAATCTCTTATCTCTTATTTGTATAAAATATTCAGTCATATCAGGAGAAAATTTGAGTTCATGTCTGACTCTTGACTGTCCGTTTTTCCATATACCGATAGGGATTACTTTTTGGGTAAACACTTCGCGAGGAAATTCAACTCGCCCATCAGCCCCCGTAACCTGCTGACATGGCGTATTTCCCAAATCAACATCCACAACTGTATCCGGTAATGGCTTTCCAGATTTGTCCAATATCGTAATTCCGACTTTAACCTTCTCCGGACATTTTATTCTGAACCGATAAGGGGTTTGTGCCTTTGTGGATGTAATATCAAACTCTTCGGTATTGGCATAATTAGCAGTATCGATAGCTATGAATTTCTGTCCTTCCAACATGGCCGGCAACTGAATCATTCCATTTTCTCCCGAATTATAAACACTTTCCTTTCCAGCGATGATTATCTTAATGTTATGATTCTGTATCGTGTTACCCACCATATCCTCCACAAACAAAATGGGAGAATACTTCACCAACCTTTTGATATATGTTGTATAGACTTCCACATCAGACTCCACTTCCAGCGCCCGTTCATTGATATTCTTCATATTGGGAAAAGAAACGAAAAAGCTGGTAGAACATGGCAAATCACCCAATTCGATAATTCCACGTTCATTCGTTTCCTGTATGGATTCGGAAACGGAAGTACGCACATTTACCGGTTCACCTACCACAGGAATGTTGTTCTGGTCCAGTACTTGCAGCATCACGTGCCTCATTTTCTTCTTGCCGGATTTCTTCGGATCATGGACGGAAATATCTTCCACTACCTTCTTTTGGTCTTCATCCGCTTTCTTCTTGCTTTCCGTTATCTTATCATCCTCTGCATGTTTGTTCCCCTGAACAAAATTTTCTGTCTGCTTCCCGGTATCTATTTTCTGTTGTTTTTTCTGTATATCGTCATCATCAGGAGTTACGGGTATGTCAGGAATAATAGGGCCATCACCCGGAGAAACCGGTTCAACAATTGGTTCAGTTTTCTTTGACAACCTCTTTATAACTCCGTTCGAAGAATCATTTACTCCTACGTGCGCAAATTTACATCCCCAACCGGCAAGAATAAATTTATATCCGCCACCATCCGGTCTACAATAAAAAATGAAACTCGAATCAGGAATTTCCATTATATCGTCTGCATAAGGAGCCAGTTCCGGTGAATCCTTCAGTTCCTTGAACACCCAATCTATCGTCCTTTCCAAAAAAGGAGATATTTGAGACAACTCAGACTCTGATGCATCACTGAACCTCAACCAATCCACATCCTTTTCGGCAAACCATGTCGTATTGACTGATTTGGTTGATATATCAGCAAAAAACAAGTTCTCGGTTCCGAACAACATTCTTAAGCGCGAATAAACGTTGTTGTAGTTAAGCTTCAGTCTGAAACTCAATTCGCTGTTGTTTATCTTGAGCAGTTGTTTCATAGTACAGCTTTATTTAAAGAATTCGGAAAAAGCTTCCGGACATGATTCATAAAGTTCTCTTTTCATTTCATCCATATAGGACATTTTATCATTGACTCTGCAATTGATGTACTTGTTCAGGCACTGAAAAGCATAGGGAATATTTTCTGTGATGTATTCAGTTTCATTCGATTCATTGAGTTTAGCCCATATTGCCTCTGGGGTACCTTCCATTTCATCAATCAATTTAATCACTCTTGCCAATTCAAACATGACAAAACGATAGTCACTGACCGCAGATTCCAACTGCTTTGTCCCCTCCTGATGACATTCCAAAGGTCTGAGTCGTTTCAATCTCTCTAAATCCTTCTCATTTTCTGATCTCCTGTAGGGAACACAGAGTCCATGATAAATATCCAGAATCTGCACATACGTCTCAGCCAAAGCTGATTCTTCCGTGCAAGCCAACAGTTCTCTGATTTCATTTTCATTCTCACAAAGTCCTTTTACAGTATATTGCACCAGGATTCTTTCAAGTTCAGCTTCGCTTATTTCGTGTGACAGTTTTCTTCCACCATATTTGTCCATCCACTCTTTTTGTTTCTGATACCTGTTCTGCAGTTCCTTTAGTTGGTTGGACAAGAACTCGATGATTGACTCATTGGCTTCAATGGCCAATTCTACATTTTCTTTTAGATTTCGCTGTTGACCATAAGAAACGTTCCAGCATAACAATGCCATCACGATCAATAAAATCTTCTTCATACTCATTTCTTCCCCTTATTTCCTATTACCGATTTCATATCTTTACCTATATCTTCTCCTTTTTTCCCAGCAGGAGGGGTAACTGGTTTCTCTTCTTTTCTTTCATCTTTCTTTTTATCTTCCGGAGTAGTCACCTTCTCATCCTCTGATTTCACCGGAGACTGTTCAGAAACAGGGTTCAGATTCCGTCCTACTACAGTCCCAGGTTTGGGGTTATCTGATGTCTTCACATGTTTACTGGCTTCCACCAATTGCAAGTACAGATCTTTTCCGTCCTGTACTGTATCGGTATGATTTATCAGATAGTCAAAATCTTCCTTCGTTTGTGAATCCGAGGCAATGTATTCCAAACATATTTTCTCCCATTCCACCCTTATGGTCTCAATCTGCTCGGTCATATGGGTTAAACTGTCTTCCAACGAAGCGATTTGTTCCGACAACTCAAGTATCTGACGACATTGAGTCGTCAGACGGGCTGTATTATTGTTCTCGCTTTGACTCCATGCATGCATGAAAATAAACGAAAAAACCACTGATAAAAAAAATCTGTTCTTCATATCTTCACATATTAGATTTGGGGATTGTTCACGAAATTTGTCAGTTTCTCTATGGCCTCCTCATTGGTAGATATCTCATTGAATCTGATTTGATCGTCCAACAACTCTTCAATCCTTCCTCCGGACTCATAGTTCTTTTCTATAAGTAGCTCCAGATTCTTATAATATTGATACTCGGCTCTTGACCGTTCCGATGCCAAATTCTGTACCTTGGCTTGGATGGAAGCGTTGTGCGAAAAATGAGTCGGATAATACTTCATGCCTGTTATTTTACGTTTCAACGCTTCAGTCGAACCTGCTGGAAAAGCCTTCAACGGTCGGGAATATTGAGCCCTTTCACTGAAACCCAGCAGGCGGGTCAGCGTATGGTACTCGTCCAGAAGTGCAGTCAATTCGGTCAGATTGCTGTTCACCTCGAAGTTTTTCATTTCCTCTTGTAAAAATTCACAAGCTTTTCCGTAGCTTGCTATTTCACTTTCTGTATAAGTCTCCTGTTTGAAATACTTGTCCGCATGTTCCAACAAAGAACTGCATGACAGGGCAAAAAGATATTTGTTCAGAATCCGTTCTTCCTCGTCATTGATAAGAGTACCGTTACTCGTTGCGTTGTCTGTACGGATACCGGTTTCTATTTTCTGATAGCTGGCAGGAGTCCAGTTATTCTCTTTACACAATGTATTAATCTTTGTTTTCCACTCATTGGCTTTTTGAGAAGTGAACTCCGGTTCGTTAATTTCATCCGATTCCGAATTAAGGTATAACAAGCCGACTACCGCACCTATTATAACCACTGCTATTAATAATAATTTTATTGCTTTCATTGAATTTGATTATTTTTTACGGGTATCTGCAAGGTCGGGATTTAATGACGTTACCGCATCAAAAGATTGATATAAAGATTTACTATTCCCTAATCTTTTTAACAATTGATTCTTTTGATTATCTGCTATTTCATTGTACGTTGCAATCAAATCCTCCAAAATCTGTCGTTGACTTAATCTATACACACTACTTACATCTTGTAAATCGTTACTCAATTTGTCCAATAATTTATTAGGATTAGGAGGTAATTGTTTTTTTTCAAAAGATTCCAACACCTTTTTTAAAGCTTTGATTCTCTCTTTCTCATTTTCATTTTTAGGCGTAATGTTTTTGAGAGCCTTTAGCGTAAGTGATACGCTATTCAAATTATCTCTAATTAAATCATGTCCAGTAGTATTTGTTGGAGTCCCTTGAACAGGAGATTGTAGTGTCACAGGATTAACGCTTTCTAGCATTGCTTCCAAATTATCACGCAATACATCAGTAGAATTTTTATAGCATTTATTGAAGCTTTTTTCTAATTCTCGGAATTTACTCTGATTCACAGGCCTCTTATTATCAATGATATCAGATAAATCCTTGTATAAATTAATAGCCTGAATAGATGCCGATAATTGTAGAATCACCTCATTTTCCAAATCTTTGAATGCAATCATTTCTTTGCATAAAATAATATTTTTGTCAAAGTGAACTTCAAATGAAATATCATCCTCACAGTCTTTTGCAGCAATAAATTCATAAGAAAGAGAATCATTGGTTGTTCTACTGTTTTTCTGTATCTTACCACTTTCCTTTACCTCTACATTAACATAAGGTAATACTGCCTTCTTATCTTTATAATCCTTATTATCATCCAGATAATTTCCATCTTTATCTATTAATTTGACATTCACAAATACAGTATCAATTACAGAGGTTTCTGTATCAGCTACATCATCATCGTCTTTCAATACAGTCTTATCGGGATACATGAAATAAAAAATCGCCCCGACAACCAGTACGATAACAGGAAAGGCTACCAAAACGACCTTTTTCATATTCAAAGTACTCTTTTTACCGGATTTACCGGAAACGGTAGGCGCAAGTTTGGGCTGAGCAGTTCCCTTGCCGGAAGTTCCTCCTTTTTTTGCAGTCACTGAATTCTTCCCTGTTTTTTCCTTTTCACTGACTGGAGACATCGGTAATTTTGCAGTAATCAGTCCTGCAGACGAAGCTTTCTTCAAGAACTGGAAATCTACCTGTTCCAAACGTAACGGGAAAACTCCTGTCAACGGTTCGTATTCATTGGAATCAATTCTATAATCCCATTCCTCCAGATTTCCAGGTAATACTTGGTATAAATGTTCTCTTACCTCCCTCAATGTCAAAGATTGCCCGGTATTTCTACGCGACAGGATGATAGTCTTCGGGACATTGTATGGAGCCTGAAAATGATAATCAATTACAGTAGATTGCTCTACCTGTATCTGATACGTAGCTCCATCAGGAACCCCTTGTATATTCAGAAGCACGCTTTCACGTTTAATGCCCCACATGGAGCTGCCACTGAGCAGTTTTTTGGGAGCATATATTTCTTTTCCTATAAAAGTATAGGAATCAGTCGGCAGATTGAATCTGTTTCCGTCACTGTATTCGATGACAGGAGCCACTTGTGAAAGTGAAACAACCGTTCCGTTGTTTACAAACTCAAAGTGTATGGTCTTCTGTTCTTCTTCAAACCTGTACGTCATTTCCAACATTTCCCCTACCAGAGCAGCTCTGATTCGGTTTCCGGCATTACCATTCAGCACCTCTCCGTATGTATAGTTCTGTTCGAAAGGAATTTCTCCTCTTTCAGGAGTCAAGGCAAAAATCGGGTCTGTCAGTTTTACCATACCGGGAAGCGTCATTCCGTTATTGGTAATATAGACCCGGTAAAAGATCTCCTCCACCGGTGGTTCATCAATATTCTGGGGAGCGTTTGGAGCAAAAAATACGTAGTGGAATCCTTCATAGGATTTTCTATTGATAGAAGACAGATAATTGGGGATATCCCGATCGGCCGACGCTACATAACCGACTTTCTTGTTAGGTGATGAAGGATCTATAGTAACGTTTACACATTTTTGTTTCCTATCAGTGAAAAGTGAATACCGTGATAAAATTTCAGAATAATAATCCTGCATCAGAGCAGAGGGATTCTGACTCACCATCCCATTAAAAAAATTCTTTTCATAAAATTTGTCATTAATTTCATGAAGAAGCGTATATAAGGCACTTTTGTTATCAGGATTTGAAGTTTCCATAATGTCACAATATCTTGGCATTATAATAGACACAACCAAGTTACCGGGACGACGAAAGGAATCCAATATATTAGTAACAAGACTGACAGCAATATAATTTGATGAAAAAGATACTGCATGTAACTCATCACCATCTCTTAAGAATGTGATCCAATTATGAAAATCAAAATTAAACTTAGTACTTTTCAATATTTCTTTAGCCTCATTTGTAGCATAGAAACTTGAAAATCCGGTTAGATTTCCTGATATTAATAATCCAATTTCCATATTCATCCATTTAACTGTTAAACCAATCCGAAAGATTGTCTAAAAATCCTTTTTTCTGAGAAGTAGGCACTGTATTATTTTTTATAACTCTGAGAATCTTAAGTGAGTCTGTATCGTCAAACGTATAAACATCTCCAGGCATAAATTTTCCAATACAAAACGGATATAATCCCACTTGAAAATTTGTTTGCTTATTTATATCGTATGTTTCACATATCTTGTTCAGACGTTCAAGAACGACATTATACCCTTGAGAATGAAGCAGTTCCTGAATAGTATTTCGATCAACGTAATCACCTAACGTATCACTTTTTGTCAGGATTATATGGATACCTGTTATTTTTTTCATCAAAGCTTTATTCTTTAAAAGTAATGATGATATACAATCAAGCACATTACTCTGCGTAATCCAATAATCGTCACCAGTATTTAAACTGATAATCTTCTCATTTGTTGGATCTATCACAAAAAATATAACTTTATAATTATCATTTGATAAAAGTCCAGCTGCACCTGTACCCAAATCTTCTAAATTTGTCGGATTTTCAATTGCAGCAAATGCAGCAGTCCGCTCACCTGCCATTTCAATTAAAGACAATTTATGAAGACGGTTATTTTCTTTATCATTGATTTCCGCATCGATTACCTGAATATAATAGTCATCTGTTTTAGGAGGCAACATGCTCTTTCTAGCGTAATTGCATAATTCCATCGCATAATTACCACCACCACCTTGTCCTCTAGGATCAAAACTGAACCCGGAATTACCGGTCTGTGCCATCAGACCAGCCAGCACACAGCTTTTACCTGAACCCGGTACTCCGAAAAAATATACATCGGTATTTCCTTCTGTACTGTGAGGCTGTTCCAGTTTTGCCGTAGGAAGTTTTCGTTGCTCATGTTGAAGAGTCGGATAAGTCTTGATATGATTATAGGCTCTGTCTGTAAGCGTATGGCTGGTATCCACAAGTTCTTCCTGCGTTAAAGCATTTGTACTGATATAACTGTACATCAACTCACGTCCATACCTGAAAGGATAACGCTTCATGTCCGTAAGCAGATTCCCTTTCATGTTCCGGATCAGAGCTTCCGCCTCCTCCCGGTATTCACAATAAGGATGCGATGCCAGGAAATTCACATAGCCCAGAATCGTGTTTGCCTGTTTTGCGTCAATCCAGTCTTTCCGGGCAGCTTCAGCATCTGCCATGACTTTCATGAGTTCATCCGCCTTTTCCATATAATCTTTACCGGTCTGGGTCACATTATCCTTGTATTTTTGGATAAATGCGTTCAGAAGAGCAAGCTTCTTAGGGTCTGTATTCCCCAATATAGCGAGATTGTTCCATTCTTCAACAATCGTACCGTTAGCCATTTGTTCAAGTAAAGCCGCAGCCTCCTTCAAATGGTTTGTTAGATAAAAACCCGTGTTGCATTTCTGTATATACCCATTTATCAGATTTGTGTCACGTGAATCTTTCACCGTTTCCCAATCCAGAAATTCTACCAGATTTTTAGCCTCTACCAGATGGATTTCCGAATAGGTACCCTCTATACATCTTTTGATGTACTCCATAAGCCGGTTTGTATCCTTACTATTTCTTACCTTCTCCCAATCTTCTTCTTCCATTGCCGCTGCAAGCGTTTTCCTCAAATCCATCGCCTCATGCAAATGGGTATTCGAGAAAATACCTCTCTTGCATTTGTCAATGAATTGGGTCAACGCTTCAACAGAAGACTGCGATTTTGCCCAAATGATTTCCTCAGCCTGAGCACTGTAGCGCTGCTCCAACTGGTCTATTTTGGGATAATGTACCGCTCTGAGCCCTTCCAAAGTAATACCGGATTCCGGGTCCAGACAATACTGTAACAAATTCTCCATAGAAATTTGCGAGCAACGGAGATATATAGTGTTAATCTGCTGTTCTGTAAATTTTGTCATAACTGCAATCTTTTAAAATATAAACCCTCCTTCATCTGTAATATTTGTTTCATCACCACTAGCCAACGGTATTATGTCAGGTTTTTCTCCAAACAGGTATTTGACCAGTCCCAAACCACCTAATACTACAATGGCCACCAGTCCCCACACCGAAAAACCGGAAAGCGATGTAAACTGACCAATAATGTTACTTTCGTTTATATAAGTATCAGCATCAAACTCCGGTATATCATTTTCCAATGGGCTCTTGTTCTCTGTGTATACCTGCTCCAAAGCCTCTGCATATTTCGTTTTAGCTTCTCCTAATTCAGATACATATTGAGGAATAAACAAGATGTTCCAATTTTTAAAATTCTTGTCACAATTTTCTATCAGCTGATTCTTCTCTGAAATGATTCTACTGATATTACGGGCCTTAAAGTGAAAATCTCTGAAACTTTCTGTGGCCTGTTCAATATCCCCCATAGTTACTTGTTCCGGTTGCTTATCCAAATCAAGCAGCTTGACGATACGTACTTTGCCCTCGTCAGATTTAAACAAGGCTTCAAGTTCTGTCTGAAAATTGCTACAACGTGATTCGCATTTCTCTGTATAATCTGCAAACATCCTGTTAATGTCATCGATATCACTCTGTACTACTTTAGTGATTTCCTGCTTGCCAAACTGAATATCAAAAAACTTTGAAGAATAGATATAGCAAGGGATAAGGGCTATCATATATAAAACCAACATTACATATTCTACGATTCTCCATTTATCCTGATTACGATTCTGCGCCTTGGCATGAGCAGCCAGAAAGACAAATACTATCATCAGAAAAAATAATAAAACGGCCACTACAATACTAGGAATCTTGTTTCCGAGTGTCATAAAATTCATCCCGAAAAAAACTGATACACCCAACACTAAAAGGGCTACAAATGAAATGATGTCCCCTTTGGACAGATTTCCTGAATTAGATTCATTCATATACGCTATTGTTTTTAGTTATTTGATTCTTACCAAGTAAAATTCCACTCTATTTTCCTCACTGGTTGCTATACATAACAGATTACCGTTTCTATCCGAATAGCATTTATATTCATAGGTACGAAAATAGTCATCACCATTTTGAGCAGGCGAGTGTTGGGTGATATGGATTCTACGTTTCTTTACATCAGCTGTCAACGGAGCCTTGAATTCTCTTCCTTTGTTGATAATAGTCAGCACTCCTTTTCTATTCCTGAAAGACATATATAGCTCTATCGGGGTATTGTCCGAATCAGCGACTAGGTTAGTGGTAGTCTTCCAGACTCCATCCAACCCACGTTTGTCCTCCAATGCATCGACATATTTCAACGTATCGGCCGGTCCGTCCGCTCCAGGACATATCTGTAACAGACTGTCTATTCTAGCCTTCAATCTCTGTATTTCCTGTTTGATGTCCTCGCATTTGTCTACAACAACCGTGTCATTCTGTAAGGCTTGAAGCGCATTTCCTATATTTATCATCGGACCTATATTGTCGCCCACATTCTGTCCGGTTTCTTTCAGAAGGCCGATTATCTGGTCTGTAGTCAGATTCTCATCAATACTTTTCAACAAAGCTATTGATCCTGAAACCACAGGTGCAGCCATGCTTGTCCCTTGCATGTACATGTACTGATTATTAGGAGCCGCACTATAAATTGCAACACCAGGAGCAGATACAGTAGAATATTCACGGTCCAACTCAGGAAAAATGCCATAATTGCTGAAGTCAGCCTTGCCAAGTCCTTGATCCAAAGCCGAAACCTTTATGATTCCCTTGCAACGTCTTTTAGGGTCAAATCCAGATATTACATTTTCATTTCCTGCTGCAAAGACAATAGTACAATTGTTTTTCTTGGCCTTTTCATAAATCTTGTTCCACATCAGTTCCTCCTGCCTGTAGGAGTTGCTTATATAATTCAGTTGTTGTGCTTCATTCAGATACTGAAAACCTTCCGGCATATTCATACCTAATGAAACATTGATAACATCCGCTCCTTGGTTGATGGCATACATCACACCTTCCATAATAGCTAAAGAAGACAGACTTCCGGTTGCATTATCATTACCCACCTGTACCAGCATCAATTTGCAATAAGGTGCCATACCAAGCAAACCACTACCATTGTTGCAATTACCCGCAGCGGTAGCTGCCACATGAGTTCCATGAGCGTTTACCCCTTGCGAAGTAACGATAGGGCGCAAATTCCCGTTCTGAGACAATACATTATATGGCCGATAAATTTTATCGGCAAATTCAGGATGGTTCATGTCAAAGCCATTGTCAACAACAGCTATGACCACCTCCTGATTCCCCAATGTAATATCCCATGCTTCCTTTGCCTGAATCGGATTAAAATACCAGGAATACGAAGGATCTGTCAATAACGGATCGCTTAGAGAAACATCTTCCCCTTGAATGACTTCATCGAACACCTCAAAATTGAAACCGTTTATCTGCTCCTGTAATTTCTCCTTGATCTCCTCCCGTTCACTAGCAGGAACACGCAGTTGAATCAAATCCAGTTCCTTGTCGTAGTACATCACTTCATAATCCGAACCATAATAATGGCGTTTGAACGCTTTGGCCCACTCCAGCATAGTATCATCATCCTGCTGTTGGAGCAGAACATTCAGACGATCTGTTGCTATGGTAGTCATTCCATCAGAACTTGTACCGATATTTTCATCATTTATAGGCATAACAACCGGATGCTTTGGCAAAGGACTATAGAAAGGATTAACCAGGCTGACAGGACCTTGACAATCCCGACAAAGAAAAAGTATGAGAATAATCAACAGGAATAGAGCCCAAATCCATTTCGTCTTCCTGACAAAAAAGGAGATACCCTTACCTGTACCCTCAAAAAAAGTATGCCACGTATATTCACTTTTTACCACTTCAGAAGAACCTGTCTTCATTGCCTTTGTTGTCATAGACTCCTTCTCAGAAACATTCTCATCGGATACAGAGATGACCTTCTTCACCTTTCCCTTCTCTCCTGTCGATGTCAGGTCTTCGCTCGTCTGCTTTTCCGCTTCCACCGTATCAGCGGCAAAGCCTACCTCTTCATGGTCCGTGTCCATTGACCTTTCCTGAACCATATGTATAACCATTTCCTCACTTCCAGCCTGCAATTTTTCCGCAGTCTTCTGTGATTGGGAAACCGTATCCAGATGATCCGGATAAATACGGTTATGAACTTCTCCACTTTCAGCAGTAACCTTCGGTACATCATCAGATGAAACAAAGTTATGTTCCTTGATTTCCTGAACCACACCTGAATCTCCCGCACTGAATGTTTGGGAACTTTTATATGCGACAGAAGCCTCACCCTGGGAATCAAAAGTTTTCCCCCAGTCGCCTTGGAACTTTCCGCTTCTGTAAATACTGCCGACACCCAAATCCGGATGGCGTGGAACAAGTCCCCAATTCACGACCACAACTTGACCATTGCCACAATAGACGGAAGCTTCATCTATGTAAGCAATGGCTTTTGAGAGCAATTCGCCCAAAGGTTCTCCACCTTCTTCCTCTTTTAAGGTCACTATCAGTTTCTCAACTGCCTCAATCCGCAACTTCAACTCATAAGTATATCTTTCTTTCAGTGTACCATGAAGATCACGCAATAAAGATGGCCTATCTACAAATGATTCTGTAGACCATAAAATATCCGAATGCGTCCGCATACGCGGATTGGCAAAAAAATCCTTATATAGAAAATCTTCCCTTGCCGTCAAAATCCCTTTCAGACCTTCATAATAATCTATTACGACAATAGACTTAATTTTCGGCATTACAAAATCTTTTACAGAAGACCGATGTATATCCATAGTTTGACTGATTAATGAAGAGTTAATGGTTCAGTAATTCATACTGAAAGATTTGAGACATTCAAAATAAGCTAAATATTCAAAGAGCTATAAGACTGTAACATTATACCTAACTGCCGGTTGGCCTCAATGTCATAATTTGGAATGTCATACGAAGCGATAAACGAAACAAGCAATAAATTAATCCACTTATTGTAATTAATGAAAGAAGGCAATGAGGTAAGTAATGAATTTTCCTCCGTCGGACGGATATCGTCGAACAGTTTAGACAATTCGTCGTTTGACATAGGAACTTTATCAGTTACTCCGTAATCGAATGTAAGATGAAGGTTATTCTTATCGCTGATAAGCTTCAGATCATTGATCTTTTCCAATGAATAATAATTGAAACCGAAAGTCACAACAAACTCATTGATGATTTCAGCGGTGGTATCCGCTATCATATCCAGGATCTGATGAGGAACAGAAATAGCATCCACAAACGGACTGATTGTCCTTGATATGATCGCCTCAAGCTTTACCGTATCGGCTACAGCCTTCAGATTCTCGATCAGGTCAAGCATCACCAAGGTATTGCATCCCTCAGTTTCATAGAACTTCAGATTTTTGGACGATTTAATATCATCTATCCACTTACGGACAATGCCTTCTGCCAGCTGCTCCGAATTGCTTTTCTGCTTGTAATTACACTTGAAGAGCTTTTCCAGTGAAATACCCTTGTTCCCTTCAAAAAAATCTTTACAGGCAAGCGCTGTCGGATAATGATATTCCTGACGCAGAATCTCCAGATTCTCTTCATACGTATTATTGGCTGAAAGCCGACCGTGACAACGTGATACAATCAGATCGTATTCCCTCATATCCCTGTTGTCAATCATCTGGGTACCATTCAACTGGTTATAATAAAAATCGAACACATAGTTTTCACTGATCTGCAGATTCTGTATCATACGGCCAAAGAAATAATTGTCTTTACCACAGATCACATCCAATTCTGCAATGATGGATCCACACCGTACGATGGCTTTCTGAAGAGTATCTTCCGCATTTTCGTTATGATAGTATTCCTGCATCAACATCAGTGTCTTCGAATGGATACTCTTTATTTCCGACTGGAACTTATAGAACCGGCTTTCTCTCGCATTGGCTGCAACAATGCCTATATTCTCAATGATACGTGTCGCCCCGTCATTATTCATGGTAGCAGCAGCATCCCAAGCCAGTGCAGGATCTTCAAAGAAGGTATTTACATAAGGACTTGTAATAAAGCTTTCACGGAGCCTACGATGAAAAGCGGCATCCATCTCTGCCGTTTCCATTCCATTCACATCAAAACCTTCAAACAAACGGTTACCGTTCACCCCCGACCATTTATAGTCTCGTAAGAGATAGGTATTCCGGAATCCCCCACGTACTGTCCATTCTTTGAACCATTTCAGACTATCAGCTTGCAGTACCTGGTCATATAGAACTTTCTTATACCGGTCCTCCCAACGCTTTTCTATCTGATCATCCCCACCGCTCTGAACCGAATGGCTCATATCAATATTGAATTTCGTAGCAATGACAAAGAGTGGAGATACAATACTCTTATCAAGGTATGCGGTACGTTCCCGGGCGTTCTCACCGATATTCTGCTGCACCCACTGCTCTACAAGACCCGGCATTACCGTAGGACCGTTCTGCATGTGGTCATGACAAAGCATCAGCACACTGATAAGCCGTTCATCACTGTATTTGTTGAACAAATAACGTACTTTCCCACGAAGAATCATCTTGTTGTTCAATTCAACCTTTACCTGTGTCTCCTGAAGTTCCAATGCAGATCGGGCGCCTGGAAAATCCAGAATATCAACCGTCTTCAGAAACTCCTTACTGACCTTTTTATTCCAACCTTTAGAAAGTAGATACTGACGGTTACCATCATCAGTAATCCCTTCAAAGTTATAGACCAATTCTTCCTGAATGGTTTCATCCGGAATCTGGAACACCACTTCCGCCGTAACTGCCGATAATACACTCTTTGAAAAACCCTTTACCACTCCTCCGTCTTTAGTAAACACGTCAGTCCCCATATTAGGATCTACATTACCTGAAGTAGAGGTTACATCATCCAGTTTTTGAAGACAAAGCGAACTCATCAGGGTTGTTGTCTTATTGGACAATGCCGATATAGGAATATAGACACGTTTAGAGTAGCCCAATGCCTCATAACCCTGTAACATTCTGACAAAAAGTGCTGTTATATCCGGATTGTCATACCATAACTTTGACATCAACTGAGGCCATTCCAAAGGCTGCACACATGGTACAATACGAGCCAGAACATCAAAATAACGAGAATCCAGCAATTCTTTAGCCTTTGCCAGACCAATGTGTTCCATTATATATTCACGGACATTCATGACATCATCCTCATCCAACACCTGCTGTACTTGATGAGCTCCCTTATAACGGCGTTCCTGTGTCAACATGAATTCATCAATATCCTCACGATCTATAATAGAATGCGACTTGACATCATTGTATGCAGTGTCACACAGAATCTGAAGCAAATCGGCGATAGAGAGTACTTTAACCAAAATAGGAAAATTCTTATCAGGAATATCATACGACCTTGTAAAACGTGTGGCAACCCCTGTGGCTTCCGTATCACGGGTTATCGGATTAAGCTGTTCCACAAAATTATAATCCACATTATTCACAGGATCAAATACCATGAATTGTTTTCCCTTACGTGCCAACAGTGAACTGATTACATAACTCTTACCTTTCTGGCTTTCACCGAATGCGGCAATAGCAGGATTGCTTTCCAAAGAAAAACGGAAACGTTTCAGATGCCTGCGGACATTCACCAGCTTTTTAAAGGTTTCTTCACGACGGCTCAGCTGCAAGTGGCTGTCAGCCCATTTAATAAAATTATTGATAGAACTGATTTGATTCGTTACATTCTGAATCAACTCCCGATTCTTTCCTTCTATAATGTCATTCATTTCTGAGACTCCTATTCTTTACCCATTAATACTCAATACAAATTCTCCTTTATCGAGCCAATAAGCTCTATCACTTGCCAGACTTCGTACTCCAAAGTTGAGTTTTTGAACTGGAAAAGGCTTGCCTGTCGCATCGATGACCGAGACGATTTTCAACACCTCCTTATCCTGTGAAAAATTCCGGACTACAGAAACCTTCAAAGGTAAAGATACTGTATGCAAATCTACATTCTCAGCTAAATCAAGAGCAAATAACGGACGGGCCTGGTAATACGTTGAGACCAGCTGTTTACACCCGATAAACAATGGAAAGCCATGAACCTCAAATGTTGCCGTATTCTGTTCGGGAGTTAAGATTGCATCCAGAATTTTCTGGTTGACAGCATTGTAAAGTCCCAAATAATTTGCCGTTGACACCATGTCCTTCTTCAGATGGGTCATGTCCATATGGAAGCCATTGATACCACCATTCGATGCCAGATAACCGATCATGGCACCTATCGCCACCAGCGATTTCTGGTCTTTGAAATATCCCAAACCGTCGGCAAAAGGATACCATTCACCTACCCGGTAATCATTCAAGCGTATCAGGCGGTTGGGAGATATCGGATAATATTTCAGAAACAGGTCTGTAATGATTGTCAATGACGTCGGTTTACCAGCCAGAAGAATGATGTCACAGTTGTAAGTGCTCAGTACAATGGCAAGTTGTTTCATCAACGGATCAATCTTGGCAATGATAATCTTGGACAGTTCCTCTACATCGAAACGCCACACAATTTTTGTAAAATCAACAGGAGCATATACCTTACCATCCTTTACCAAACTGAAATGGCGGGAAAAATGCTCCAGAATGAAACTGGCCGGATGAAGTTCGCAGAAAAAATCCTCGTAGCGCAGGCGAGTCGATTTCTTGCCCAGACGCAGCATATCCAACAATTTCAATCCCATAGGAACAGATATCTGCACATTGAAGTCCTGTCGCATGATCCGATCCTTGTAATCCATGAGTGCCTTGTCCTTCCCGAAGAAGTTATGGATTCTTTCCGATGTTTCGCGTGCGGCATACGTGTATTTGAGTTCCTGTTTCTCAGCATCGCTCAGATGATTGAATGTAATCTTACCCTTCAAGTTCATCGCTTCGATGAATTCGTCATCCGGAAGTGCCATATAATTTGAACATACCGCATTGAAAACAGGTCCTTCGTAAAGCTGCCCGATTTTCTTACTCTGCCCTTCGATGATGATTGAACGGACAATCTCTTCCAATATGTCATCTCCCGCATAATAGAAACTATCCCAAAACAAAGGTCTAGGAGTAAGTTTGCACACACCTTTTTCATCATACTTATATGCACAAATCATCAGGTCCGTAGTTCCGGCGCCTATATCTATAGAGCCTATAGTCAGAGACTTACGGTTATAGCCTTCTTGCAAAAATTCTTGACGCACATGACCGTACAAATTAAAGAAATCCTCACAATGATTCAAATAACGTTGGGCTACTTCCGCATAAAGATACACCAACTGACAACAAGTCGCTTCATCATACCCCCACTCTGTCTTGATCTTCTGATTCATCGGGTTGTTCGGATTAACAGACAAATCCTTTACCGAGGGAATGATTTGAATTTTATCCCGCCATACGGCCGGATCATACGGCTGGTAATATAGTTCAGGATCCTTGGAACGTAAAAGAGCAATATATGCATCCTCTGCACACTGGCGCAGGATAGACTGTTCCTCTTTGGGCATTGCAGTAGGACAAGTAATAATGATACGACGAATCTTTCTCGGAATATTTATTTCACCGCGTTTCTGCCGATACGACGAGCTATTGATCTGACAGTTGGCCTGCTGGAAAATTTCTATCAAAACAAACGTCATCAGTGAACGGCGGGAGAACGAACTGAAAATACCTCCATTCTTACTTTGGCGGAGCGATCCGTCACTGTCAAACTGTTCAGACAAACCTTTGATATTGATATAATGGTTCAATGATGAATTGGTATCTTCTTCCGTAGACAAGAAATCCCATTGCCCATCAAACTGCTTATTGTCCCAAAGATATCGTTTCGGACTTGAATAATTGGTTGTACGCTGTGCAACCCCGTTCGAAGGCCGAGACTGATAAATCAATTTTATGGCTTCATCTCCTATGCGAAGAAAACTTTGCCAGGAGAACTGATCCGGCACATCCATTTCCCCGAACTTGCAATGATGGAATGCCAGACGCATATCAAAAGGTTTCCGATATACTTTCCAAGGCTCTGACAGATCCTGAAGCTGGAGCATATCCACTTTTGTGAAATCAGCATCTTCAAAAAGTACCCCACACGTACGTGAGTTACCGATATCAAGCACTAAATCAACCGGTTTCTCATTCTCTTCGTCCGTATAGAGAACAACTTCCGGAGTAAGACCCACTTTCCGAAGATAAGATACCATTGTAATATAATAGGCAATATAACGGAAATGAGAAAGCTCACCTTCAGCAGAAGCCAATTCAGTATTTTCCTTATTTCCGTGAATAAGTGTAGCTACATAATCATCCACCCATTCACAGTCATATGGTTTAGGAGAGAAATAGTTGAAAAGATAAGATACATCATTAGCTATCGCATAGTGTTTCTCACTTTCCCCTTCATAGAAGAAAGGCCGTATTCCCGAAATTTCATTCCTTGCAGAAGTCGTATCAAAAGCCCAAACGATATGATAACGTCTCACATTTTTAATTTTCGATACAGGGACCAATTTCATACGACACCAGCCTGTAGGACCGAATACACTGTTTCCCAAGCTGTCCTTTTCAAACATAGGCATCGGAAGCCACTGGTTCTCGATGGTATCCAATGGACATTGCCCTTTAATCAGACGTTCAGAAATGGAACCAGCAAAACAATATTCCGTATAACATTCCTTTTCATCCAATATTTCCAATGTATTGAAATCAATCTTATTCTCATCTACAAGACACTCATTTCCGAATGAATTAAAATAAAGATAAGATATAGGCTTATGGTTTCTCAAATCGTCAAGTCTTACAATTTTACCATTAGAAAAATTCACTGCAATTTCTAATGTCCATACATCCCCTAAAACATCATAGCTTTCGTGAAAGACCAAGGGCATATCAAAATCATTCTCATCTTTGATAGACAACGGAATAAGAAAATTACCGTTCTTGTCAACAAAACTCTCTTCAGCTTTGATTTCAAATTCAGATGTCAGAAACTGAATACCGGTATTTGCTACTAATGATATATCCATAACTTATTTAATTTTGAATCTTGAAATATGACAATTGGAATACACAAAAAGAAAGTTCGGGTGACGTTCTCAACTTCCTTACTATTTATCCCTATCGTGTCCCCCTATAATCTCTATGAAGGCTGTAGGTATATAGGCCGTAGCCACCAGACATACCCCCGGAAGTTCTATCACTACCCGCTGCTGCCCTGCCACTCTGGCCACTCTTCCTTCAATACCGGCAAAATCGCCGTCAATAATCCTTACCCTGTCCCCGCTCTTGTAATGGCAATGCTGGGATTCCACCAGACGGACATGTTCATTTCTGATACTCGTCACACGGATAAAATTCATCATGTCCTGATAACTGACCGTCAAAGGAGGATTTTTTCCGGATTCACCGACTCTGAAATGATTGTAGTAATAAGTCAGAAAGTGCAACTCAGGAGTATGCTTCACATAGGTTTCCACTTTTTCGGGAGTGGCATATACAAAAAGAAAATTGGGAAGCAGAGACGCCAGAATGCGTTTCTTCTTCCCATTACAGAGTTTCATCACATAACGTACCGGAAGGTAGGCTTCCGTACCGTCACCCGTTATAAAATTGTATGCCTTGAATTCTCTACCGTAGGTGACCCTCAAGACGAACCATTTCTTCTTTGGGTCAGGAGCATATTCTACCGACACCCCATCCGGTAAACTCCGGTTTTTGAGGGAGACGTCGGAGGTAAGTCCGGCGTTTGAAGAGGGTGAGTCTTCCTCTCGTTTTTTGTTCACATTAGACAATGTGTTCATGGCTGAAAACGCCTGCCAAATCCCTTTACCTGAAGATAACAACCCCGAAATTCCGGCTATTATCCAAAGCATGGAATTTTAAATTTTGTTTCAAACTTAACAAAAATAAACAAGAAGAAGAAGACTGGATTCCCTCATTACTGACTATCCGGCTTTATAAAGCGACTATTCATTCAAATTCATTAACTATCCGGTCAAAAAAAATAAAATTGATTTCAGGAGAACCGTTAGGATTTCACGCTAAACAAAAATTATCCCGCTGTTTCAGTTTCCCACTTCCGGGCATAAAAAAAGGGAATCTTCCCAGACTCCCAATCTTAATTAACCTTAAATCTAATACCATGAAAAACATGGTGCAAAGATAGGCGTTTTTATGTTATGTAACACAATATTCAAGCAAAAAATCGTTTGCTTTTCACATTATTTAAGGTTTAAACCCTTTCAGAGGCCTTTTACCGAGCCATTCCTCCCGTTCGGAGGCCACATCGAAGCACGGACACTGTTTCACCCATTCCTCGGGTTCCACCACTCCGTCGCCGTCCAGGTCAGGGCTCAGGTCCCGGTGGCCTACGATTTCGCGGATCGGGTAATCCGCAGCGAGTACCCGCACCAGTACGCGCAGGGACCGCTTCTGAAGGTCGGTACGGGTATCAGCCGCCATTCCCTGCGTATCCAGACCCCCTTCATAACAGATCCCGATACTTGTAGCGTTATAACCCTTTGCATGAGCACCCACCCGTTCCACGGGCCGCATCGTACAAATCTGGCCGTCACGGCGGATGTAATAATGATAACCACAGCCATTGAATCCTCTCTTTCTATGCATTCGGTCCAGCTCGGCAGCCGAGAGCGGCTGGTCCGCTCTCGTTGCCGAACAATGGATCACTATCCGGTCAATTTTTCTCATTCTCTTCCGTTTTATCTTTTTCAATCCGATTTCTTCCTGTCAGCACACAGATCAGGCACCGCAGGACTTGCATCAATATCCATCTAATCCGTTGCGTCATTTTCATCAGTTGTTATCGGTTCCACCATCAGACTCCAGCTCCGTCGGTCTCCTCCTCTTCATCGGTTTTGGTCGTTTTCACGTTCACCCGCTGGAAGGACAGGTTCGAGATGGCATTTTTCAAGGTCGTACCGGGTCGGAAGAGGATGCGGGCCTTTGTAATCAGGCTGTCGTGGTATTCCTCGGCCGATACGGCTCCCTTACCGCTCAGGCTGATCTGCAGGGAGCCCAATTCTCCCAGTCGGACAATCTCACCGCCCTGCAGTCCGTCACTGACCACATCTTCCAGTGCCGTAAGTACCGCCATGGTATCTGCCCTGGTCACGGTACAGGCCTGCTGGATGCGTTCGGCCATCTCGCGGATTCCCATCACGCCTCTCGCCTGTGCGGTGGCATAAAATTTGCCCGCTACTTCAGGTTCTCTCGGGTCTACACGTTGTGCTACTGAATAAGTCACTGCTCTTTCCATACATTCATTGTTTAGGTTGTTAATAAATAAGGTAACTGGTAACCGTCTCTGTTGGAAGCGCTTCCGTTCCGATTACAGTACAAAGGTAAGCACACCGTTTTCGCCGCTGTCGGCTTGTGTCCGATTCCGTCCGAATGTCACTTCCTTCGGCTGCCTTCCCACCCTTCCGTCCGCCCTTCCGGACAGAACTGTCCGCCTCCCTTTCCGGTCCGTCCCGATTTTTCCGCTTCACTTTTTTACGAAAAAAAAAGTTGCTAACGAAAAAAACGCTACCTTTGTCGGGTGTTAACTAAAAGAATTGAGCCGATGACTATTGTAAAGAATTTCCAGGAGCTTGAAAATGCGCTGAAAGCACATACCTATAACATTGAAATATCGGACGAACAACTGGGGAACGCTGTTGTCCTGGCCGGACGTATCCAGAACGAGACGCTGGACAAAGTAATTCTGAAACGCCTTCCGGCAGACGCCTCCTGCAGAGTGGCCGTAGGCAGAGGGGTGATTATCCGGGTCAGCAAGGCCCTTGCCGACGAAACGCTCCAGACGCTGGGCCTGTTCGATTCCTACCGCACGGAAATCGATGTAGAGGATGTGAAAGTACGGAAAGTGAATCTGTATTACAACGCGTAATGCTCCTGCACACCGAATGCTTTAACCCTTATCACACCAACTGCTATTTCCTGACCGACGAGGAAAGCGGCAGCACGGTAATCATTGACCCGGGATGCTACTTCCGGCGGGAACGGACCCGGGTACAGCACCTCATCCGGCTGAAGGGCTGGCATCGGACGTACAGACCTTCCCGGAGGCAACCGCCGGCTATTGACAGAAAGCATCCGGCATCAGCTCCTCCGCTTCCCGGACGACACCGCCGTCTATCCCGGTCATTACGAACCGACCACTGTCGGAGCGGAGAAAGCCATGCTACTTTAATTTTATCCTATAGCGTATCCGCCGGTTATACCCCGTCCCAATAACGCCGGATATCCTCTTCTGTCAGATTCAGCTGTGCTGCTATCTCCGCCGCACTGAGTCCCTGACGGGACAATATCTGAATCATGTTCTTAATCAGACTGTTCTGCAGTTCAATTTCCTGAGACTTTTGTTCAATTTCCTGAGACTTCTGTTCAATTTCCTGAGACTTCTGTTCAATTTCCTGGGACTTCTGCTCAATCTCCTGAGACTTCTGCTCAATCTCCTGAGACTTCTGCTCAATCTCCTGAGACTTCCGTTCAATCTCCTGGTCCTTCCGTTCAATCTCCTGGTCCTTCCGTTCGATAAGCTGCTCTTTCTGTTCAATCATTTTATCCTTCAGCATGATGGTCGTATCTCTGGCCTCTATCTCCGACAGGATTTCATCCTCCACTTCCATGGCTCTTCTCACCTCAGGAGCGATGGCGGCTTTCATGAGCCGTCCCACTATCAGACGGCCATCGTCTCCCAAAGCCTCTTCATCCAGTTCCATCAGATGTTCATTATCCTTCAGGCAATATTCCTGATCAAACACCTGAAGGATTTTCTCCAGGCGGTTCCTGAGACGGCCCTTCAGGTACGGAATCTGGACGATGACACTGTCATGCGTCAGACTTTCGATGAAAGGATCGGGAACGCCGTCGGTTATCGGATTGGAATTGTAATCCAGGTAATTCCTTCTCACATAGATGACCGGCTCTTCCAGATCGCCCAACTTATGGCCCAATATGTAGATGGAGACGATGGGAATACCGTACCCGTTCGGATTGACATCCTTGGGCAACACATTCTTCTTATCCAGGTATTGGGTACCCAGATACTGTCTGAAACGCAACGTCTCCGTGGTGAGCCAGGTCTTCTGCAGTTCAATGAGAATCAGCTGTGTACTGCCATCCTGGTTACGGACGGTAGCGGCAAAATCTATCCGCAGCATGGAGATGCGGGTCTGCATCATCTCCGTATACTCATGGGGCTTCATCTGGAGATCAATGATGTCTTTCTGCAGCAAAGCGGAAAGCAGAATCTTGGCGACCCGGTCGTCTTCCATCATGTACTTGAACACAGAGTCGTAAATGGGGTTTGCTATCAGTGTCATGGTCTGAATCTTTAAAAGGTTAGTGACTGGCGAATATACGCTTTTTTATTATATAACGCAACGGCTTCATTTTTTTCCATCAAAAAGTTGTTTTTTCCGAAGAGGACTACAATCCGACCGGATGTAAATGACTAAAAAATGAAGAACCGAAGGTCGGTGAATTGTGTTTCGGCAGATTTATCATCAGTGGCTGTCAGACTACCGAGAGAATCTGCCGTAAAAGGATGAGAAATGACAGTTAAAAAATAAAACCCAACGATTCAGGAAAGCTATTTTCCTACAATAAAACGTTTAACATAACAAAGTACAGCAATGTCAACCGGGAATCCGGTTCCCGATACACTTAGACCGGCAGGAATACTTGCCGGATTATGACAGACAAACCCCGTCTGCGATGATGAACGGAAAGGAATGGAAAAGGGGATGGCAAAAGGAATAGAAAAAGGAATAGCGCAGGGAATGGAGAAAGGAATAGCGCAGGGACAATCCAACGAACGTAAGGAAACAGCCCGCCGAATGAAAAACGACGGAATACCACCAGAAACAATCGCCAAATATACACAACTGTCGATTGAAGAAATAGAAAAACTTTGATAATGAACTGCTGAAGATAATACGTCATCCACGCCCCCTCTCGTTATTCATTATTCATTATTAATTATTCATTATTAATTATTCATTATTAATTATTAATTATTAATTATTCAT
>OHKG01000174.1_pt1 | contig 33229 bp, 21 predicted proteins | sample 1568701 | NCBI WGS metagenome assembly OHKG01 (sample SAMEA3879529, study PRJEB24766) | human gut metagenome | biome: human-associated habitat; feature: feces | place: USA | collected 1985/1987 | reverse complement strand
TCTCCCTGTCCCTTAGGTTTTCTCCCTCTTGCTCCCTCTTTCCTTACCCATACCCACACCCCGTCGGGGTGTTGGACAAACTCGAATAACCACCTGAACATTGTTATATCCTGTCAATGCAGGGACGCTTAATGCTACATGTCCGCAGGTTAGTACATATATCTCAGGTTAGTGCGTTTTTTTGAAGGGTAAATGTTAGTGCAGTTGCATTGATAAGGTCACGAAAATATTAACTCCTTGTCGGTATGGAAAGTGTTTTAAGCGATGTTGGTGATATATTTCACTGTGTCGCTTTAATAAGAATCAGTTTTTCTACAAATCGGTCATTTATACTTCTGTATCAATCTCCTTTTTCAAAGCGTGAGCGGAGCTTTTCGAGGGCTTTCTTTTCTATTCTTGAAATATAGCTCCTGCTTATGCCGAGCTCGTCTGCGACTTCACGCTGGGTCATTATCCTATCGGTGCGGTAGGATGTTTTAGACAGACCGTAACGCTTTGTAAGTATTTCTTTTTCACGCTCGTCAAGCTCCTCGTCTATATATCGGTACATTTTATCAAGCTCGATGTTAAGAGCGGCCTCCTCGGCAACGTCCGTTCCGTCCTTGAAAATATCGGCAAGGGTGACGGCGTTTCCGTCCTTGTCGCAGTCCATCGGGTCGTTCATATAGACTTCGGTCTGCTGATGCTTTGTTTTACGGAAGTACATTCTTATCTGATTATTTATGCATTTTCCAGCATAGGTGGAAAAGCTGATGTTCTTTCTGTAATCAAAGGTTTCTGCGGCACGGATAAGCCCGATTATGCCTATCGAGATAAGATCGTCCGCTTCCTTGCTGTCGGGGTAGTGCTTTTTTACGATATATGCCACAAGGCGAAGGTTGTGGTTTATCAGCTTGTCACGGGCGGCAAGGTCGCCCTGAGCCGCTTTTTCAAGGCATTCACGTTCTTCCTTTGCGGAAAGCTGTCGGGGAAATGAACCGTTGCTTTTAAAATGCAGAGCAAAGAAGATAAGGCTCTGCAGTGCGGTTTGCAGTACCGATATAAACATAATATCACACTCCGGAAAGATAATGATACAGTTTATTCCGGACATTCTGCCGGTTATGCAGGTACATTGTGCTTGACAGCGGAAATTTATCGGTGTATAATTAAAACATATTGTTCAAGGAGCGTAAGAGTATGAAGCAGAAAAATCGTGAAAGGCTCGGAATAGGTATGAAGATAGGTGCGGGGGTGCTTGCGCTTATTATGATCATAGGTGTTGTGATACAGGGATTTATGTATCTGAACTGAGTTGTTTATATATGGATAAAGTGAACCGCCGGCTGTAAGGTCGGCGGTTGTGGTTTATTCGGTTTTTATGTAACTCAGCGAGAAATCGCAGCAGTCGTTTCCTCGTCCGAGAGTTTTTATCCTGTGCCATCTGAGTTTAGGGTGAATGTCGCCGTATGCTATATCGTCGCTGTCGCAGAAGCATACGCATAACTCGGGGCAACCGTACCTTACGGTCATTATGTGATAAGGGCATTTTATCATATCAAGTCTTGCTGTGTTTTTATCGGTGTCATATATCTTATAGTCAAAGCCTGCGTCACGGCCGAAGGTTTTCTGCGTGATTTTCAGAAAGATTTTCGGAAAACGCTTATACATTCCTGCAAAGCGGGCGGCTTTTGATACCGCTTTTTTTATTTTAAGTGAATGAAGCTCTACAATGCGGTGTATCTCGGCTAAAGCCTGTTCCTTACCCATAACGGCGGACAAGGCTTCATAAGTCGCTATGCCGGGTAGTATCTGGCTTTCAAGGTGGAATTTCATCGCCTTCGATTCGTTTTCGGTTTCTTTTCTGAGCACAGCAAGTCTTTTATTCATATCCGATATAAGCGTTTCGGATTGTTCGGGACTGCGATTTTTACAGACCTCTATAAAGCCTTTTTCAATGTAACTTTGCTTTGACATTTTGATTTTCCCCTTATGTATGAATTACAGTTAGTTTCAAATAACTGTAATTATAATAGCACTTGCACTTGCACTTGTCAAGGTAAACCGACGGATCATTCCTGTCTTGTTCTGTCTGTCCTGTTGAAAATAAGTGATACCGCAAGAGCGAAAATCATTGCGGCTGTAACTCCTGCCGAGCAGGCGGTAAATCCGCCCGTGAAGATTCCGAGTAAGCCGTCATCTTCCACAGCTTTTTTCATACCCTTTGCAAGCAGATTGCCAAAGCCCGTGAGAGGTACGGACGCACCTGCGCCTGCAAAATCGACAAGCGGCTGATAAAGACCTACCGCTCCGAGAATTACGCCCGAAACAACGTAGGCAACAAGTATTCTTGCTGGGGTGAGCTTCGTAAGGTCGATAAGTAACTGACCTATAGCACAAAGCGCACCGCCGATTAAAAATGCCCATAAATACTGCATAAATTATCTCCTGTTATAAAGCGTCTGAAATTTCTACAAGGTGGGAAATGCCGGGGATGCTTTCGCCCTGCTGTACTTTAGTTGTTGACATAAGCGCACCGGTAGCGGCAAACAACACTCTGTGGAGCTTTCCCTCAGCTATCTGCGGCAGGATATGTCCGCACAGTACCGAGGCACTGCATCCGCATCCTGAGCCGCCTGCGTGTACGTCCTGCTTTTCACGGTCATACAGCATAAGACCGCAGTCCTTGTGCTTATGGCTGATTTCTGTTCCGTCACGGCGGAAAAGCTCGCACATAAGCTCCGAGCCGACCTGTCCGAGATCTCCTGTGTAGATTACATCATAATCGGCAGGAGATGTTCCGGTGGCGAGCAGGTGTCGGTTTATCGTATCGTATGCCGCACCTGCCATAGCCGCACCCATATTGTTTGCGTCCTTTATGCCCATATCGGTTATCTTGCCTATCGTGACACTCTTTACATAAGGCGGTTTTTCAGCTGCCGAGGTTATGCAACAGCCTGCACCGGTAGCTGTCCACTGAGCAGTAGGGGGACGAACGCCGCCGTAGTTTATGGGAAATCTGAACTGCCTTTCGGCAGAGCAGAAGTGTGACGAGGTAACGGCGGCGAAATATTCTCCGAGCCTCATATCCGCAAAAAGTGAAGCCATTGCAAGACTTTCAGCCATTGTCGAGCAGGCACCGTAAAGTCCGATGAACGATATATCGGTGTCACGCAGGCCGTATGCCGAGCCTGTGCATTGGTTAAGCAGATCGCCTGCAAAAATGAATGAAATATCCTCTTTTATTAGCTTGCCTTTTCTAAGGGCAATATCAAAGGCATATTGCTGAAAGGTGCTTTCGGCTTTTTCCCAAGTGGTAAGTCCAAGCTCTGCTCCCTCTGCGGCATAGTCAAAGCAGTTGCCGAGAGGTCCGTCGCTCTCCATTTTTCCGACTGCTGCGGCGCAGGAATAAACCGACACACCACGGTCAAGTTCTATTGTACCCTCTGAAATCAGTTTAGCCATATCAACCTCCGAAAAGACTTATAACGAACAGAATTATGCCGTAGACAAATGCCGCTGTTATGCCGTAGACTATTACGGGCCCTGCAATGATGAACATTTTTGCGCCCGTACCGAGAATGAGACCCTCGGTCTTGAATTCAAGGGCAGGGGAAACAACGGCATTCGCAAAGCCTGTTATAGGAACGAGAGTGCCTGCGCCTGCGTGCTTTGCTATCCGCTCATACTGACCGAAGCCCGTCAGCAAGGCACTTATCAGCACAAGAGTTATTGAGGTGTACGCTGATGCAGTATCTGCATCGTTTCCTATCATAATATATAAATCGGTAAAGAACTGCCCTGTACAGCAGATAAGTCCGCCTATTACAAACGCTTTCGGCACTGTTATATATAGCTTGCTCGGTGTGGAATAACGGTCGGCAAGCTGTGTGTATTCTTTTTTGGAAATATTCAAAATATCACCGTCCTTGATGATATTTTTGATTTTATGTCGGAAAATATCCGTGTAAAATTCTGCTTACCGATACGGCAAGATAAAGCAAAAACAAGTCGCTTTGCAATTTTTATATTGATTTATTGCAGACATTGTGCTATACTTTAATAGATAAGACAGGAAAAAGCGGTTTTTTCAGCCGTATTTTCGGTCGGATTTTTATGCAAGAAAGGGATAACAAAAAATGAAATACGCAGTATTACTTTGCGACGGTATGGCCGATCTTCCCCGTGAGGATATAGGCGGAACACCTATGAGTGTTGCACACAAGCCTAATATGGACAAGCTCGCAAAGGTATCAAGAGTAGGTCTTGTAAAGACGGTCGAGGACAATCTGAAGCCCGGCAGTGACGTTGCGAATCTTTCCGTACTCGGTTATGATCCTGCAATATATTATTCGGGAAGAAGTCCTTTAGAGGCAGGCAGTATAGGCATTGATATGAAGCCTACGGACGTTTCTTTCAGAACGAATCTTGTAACGCTGTCGGACGAGCCGGTTTACGAGGATAAGACAATACTCGACTACTGTGCCGACGATATATCTACTGAAGAAGCCGCAGAGCTTATAAAGTTCATTGACGAAAAGCTCGGTACGGATGAATTCAGATTCTACAGCGGTGTAAGCTACCGTCATTGTCTGATATGGGATCACGGTACGACCGATATAGGCACGCTGACTCCTCCCCACGATATAACAGGCAAGCCGATAAAGACGCATCTTGGTGTGAATGAAAACGGCAAGGTGCTTATCGAGATGATGAAGAAGAGTTATGATCTGCTGAAGGATCATCCCGTAAACTTAAAGAGAATCGAAAGAGGTCTTCGTCCTGCAAACAGTATATGGTTCTGGGGCGAGGGTGTTCGCAAGGAGCTTACTCCTTTTGCCGAAAAGTACGGAAAGAGTGCCGCTATGATCTCTGCGGTCGATCTGCTCAGAGGTATCGGCAAGTTCACAGGAATGGACGTTATCAAGGTTGACGGTGCAACAGGCTACATAGATACAAACTTTGACGGTAAGGCTCAGGCTGCTGTTGACGCACTGAAGAGCGGCAAGGATTTTGTATATATCCATGTTGAAGCTCCCGATGAATGCGGTCACCGTCACGAGGTTGACAATAAGGTAAAGGCAATAAGCCTTATTGACGAAAAGATACTCGGCAAGCTGCTTGACGAATTCAAGGACGAGGATATAAAGATCCTTATCTGTCCCGACCATCCCACACCACTTGAACTGAGAACACATACAAATGCTCCTGTGCCGTTCATGATCTATGACAGCAGAAAGAAGCTGGACGGTGTTGATTGCTTCTGCGAGGAGAGTGCGGCTAAGACAGGCGATTATATCGCTGAGGGTCATACCCTTATGAGCAGTTTTTTGGCTGACTGATAGATAATACTAAATGAATATTTTACCGCCCTGTGTTTTTCACGGGGCGGTTTTTGTGTATTTCGGTAAGTGCTGGACTTTTGTCAGTTTTTATGGTACAATATACTTGAGGAAATAGTACCAAATCCCACAAAGGAGGACACCAAAATGAAACGTACCCACACCATACTCGCAACAATAACCCTCATCAGCGTAATACTGACCAGTGCTTGCACGGCAGACAATGCAAACAGCACATTGTCCTCTGCACCCGAAACGGCAGTTACCACAACTACCGCTCCGGCAGTGACGGGAACGGTGATGGATAGGATTGACGAGCCGAAAGCCGAAGCGACTACTGCTCAGACTGCGGCTACCACAGCCACAACATCAGCTACCACAAAGCCACAGGAAACAAAGATAGCTGAAACTACCACTACCACCACAAAAGCGGTAACAACGGCAAAGCCAAAGCCGGCAACGACAACAACCGCCGCTACTACAAAGCCCGCTCCCGAATGGACAGAAACAAAGGAAAGCGGTACTAAGTACGTCAACACCGACTGCTACAGCCGTAAGAAAGCCGTACTCGGCGCCGACACAGTTAAGCTGTACAGCGTGAACGACAAGGTGACAGTGACAGCCAAGACCGATACAGGCTACTATAAGCTCGATACCGGTGCTTATATACACAGCGACTATCTGAGCGACAGCAAGGTAACTCAGTCGGCAGCACCGGCTACAAAGAAAACGGAAACGCCTAACCCTGCAGAGGGTAAAAAAGTTAACTTTACAGTCGTTACCGTTAGGAAAGATGTTCCATTTTATAGCGACATTAACTGCACAAATGCTACCTCTTGGGTACTCGGCGAGGGTTCTGAATACACAGTAGTAGAAGTGTTTGACAGCAAAAACTGCTACAAATTGTCTAACGGAGAATACGTTAAGAAAGAAGATGTAAAAAAGGGTAAGGTCAGCGATATATATCGTTATCCATTCGACCTTAAAGCTATCCGACAAGTCATTATAGACGATGCCATCAACAACTACGGTCTTGTATTTGCCGAAGATATAATCAAGGACGAAAGTTCGTGGAGTGCTCCTACAGTAATTTCAAAAGATATGAATCCCAGTATCATAAAAAGAAATGTAAATGAAATTGCAGAAGCTAACTTCATATGGTGCCAAATGAAAAAAGGCGATTACTTTAACGTATACATTGAAACCATACCTGATTTAAAGAAAGATGAAAACGGTAACAGCATTGAGGGTTATGCCATATTCTTTCTTAGGTAAAATCTGATTTTTAGGTAGATTTATAATTTAATATTCGAGAGCTTTGAAAGTATAAATTCAAGGCTCTTTTCTTTTTTCTGACAGTAAATTGAACATAAAAATTCAAAGCAGCCCGTACCCGTAGGACTGCTTTTTTATATATATTTTTTCAAAAAATCAAACAAGAAAGGACAAAGGTTATGTTTAAAAACAAATTCAAAAAGCTGACCGGACTTTTCCTTGCGGCAGTTATGACATTAGTCGCTCTGCCCATTCAGACGCTTGCGTCAGATTGGGGTGTCGGTGACAATGTTTATGCGGCTATGCTTGGAAACTACATCGGCTCTGACGGTAAGCCTTACGCCGATAAGTACAATTACGACTATATCTACTATAAGTCAGACGGTAGTGTAGGTGTAGCCACTCGCTATGCCTCAACACACGCTAAGTTAGGCATTAGTAAGAACGGCGTAACACAGCAGGCAATCTGTATCGAAGCCGGTGTATCATACAGCACAGGTAGTTCCTATGTTGGTAAAGATACCAGCGATAAATATATGCAAAACTTACCGGATAATGTAAGTGTCAGATTGAAATTTGATTTACTTTGTGGTTTTAACAGCTCCGTCACCAAATCGCCGGTTGCTAACACAAATCTTGATGATTTCTCATTTGCAACACAAATTATATCATGGGAAAATCAACAGGGACTGCGTACAGGATATGGTAAAAGCGACCTGGCTGTTAATTCAAAAATTCCTAATACACCTAAAACAGCATATTACGACCAGTTGAAAGGACGACCCGCTGAAAAGTGCTATGAGTACATCTTAAACAAGATGAAGGCATATTCAATTGTTCCGAGCTTCACTGTGACTAATAAGGCTAAAGCTCCTACTCACACAATGGATATAATTCTTCAACGAAGAAGTACAGTATTACACTGCCGGACAATAACAAGAGCAATATGCCGGCAAGTGCATTCAACATTCCCGGTGTCACAGTAACAAAGAGCGGATATGACTACACTTTCAGCACAACAAGCAAGATAAGCGGTACTAAGGCTTGTACATACAAGGCAAACCGTACATATCATTACTTTCAATTAATTCGACATAATTAGACATACTGTATAATAAAATGTATTCAATTATATTGACTTAGCATAAAAATAGTAGTATAATGTCAATTAATGAAACATATTTGGAGAATATGAAATGAAAACATCAGAACTGTTAGCTGCAAAAAGCAGCTTTGAAGACAACACAAAATGGTTGCCTTTCAATGTTCACGCAAGTGATACGGCCGGGATAATAAAGCGACTTTTCAATAAATGGATCGCTCAGAATGTCAGAAGGCGCTTGTGTGCTGCGATTGGCATTGAGAGTTCGGAGAACGCAGAAGAAATTGTGTGCAACTATTGTAAGTTCATTGCACTGGTGCATGATATAGGAAAATTAACTCCGGCGTTTCAACGAAAGCTTAAAGATAATATTCAGGGTCTGGATGACAGACTGTTTGACGCGGGTATCGACCTTTCAGGTCTGACACAGATATCAGAGTCACCGCATAACATAGCGGGACAGTATATTCTGAAAAAAGAATTTGAGGTTGCACCGCCAACCGCAGTCATTGTTGGCGCACATCACGGCGATTGTTCGGCGGATAGGGGGCAATGTTCATTTGAGGCTAACTATTACGGACACGGCAAGGTTAACGTAAACGAATGGACACAGATAAGAGCGGAATGGATGGAATACGCTCTCAGCGTAACCGGATTTGAAGATGTCAAAAATCTGCCGAATCCCGATGTTGCGGCGCAGATGCTGATTACCGGACTGCTCGTAATGAGTGACTGGATAGCGAGCAACACCGATTATTTTCCTTACATAGACATCGAAGAAAAACTCACCGATGAGCAGTGTGAGGAGCGTGTCAGAAGAGCGTGGAACAAGCTTTCGCTTACGGACAGCTGGTATGCCGATTTTATCGCTGATAGCGACAGCTTTTTTGAAGAGCGTTTCGGCTTCAAACCGAACTGCGTACAGCGTGAATTTATGAATGTTGTAAGCCTTTGCAATAAGCCCGGTATATACATACTTGAGGCACCTATGGGAATAGGTAAAACTGAGGCGGCACTTGCGGCAACGGAGATACTTGCATCACGTTTCGGCTATGGCGGAATGTTTTTCGGACTGCCGACGCAGGCAACCGCTAACGGAATATTTGATCGTATTCATTCCTGGGCGAGTGGTACTGATGATATACATTCGCTCAGACTTGCACACGGTATGACGGATATGAATGACGAATACTGTGAGATGTTCCACGGAAGAGCATCCGACATTTCCGATGACGATAATGACAATATAATGGTTCATACCTGGTTTGAAGGAAGAAAACAGGCGCTGTTGTCCGAATTTGTTGTTGCTACAGTTGACCAGTTTCTTATGGCATCGTTAAAGCAGAAACACGTTATGCTAAGGCACCTGGGACTTGCAGGTAAGACTGTTATTATAGATGAGTGCCATGCTTATGACCGATATATGTACGTTTATCTGGAAAATTCATTGCGCTGGATGGCGGCGTATAATGTGCCTGTGATAATTCTTTCTGCAACATTGCCGCCGGATAAGAGAGCGGAACTGATAAAATGGTATACCGGCAGTAAGAACAGTTTTGACAACAGCAGTATGGCATATCCTGTGCTGACTTGGAGCGACGGTGCGGAGGTAAAGCAGAAGGATATACCTGTTGATATCCCCGATAAGCCTATCACAGTAATCAGAAGAGAAGAAAATGACAGCAACGATATTGTAAACCTGCTTGAAGATAAACTGTCGGACGGCGGTTGTGCGGCTGTTATTGTGAATAGCGTTGCTTATTCCCAGGAACTTGCCGACACAATAGCGGCGAATATGCCTGATTATCGTGTTATATGTTTCCATAGCAGACTTATATCGACTGACAGAGCGGTAATTGAGCGTGAGCTAACAGAACTTGTCGGTAAGAAGTCGACCTGTGAGAAGAGGGACAAGCTGATAGTAGTCGGTACACAGGTGCTTGAACAGTCGCTTGATATAGACTTTGACTATATGATAACCGAACTTTGCCCTATGGATCTGTTGTTACAGCGTTCAGGCAGACTGCACAGACATAACCGCACACGTCCGGATAAATTATCCGAACCGGAGCTGTGCGTGTTGATCCCGGAAGATTTCAGCAAGAGTGTTTACTCCGGTTGGATACTGAAGCAAACTGAAAAATATCTGCCGGATAAACTTGTTATACCGGGATGTATTCCTGAGCTTGTCGGCGCTGTTTATTCCGAACCCGACAATGATGAACAACAGACCGCAGAGTATAGAAAATATAGTGATGAACAAAAAGAGAAAAAGCAAAGAGCCAAGAAATATTGCATACCGTCACAAAAAATTAATCGCAGTGATTCAACGCTTAGCGATATGATCAACAGGCGAGAGCTGAACAATGATTCAGACGGTGAAGCGGCGGTGCGTGACGGGCAGGAAACCATAGAAGCACTTGTGCTTGTGAAAACATCCGATACGGAGTATTCGCTGTTTTCACGGGACGCAGTGTTTGATATTACTTCTGTACCCGATAATGCACAGGCAAAGCTGATAGCAAAGCAAAGACTGAGATTGCCGGCATTTTTCAGCAAGTCTTATAATTTTGGTAAAACGATTGAGATACTGGCAAACTCTATGCCTCAGGCGTGGAGGAATGCAAAGTGGCTCAAAGGTGAGATATTGCTTTTGCTTGACGGAAATAACAAGATAAGTATGCTCGGCAGAACGTATAAATACAGCACCGAAAGAGGTTTTGAAGAAATAAAGGAGGAAGAAAGCTGATATGGACAGAGAGTTCAATCTGATCGACGAACCGTGGATATGCGTCCGTGACAACGGGTGCGAGGTGAAAGAGATAAGCATAAGGCAGGTCTTTGAACACGCACAGGATTACACGGAGCTTGCAGGAGAAACAAAAACGCAGGATATGGCTGTGCTGAGGTTTCTGCTTGCGGTGATCTACACGGTATTCTCAAGGTACGACAAAAACGGTGATGAGGTTGATCCTGAGGATGATATTAATTATCTTACGGATAACTGGATCGAGGTTTATCGGAGCGGCAAATTTCCGATGAAGCCGTTTGAGAAGTATTTTGAAAAATGGTATGACCGTTTCTGGCTGTTTGATGAGGAGTATCCGTTTTATCAGTCTAACAAGGTAAACGGTAAAGGTAAGGCTACAAGTATAGCAAAAATGATCGGCTCGCTTTTTGAAAGTGCCAATAAGCCCAGACTTTTCTCTGACAGGAACAATGACGGAAGACTGCTTTCATATTCGGAAGCGGTTCGTTGGTTGTTACACATAATCTGTTTTGATGACATAGCGGCAAAACAACCTACACCTAAGAAACCGTGGGTAGGCAGGCTGGGACTTATAGCAGTCAGAGGAAACAACCTGTTTGAAACGCTTATGCTGAATTACAACGCTGAAAGTGATTCTGAATATGACGTGTATGTAAGCACTCCGTCATGGGAAAAGGATAACAACAAAGCTGAGTTCAATACTCTGATACCTGTTCCCGATAATCAGGCGGCATTGCTTTCATTGATGTCAAGACGTGTATATCTTTGCAGAGAAAACGGAAAGGTGAACGGTTATTATCTTTCAGGCGGAGATTATTTTGAAGAAGATGAAGTTTTCAGCGAGCAGATGACGCTCTGGAGGTCGTATAAAGAAAAAGGAAGCGACAGCATAAAATATAAACCTCAGCTTCATAAGCCTTCGACAAAGGCCTGGCAGGAATTCGGAAGTATCGCAGCGCTTGAAGGTGATGAAAATTCAAGCACTGCAAGAAAACCGGGCATTATTGCTCATATTGAATCGTACATAGACAAGGGATATCTTGACAACAGCTTTTTGCTTAACGTAACAACTGCATCTGTCATATATGATTTCAAACAGATGACGTGCCTGCCGGTTATTGATTCTATCAGCGATGAACTGTCGTTCCATTCAGATCTGCTGATGAAAGTCGGGGAGGTATGGCGTTATCGTATAGGAAACGAGATAGGCAAATGCGATAAGGCAGCATATGCAGTAAACGTGCTGAGTCTTAATTTACAGAGAGCTGCAGGAGCAAGCGGTGACAAGCTATCCGGAGAAGATGCAAAGACGCAGTTCTACAGTATGATAGATAAGCCTTTCAGAGATTGGCTGTCACAGCTTGATACAAGTTATGATATTGATGAATACACAGGTAAAATCGAAGATACTGTAAGGAAAATCGCAATCGTATTCGGAAACGACTATATTCATCAGATGAGCGCAAATACGATTTTTGGTAGATATGAGAAGGACGGCAAGGATAAAAACCTTGTGACTTCGGTAGAGGCTCTTAACATTTTTAATGCTACAATAAATAAAATTTTCAGAAAAGAAGGTGATAACAAATGAGTAAGAGTGATATGGTTTATCGTTATACCGCATCAAAAATCGAGTATCTGCACAGCATTGCAGACACGGGAAGAGGCAAAGGCTATCTTGCTGAGCTTCGACACGGTATCGGTAAAAAGCCGGGAGAACTCCCGTCGCTTTGGTGGCTGATATTCGACAGAATCGATGAAGAACTTAAAGGTTCAAAGTGTGCGTCAAATGCAGAATGGGCAGTTTATACGGCTCTGACGTTGTACGCTTTGCATCAGCAGGGTAACGACAGGTTTATGTATGAAAAGGGCTATACTCTGGGAAGAGCGGCTTATCACATTGCAAACAGCAATGATGATGAAGAACGTGTTGTAAACAGACTTAACCTTGTTGTAACATCAACGACAAAGGAAGAGCTTGCTTACCAGCTCAAAAGCATAGTTCAACTGCTCAAAGGCAAGAGTATACCGCTTGATTATGCGAAGCTTGCCGAAGAACTCTACAGGTTCAATTATCCTGAGCAGGCGGCAGATATAAAACTGTCGTGGGGAAGAGATTTCTATTCCGAAAAGTATAAGACCGAAAAAGATAATTCAAAAGGAGAGTAAAGAAAATGAGTAACGAAAGATTATATGTTGATTTCCATGTAGTACAGACAGTTCCGCCTTCATGCGTAAACCGTGATGATACCGGCAGACCTAAAACAGCTTTTTACGGCGGTGCAAACAGAGCGAGAGTGTCAAGCCAGTCGTGGAAGCACGCAATGCGTCTTATGTTCAATGAACTTTTTACAAGTGAAGAACTCGGCTACAGAACAATGCACGCTGTTGATCTTATTGCAAATGAAATCAAAAAGCTTGACAGCAGTTTTGACGATGAAACAGCCGTTAAGGAAGCTATAAAGGCGATGAACTCGGCAGGTGTGAAAATAAACGAAAAGAAGGATAATAAAACAGGAGCACTGTTCTTTATAAGTGCTGTACAGGCTAATAATCTTGCACAACTTGTTATAAGCGGTGAAAAAGACGCCAAGCTCTATAAGCAGGCGCTTAAAGAAACGCCTTCTGTTGATATTGCTTTATTCGGAAGAATGGTAGCAGACGATGCTGACCTGAATGTAGATGCGGCATCGCAGGTTGCTCACAGCATTTCAACTCATGCTGTTCAGAATGAGTATGACTACTTTACGGCAGTAGACGATTGCTCGCCTGAGGACAGTGCGGGTGCGGGACATCTCGGAACAACAGAGTTCAATTCTTCAACGCTTTATAGATATGCGACTGTGAATGTTGCACAGCTTAAGAAATCAATAGGTGTTTCTGTAGCAGAAGTTATAAAGGGATTTGCCGAAGCATTTATCTGCTCTATGCCTACCGGTAAGCAGAACTCATACGCAAACAGAACATATCCCGATATGGTTTATGTGACGATCAGAAAAGATCAGCCCGTAAACCTTGTAGGTGCATTTGAAAAGCCGGTTATCAGCAATAACGGCTATGTTGAAGAGTCCGTGAAGAAATTACAGGAGTATGCAGGCAAGGTATATGACAACTTCAGCGGAAAGCCTGTAAAGAGCTTTATGATAGGTGCGGACGCTATATCCGATGCCGAAAGGGTAAATCTTGACGAGCTGCTCGAAAAGCTTTATAGCTACATAAAAGATGAGGTGGTATAATGCCTGTACTGCTGCTCAGACTTGCCGCTCCGTTGCAGTCATGGGGCGTTGAGTCGAAATTTGATACACGCCGCACGCTCGGATATCCGACCAAGAGCGGTGTAATCGGACTTGTGGCATCGGCTATGGGAAGAGACAGGACGGAACCTCTTGACGATCTGAATGAGCTTAAGATCGGTATCAGAGTAGAGAACGAAGGTCGGCAGATAAGGGATTATCACACTGCCAACGGTGAAAAGACAAAAAAGTATATCACGCACCGTTTTTACCTTTCCGATGCGACTTTCCTTGTAGGACTTGAACATGAAGATGCAGGGCTGATAGAAAAAATCGAAGACGCTCTGAAGCATCCGGCGTTTCCGCTATTTTTAGGCAGGCGCTCATGCCCGCCTACACCTCCGCTTGTATGGGGATTGCGTGACGGAGATCTTCTTGATGTGCTTAAATCGGAAAGTCCGTTGCTTGACAAACAGCAGAGAAAAAACGCCGACACAAGGCTCAGAATTATCGCAGAAAGCGAAGACGGTCCTGCAATAATCAAGGATGTTCCTGTTTCGTTTGATCCGACATTCAGACGTTTCGGGCTGCGGAAAATAAAGGACTGCTATGTGGTGATCAATAAGTCGGACAGCGCAGAGGATATGGTTTCTGCAGAGCATGATCCTATGGCTGAATTGAGGTGAAACAATGTACTTATCAAGAGTTTATCTGGATCTGTCAAACCGCAATACATTGAAGGCGGTCAATTCACGCAGTGTTCTGCACGGAGCTGTAGAAGCGGCACTTACGGATGACCGTTCAAGAAAGCTCTGGCGCATCGACAGCCTTGGAGGAGAGCTTTATCTGATGATTCTCAGCAATCAGAAGCCTGACTTATCTGTTATAGCATTGCAGTTTGGTGATACCGGCAGAGCAGGAGAAACAAGAGAATATGACGGTCTGCTTGGCAGAATAAAAAAGGGTGATATATGGCAGTTCCGCCTTACTGCAAATCCGGTGAAAACGGATAATGTAAAACAGGGACAGGGTAAGAAAAGGGCAGTCACCATTGTTGACTTTCAAAAGCAGTGGCTGATTGACAGAGCAGAGAAGAACGGGTTCTGCCTTAGTGAAGATTCATTTGATGTGGTTCAGAACAAGTGGTGCAGATTTTTCAAAAAGGACAACAGAGTAGTAACTCTTCTGTCGGTGACGTTTGAAGGACTGCTTGAAGTGACGGATGAAGAACTGTTCAAAAATATGCTCTTAAACGGATTAGGCAGAGGAAAAGCGTACGGTATGGGACTTATGACCGTAATGCGTCCGGGAAATAATACAAATGGCTGAAATACCCGGAATGATAAAACCCGATATCGTAGAACTGCCGCAGATTGCCGACAGAATTACATTTCTGTATCTGGAACATTGTAAAATAAACAGAAAAGACAGTGCAATCACCGTTATTGATGAGAACGGCGTTACGCATATACCATCCGGTACAATCTCTGTACTTATGTTAGGTCCCGGAACTGATGTTTCACACAGGGCTATGGAACTTATCGGCGACAGCGGAATAAGCATATGCTGGGTTGGTGAGCAGGGTGTCAGATATTATGCCGGCGGCAGACCGCTGACGCACAGTTCGAGGCTTATTGTAAAACAAGCGGAAATGGTCACAAACCAGCGCAAGCATCTTGATGTTGTCAGAAAGATGTATATGATGCGTTTTCCCGATGAGGATGTTTCGGGGCTTACTCTGCAACAGCTGAGAGGCCGTGAGGGCAGTCGTATAAGAAAAGTGTACAGACAGCAGTCTGAAAAATGGAATGTCGAATGGAACGGTCGTGTATACAATCACGAAGATTTCCAGTCGTCCGATCCGGTCAATCAGGCTCTGTCGGCGGCTCACGCCTGCCTTTACGGGCTTGCTCACGCTGTTATATGTTCTATGGGGTGTTCGCCTGCACTGGGGTTTGTGCATATCGGTCACGAATGTTCGTTCGTATACGATATAGCCGATCTTTATAAAGCTGAAGTCACGATACCGATATCTTTTGAAGCGGCTGCATCGGTAAATGATGATATATCAAGATTTGTACGGCATAGGGTCCGTGACGAAATGGTGAAAGCTCATATGCTTGAGCGAATGGTACACGATATTAAATATCTGCTGATGCCTGAAGAAAATCCGGATGACGAAAAAGCCATGTATCTGTGGAATGATAAAAACGAACCTCTCGATTACGGTAAACAATACAGGTGACGATATGATGGTAGTAATTACACTGAGTTGTTGTCCGCCTAAACTGCGCGGAGATCTTTCCAGGTGGATGCAGGAAATAGACACAGGCGTGTATGTCGGAAATCTGAACGCAAGAGTTCGTGATAACGTATGGGATAGAGTGTGCTCAAACATTGGAAACGGTCATGCTTCAATGTCATACAGCTCAAATAACGAGCAGAAACTGGAATTCCGTATTCACAATACGCAATGGGAGCCGGTAGATTATGACGGCATAAAGCTTATAAAAAGACGTGTGACAAAAAGTGACGATGAAAACGTTATTCGTCCTAAGGCTATGACAAATCACATAAATCGTTTATCGGAGAAAAAACAGAAATCATCCGGTGTATCGGATACATATACGGTAATCGATATTGAAACAACGGGACTTAATCCCGATGATGAAATAATAGAACTCGGTGCAGTGACGGTTGAAAACGGATCAGTAGCGGAAACATATTCTGTGCTTGTCAAAACAGATAAAAAAATACCGGAGGCGATTATCAGGCTTACAGGTATAACGGAGGAATTACTGGCAAGTGAAGGAACAGACAAAAGCAAAGCACTTAGTGAGTTTGCAATGCGATGCAACGGAAAACCTCTGGTTGGGCATAATATCGGTTTTGACCTGAATTTTATTAAATCTGCGTGTGCTGAAAACAAAATTGACTTTGTTCCGTCAAAAATTATTGATACAGTTAAAATATCAAGAAAACTACTTGATATTAATTCATATTCATTATCAGCTATTGCGGATTATCTTGATTTGCATTATAATAAAGATAGGATTCATAGGGCGCTTGACGATTGTCTGCTTACACAAAGGATCTATGAAAAGTTAAAGGAAATCTAAGCGGTTGATTTTGCAAAACCGCTATTTTCCTTGATTTCTTTAGTCTTGTCCCCATACGCGTGGGGATGATCCCAAAACCGGGAACGTGAAACTTTTTAGATATAGCTTGTCCCCATACGCGTGGGGATGATCCTACCGGTAATAAGGTTTATACTATTACATTGTCCTTGTCCCCATACGCGTGGGGATGATCCTGCAAATCTACGACAACGGCAAAGGTTGGAAGTCTTGTCCCCATACGCGTGGGGATGATCCCTTAAAATCGGTGTACAATGCGCCTAACGGAGACTTGTCCCCATACGCGTGGGGATGATCCTAATTTCAAAATCCCCTTTAGGCGGTTTCGGGTCTTGTCCCCATACGCGTGGGGATGATCCTTCTTCAAGTATGCCCCCGTATCGTGTATCATTCTTGTCCCCATACGCGTGGGGATGATCCTTTTGTCGCAGTTTGCGTTTATCATATGCATAACTTGTCCCCATACGCGTGGGGATGATCCCAAATGGTTTACCATCGCCGACGGCTTTATAAGCTTGTCCCCATACGCGTGGGGATGATCCCCATGATTAAAACAGCAAACCTCACAGCGAAAGCTTGTCCCCATACGCGTGGGGATGATCCTTCCATATAACCGCCATTGTATTCAACTGGGGACTTGTCCCCATACGCGTGGGGATGATCCTAACTTCGTTTAACTTTGCGCTTGTCTTACATACTTGTCCCCATACGCGTGGGGATGATCCTACGAGGGTAACCAGCCTGTAATATATGGTAAACTTGTCCCCATACGCGTGGGGATGATCCCTCGCCATCAACACAAAGCTCATAGAGATAATGCTTGTCCCCATACGCGTGGGGATGATCCGCTCTTTGCCGAGCAGGGTGGTGAGCTTGAGAGCTTGTCCCCATACGCGTGGGGATGATCCGTCGGTCATCTCGTCGGCTCTATCAGACACATCCTTGTCCCCATACGCGTGGGGATGATCCCAATTTTAAGCTGTCACGAAATCTTATAAAGTGCTTGTCCCCATACGCGTGGGGATGATCCTTATTACGGCTGTGACAAAGCAGGATTTATATACTTGTCCCCATACGCGTGGGGATGATCCCAGATGTTAACAGCCTGTATCCGTCTATGATGCCTTGTCCCCATACGCGTGGGGATGATCCTCACCGCTGTTAAACATTTCCGCTGTTGCTAACCTTGTCCCCATACGCGTGGGGATGATCCCAGTATACTCGGCATCGGATACATAGCCATAAGCTTGTCCCCATACGCGTGGGGATGATCCGTGTCTCCCAAAGGCACACGCCATCATCAAAAACTTGTCCCCATACGCGTGGGGATGATCCTATTTTGTTTTAAGGTATATACCTTATCAGCTACTTGTCCCCATACGCGTGGGGATGATCCTAATTACCTGCGTATGCCCAACATAGCCGAGATCTTGTCCCCATACGCGTGGGGATGATCCTATTTTGACAAAAGACGGTGCAACCGTAGTTGTCTTGTCCCCATACGCGTGGGGATGATCCCAAATACCATATAACAAAATATACTATATAAAACTTGTCCCCATACGCGTGGGGATGATCCTCCAGACCGTCATATATTATACACGTTAAATAGCTTGTCCCCATACGCGTGGGGATGATCCTTAATTCGGCTGGGTTTTCGAAAAGCCGAATTACTTGTCCCCATACGCGTGGGGATGATCCTATATATAAATGCAAGGAAAAAGCACTGTACAGCTTGTCCCCATACGCGTGGGGATGATCCTGTTTGGATATGCTGTAAATCGCTGTAAAGTGCCTTGTCCCCATACGCGTGGGGATGATCCTGTAGATTTCTGGTCGCTTGCCGTTAATGTCGACTTGTCCCCATACGCGTGGGGATGATCCTGAAACAAGCCTTATAACATATAGTATAGATGTCTTGTCCCCATACGCGTGGGGATGATCCTGACGTTGTTATATTATCCGAATATGCCAATTACTTGTCCCCATACGCGTGGGGATGATCCCAAGGCAGTTTGCTGAGGCTGTCAGATTTTGTGCTTGTCCCCATACGCGTGGGGATGATCCTTATTGATAAGTCTTTGCCCGATGAACTGATTACTTGTCCCCATACGCGTGGGGATGATCCTGAGATTTGTGGTTTTTCCCCTCGACCGAGGGGCTTGTCCCCATACGCGTGGGGATGATCCCGTCACATAATTTACCGCATAGTTTAGGCACTACTTGTCCCCATACGCGTGGGGATGATCCCGATAATACCGCTTTCATTGCCCGTCCAACCAGCTTGTCCCCATACGCGTGGGGATGATCCCAAGCGGTAAAATCTTGTTGCACCAATACTTTACTTGTCCCCATACGCGTGGGGATGATCCCGCATACTATAGAGCGGAGGTGGTGCTGAGTTGCTTGTCCCCATACGCGTGGGGATGATCCCTTTGCGCTTGTCTTACATAACACCTCATAGTACTTGTCCCCATACGCGTGGGGATGATCCCAGCATTCACACATCAATAGCCCGTGCGGAACACTTGTCCCCATACGCGTGGGGATGATCCTTATATAGTATGTTGTGTATAGTATGGGGCTGACTTGTCCCCATACGCGTGGGGATGATCCCTGATTGACGAACTTGGCGAACTGGAAATCGAACTTGTCCCCATACGCGTGGGGATGATCCTTCCCGTATCCCACTCGTTTTCCAGCTTCCAGCCTTGTCCCCATACGCGTGGGGATGATCCCGCTTAATACAGCCATGACGCTCGGCAGAGCATCTTGTCCCCATACGCGTGGGGATGATCCTTGTATGACAGGCACTTCAAAATTGCCTGTTTGCTTGTCCCCATACGCGTGGGGATGATCCTAATGCACGATACCAATAACTTAAAACATATAACTTGTCCCCATACGCGTGGGGATGATCCTACCCTCCGCCATCTGCGCAGGTGGAGTAGACACTTGTCCCCATACGCGTGGGGATGATCCCAGTGTTAAGCACTATAAACAAGCTGGTTGAACCTTGTCCCCATACGCGTGGGGATGATCCGTGTTACGATTTGTGTTGTGGATTTGATATTGACTTGTCCCCATACGCGTGGGGATGATCCTATATAACAACGCTCGACGGACAGACTGAGCCGCTTGTCCCCATACGCGTGGGGATGATCCTCGCAACGCTTGATTCGATTGTCATCTGCATGACTTGTCCCCATACGCGTGGGGATGATCCTCTTTACAAAGCTATACCAGCTTTGCATATAGCTTGTCCCCATACGCGTGGGGATGATCCCAATAAACTCTGATGGTGTGTCTGTTTCCAGTGCTTGTCCCCATACGCGTGGGGATGATCCTACTTGCCGTCGCTACCCTTGCGGGCGGGCATTCTTGTCCCCATACGCGTGGGGATGATCCATTGACTGCTTGCTGTATAACAGCTATCCAAAGCTTGTCCCCATACGCGTGGGGATGATCCCACAAGCCCCTCATGTGAGGGGCTTTTATTTTTCTTGTCCCCATACGCGTGGGGATGATCCCCCCGCTCGCAAAGACTTTGTTTTGCTTGCCGTCTTGTCCCCATACGCGTGGGGATGATCCCTTAACCACGAAGGTGGCAGGTGTGACGGTTGACTTGTCCCCATACGCGTGGGGATGATCCTTGTACTTTCACATATGATGTATTACTTGCCGAACTTGTCCCCATACGCGTGGGGATGATCCTGGCAACTGGAGGTATCCAGCGAGGACGGCTCTCTTGTCCCCATACGCGTGGGGATGATCCTCACAAGCACACAGACCGTTAAAATCGGTGACACTTGTCCCCATACGCGTGGGGATGATCCCCGATGGTGTTTACGGCTCAGTGTCCGCAACAGCTTGTCCCCATACGCGTGGGGATGATCCCCACGAAGGTGGCAGGTGTGACGGTTGAAATCGCTTGTCCCCATACGCGTGGGGATGATCCTGGAAATGTTATTCCAGCATTTGCCAATGATTTCTTGTCCCCATACGCGTGGGGATGATTTCTTTTCGTTTACCTTTTCTTTTTTCAATAAATTCTTGTCCCCATACGCGTGGGGATGATCCTAATATCAGTTAAATATAATTCGTCAAAATATACTTGTCCCCATACGCGTGGGGATGATCCTGTTATGTCCGTAAGTTACATTTGTTTCCATAGCTTGTCCCCATACGCGTGGGGATGATCCTCAGAAAGGGGCTTCTTAATGGCTGATTTTTCACTTGTCCCCATACGCGTGGGGATGATCCTTGTCAACAGGCGCAATGTTTGAGTATATTTTTCTTGTCCCCATACGCGTGGGGATGATCCCTTGCTGGCGCAAAACTACCAGATGAAGTTAAACTTGTCCCCATACGCGTGGGGATGATCCCGATAAAGGTATGGCTAAAAGAATGTTTGACGACTTGTCCCCATACGCGTGGGGATGATCCCTCGAACACATACTCAATATGTATTTGGTGTTTCTTGTCCCCATACGCGTGGGGATGATCCTCATTTACCGCTTGATTGATTACCGCAATCCATCTTGTCCCCATACGCGTGGGGATGATCCCCCGTGCAAAGAAAGAACCACCAGTTGACGAAGCTTGTCCCCATACGCGTGGGGATGATCCTAACATTTCCATTGACAAGCTTGCAGATGATTACTTGTCCCCATACGCGTGGGGATGATCCCGGCGGCGGGTCTGACGAGTGATGTCGGGTACGCTTGTCCCCATACGCGTGGGGATGATCCTTGACTGTCACATTTTGGATTACTGCGTATTCACTTGTCCCCATACGCGTGGGGATGATCCTGTTTCGCTGACTGTCTGAAGGGCGACACTTGCCTTGTCCCCATACGCGTGGGGATGATCCTTGACTGTCACATTTTGGATTACTGCGTATTCACTTGTCCCCATACGCGTGGGGATGATCCTATTTTATATCAAAAATATTTGGAGTTCGCAGACTTGTCCCCATACGCGTGGGGATGATCCTCAAAAAACTGCATTATCCCTGTGCAGTGAGCGCTTGTCCCCATACGCGTGGGGATGATCCCCGTGGTACACCGCAAAGCGAAGAGCGGCAGAGCTTGTCCCCATACGCGTGGGGATGATCCCTATCAAATAGTTTTCATACGGGTTTGGTACAACTTGTCCCCATACGCGTGGGGATGATCCCGCAAAGCACATCGACCATGATGTTAGCGAGGACTTGTCCCCATACGCGTGGGGATGATCCAAGGTATCAGGCTATGAGGGCAGTGATATACAGCTTGTCCCCATACGCGTGGGGATGATCCTGCCTAAAAAAGTAAGGGATACACTTTTTAATTCTTGTCCCCATACGCGTGGGGATGATCCCAATATGCTTGTTTCGGGTGAAGCAAGCCTGACCTTGTCCCCATACGCGTGGGGATGATAACAATGTTAATATTTTTTGAACACAAACAATAACCTTGTCCCCATACGCGTGGGGATGATCCTAAGAAAAGACGAAACAAACCACTTATATATTACTTGTCCCCATACGCGTGGGGATGATCCTCTCAATATCAATAACGGAGTTATCATATACAACTTGTCCCCATACGCGTGGGGATGATCCCTCGTCTCGTATCTCGTCATTGACCGTATCTTTCTTGTCCCCATACGCGTGGGGATGATCCTATTTTATAACAGGGTCTATACATCTTGACGATCTTGTCCCCATACGCGTGGGGATGATCCTAATTGTAAGCTTTTCGGCGCTGTGCTTGTGCGCTTGTCCCCATACGCGTGGGGATGATCCCTGCAGAACACTGTAAAAATCCGCTGAAGTCGGCTTGTCCCCATACGCGTGGGGATGATCCTGTAAAGATTTGTATAGCTTTATCGCTTCTTTACTTGTCCCCATACGCGTGGGGATGATCCTTGTCAACAGGCGCAATGTTTGAGTATATTTTTCTTGTCCCCATACGCGTGGGGATGATCCTACACATGATGTATCATAACAGCAACCCGCCAACTTGTCCCCATACGCGTGGGGATGATCCCTACATCATCATCACGGACGGCGAAGGCAACGCCTTGTCCCCATACGCGTGGGGATGATCCTAAGATTTTTACTGACGGTGTGACAGCGGACGTCTTGTCCCCATACGCGTGGGGATGATCCCGTGCATAATATTAACATCTTTAAAGCTACTTACTTGTCCCCATACGCGTGGGGATGATCCTTGCTTTGGCGATATGCGCTTGATAGCCCCAAACTTGTCCCCATACGCGTGGGGATGATCCCACAAGCCCCTCATGTGAGGGGCTTTTATTTTTCTTGTCCCCATACGCGTGGGGATGATCCCAAGTCGCAATGCAAGAAGTGCTTGCGATTTACCTTGTCCCCATACGCGTGGGGATGATCCTGCGGCTTTGGTCTAAAGCTGATATAAACAACGCTTGTCCCCACACGCGTGGGGATGATCCCCAATCCATATTTTTTCCAAATCTTGACAGCCACTTGTCCCCACACGCGTGGGGATGATCCCGTACTTTGCTCACCACCTCATTAACAGATTTTCTTGTCCCCACACGCGTGGGGATGATCCAGCCGTCACAGATAGGATGCAAGATAGACTTAGCTTGTCCCCACACGCGTGGGGATGATCCCTATCACAGGTCTCACCTCCGAGTTTATCTATGACTTGTCCCCACACGCGTGGGGATGATCCCATACCTCACTTGCTGATGTTCACCACGGGCTACTTGTCCCCACACGCGTGGGGATGATCCCTCAACGCTCGTCGGCTCGGTCTGTCCGTCGATCTTGTCCCCACACGCGTGGGGATGATCCTTTGATTTCGATGTCAATCGTTGACGGGCAGACCTTGTCCCCACACGCGTGGGGATGATCCCGTTGCAAATTTTGCGATAACTGCTTTGTCGGACTTGTCCCCACACGCGTGGGGATGATCCCCACATAAAAGGCGGACTTAACGTCAGGGAACTCTTGTCCCCACACGCGTGGGGATGATCCTCAACTTGATGTGACCGAGGAACTCAACCTTATCTTGTCCCCACACGCGTGGGGATGATCCTTGACAGTGGTAAGTCAGATTTGCTTGCAAAATCTTGTCCCCACACGCGTGGGGATGATCCTAATTCGTGTATTTTTCGTGTAGTAAAAAAATACTTGTCCCCACACGCGTGGGGATGATCCTAAGTCTTTTTTCGATTCGGGTCAGCTGTGCTTCTTGTCCCCACACGCGTGGGGATGATCCTACACGCTTTCTGCGCTATAATCACTGTAGGATCTTGTCCCCACACGCGTGGGGATGATCCCTTGCTTCGCCCGAAATTAACATATTGTTAAAACTTGTCCCCACACGCGTGGGGATGATCCTGTTACTGTCGGTGACAATATATATGACTTTTTCTTGTCCCCACACGCGTGGGGATGATCCCGAGGAAAGACAGTATATCGCTAACGATGTTTTCTTGTCCCCACACGCGTGGGGATGATCCTTCCTCAGCTGTAAACTGAGAAATCTGGAATGACTTGTCCCCACACGCGTGGGGATGATCCTACATTCAGTACGGCTTTCGGGGGTGCTGTAGGCTTGTCCCCACACGCGTGGGGATGATCCTAACGTAAAGTACGTTGATTTTGTGCTTGACGACTTGTCCCCACACGCGTGGGGATGATCCTGCTTCATGACCAGTTCGCGGAGTATTATGATTCTTGTCCCCACACGCGTGGGGATGATCCTCCTTGGGTATGTCTACGGAGGGAAGCGGCAGTCTTGTCCCCACACGCGTGGGGATGATCCCGGTTGACGGAGAATCAAAAACCGTAAAAGAAACTTGTCCCCACACGCGTGGGGATGATCCGTCTTACAACGGTCGTACCACAACACTCCCACGCTTGTCCCCACACGCGTGGGGATGATCCTTTGGTACGGTTGTGAACGAAATTATCGGGCAACTTGTCCCCACACGCGTGGGGATGATCCTTTTGCTGAGCGATTACCAGTTGTCGAAGAACACTTGTCCCCACACGCGTGGGGATGATCCCGGCTATATATACGGCTCGGTCGAATTGGAAATCTTGTCCCCACACGCGTGGGGATGATCCTTTTCAAGTTTTCCTGATATTAACACTATTTCCCTTGTCCCCACACGCGTGGGGATGATCCTTGGTTACAATATCAGCATACGAAGGCGACCAACTTGTCCCCACACGCGTGGGGATGATCCTACGAAGTCATGACCCTGCACAAAGACGATAAGCTTGTCCCCACACGCGTGGGGATGATCCTTAAGAATAGGCTGAGGGAGTACCGCGACCGCTCTTGTCCCCACACGCGTGGGGATGATCCTAGTAATCCTATTCAGATGTTAAAGCAGTTTGCCTTGTCCCCACACGCGTGGGGATGATCCTCGAAGCACAGACTGATATGCCTATGGTATTTTCTTGTCCCCACACGCGTGGGGATGATCCCCGTTATCCCCGAAACGATAGGACAGTACGCTGCTTGTCCCCACACGCGTGGGGATGATCCTACAACTGTGCAATCGCGAGATGTAGGGATGCACTTGTCCCCACACGCGTGGGGATGATCCTTTGCAAATGGCTGCCCTCTCTTAATCCATATCCTTGTCCCCACACGCGTGGGGATGATCCCAATTGGAACACCTCAGCGTTGATATCCACTATCTTGTCCCCACACGCGTGGGGATGATCCTTGTCCGCCGATGTCGTCGCAGAGGCAGTCAACCTTGTCCCCACACGCGTGGGGATGATCCGTATCTCCCGCAGTCGCTGGTCGCTCCAGTTGGCTTGTCCCCACACGCGTGGGGATGATCCCGCCAATCGTGTATTTTTCTCCGTCAAAATCGGCTTGTCCCCACACGCGTGGGGATGATCCTTACTGCTTCGTCCGATGCTCCCATTATGAGAACTTGTCCCCACACGCGTGGGGATGATCCCGCTGAAAGAAACGGGACAGATAAAGACTGCAACTTGTCCCCACACGCGTGGGGATGATCCTTTGCCAATCGCCGTCATAGCACTCAATTGGAACTTGTCCCCACACGCGTGGGGATGATCCTTGCGGAGTATAACGCCGCAGTACAGCTTTCGGCTTGTCCCCACACGCGTGGGGATGATCCTTTCACACCGTCCTTCAGATACTCTCTAGCTTCCTTGTCCCCACACGCGTGGGGATGATCCTTTGTCACAGTGGTACGATGATACAAGAGCGTTCTTGTCCCCACACGCGTGGGGATGATCCCTTTGCTATGCCTTTAAGAATTTTCTTTATTCTCTTGTCCCCACACGCGTGGGGATGATCCTTGGCAGATTGCACAAAGTTTTGGGTCTCTTTTCTTGTCCCCACACGCGTGGGGATGATCCTCTGCCATCCTTGCATTCCGCAACGAAATCCTTCTTGTCCCCACACGCGTGGGGATGATCCTATGTCAATATCCTGCCGATTTCTTCAATTCTACTTGTCCCCACACGCGTGGGGATGATCCTTGGTTACAATATCAGCATACGAAGGCGACCAACTTGTCCCCACACGCGTGGGGATGATCCTGGCTCGCATTATAACCAGCTGTTTAGACGTGACTTGTCCCCACACGCGTGGGGATGATCCTATTGCAATTCTTTTTCTGTTAATTCTGTTAAACTTGTCCCCACACGCGTGGGGATGATCCTGTTTGGTTGGCAAATACTATCTTTGGCATAGTCTTGTCCCCACACGCGTGGGGATGATCCTAAAGCGATGTGTTGATAAAGTTGCGGGGAGCTCTTGTCCCCACACGCGTGGGGATGATCCCCGTAGTTGTGAGCAATATCAACATCAAAAACTCTTGTCCCCACACGCGTGGGGATGATCCTCTTCTGCATAGTTTTCTTCCAAAACGATTTTGCTTGTCCCCACACGCGTGGGGATGATCCTATATACTGTTTGCGCTTGCGTGATTATTAAAACTTGTCCCCACACGCGTGGGGATGATCCTGTAACTCTGTGCCGCCGCAATTTACGTTTCTGCTTGTCCCCACACGCGTGGGGATGATTGTATTTACGAAAGGAAAATGCTTAAATGTTAATGCTTGTCCCCACACGCGTGGGGATGATCCTATCTAGCGGCATAAATGATTTTATTAATGCTTCTTGTCCCCACACGCGTGGGGATGATCCTTTATATTGCAACATTATTGATGGATAAGCACTCTTGTCCCCACACGCGTGGGGATGATCCCGGTGAATGGATAGAAGAACAAGGGGATACCTACTTGTCCCCACACGCGTGGGGATGATCCTACTATCGCCCTCAGTTGTATATGTGGATACTGCTTGTCCCCACACGCGTGGGGATGATCCCTATTTATTCTTCCTGTAAAACCACCAGTAACACTTGTCCCCACACGCGTGGGGATGATCCCTTTTCTTCCATTGCCGCTTTATCACCCTTGTCCTTGTCCCCACACGCGTGGGGATGATCCCACGCACGTCATGTGCGTGGCGTAAGATTAAGCCTTGTCCCCACACGCGTGGGGATGATCCTGACATTGTGTAAGTCGTATCATTGCGTAGGAACTTGTCCCCACACGCGTGGGGATGATCCTGACCGCAGACGAAAAAACCAAGACGATATATCCTTGTCCCCACACGCGTGGGGATGATCCCCGTACTCCGCTGGGCTTAACATCTCGCTCGAGCTTGTCCCCACACGCGTGGGGATGATCCTTACATTATCTGTAATTTTTATATTGCGTGCGGCTTGTCCCCACACGCGTGGGGATGATCCCCATATCCCGCTCAGAATATAAACAGGACAGTGCTTGTCCCCACACGCGTGGGGATGATCCTGGCAGTGTTAAGCTTTTCAGACTTGCATAAGACTTGTCCCCACACGCGTGGGGATGATCCCGCATTTATAGCGAAAGTAGAGGTGGAAAAATACTTGTCCCCACACGCGTGGGGATGATCCCACCTAAAGCTCTGCGTCGTATGGCTGATAAAACTTGTCCCCACACGCGTGGGGATGATCCTGAGTTCACCGAAATACATTTTATTTACTGACCCTTGTCCCCACACGCGTGGGGATGATCCCGCCTACTATAGAGCGGAGGTGACGCTGAGTTGCTTGTCCCCACACGCGTGGGGATGATCCTCGTCTATCTGTTTTGCTGTGCTTGCGTCAACACTTGTCCCCACACGCGTGGGGATGATCCTATTACCTCCTTACCATATCTGCATAAACATGTCTTGTCCCCACACGCGTGGGGATGATCCTTTTTTACAACGGTAACCGCTTGCTGTCAAGTGCTTGTCCCCACACGCGTGGGGATGATCCTTGACAGGGACTCGGCTCAAAAATGCGGACATGCTTGTCCCCACACGCGTGGGGATGATCCTGCTTTTAACGAAGCAATAGAATACTGTGCATACTTGTCCCCACACGCGTGGGGATGATCCTTTGAGATTTGCGAAGATGCCTTGACAGATAAGCTTGTCCCCACACGCGTGGGGATGATCCCTCCGATGCAGACCCAACAGCTGTAAAACCTCCCTTGTCCCCACACGCGTGGGGATGATCCTAGCTTTGGTTGTATAGTATTGTAATTGCTCTACTTGTCCCCACACGCGTGGGGATGATCCTACACCGTCGCCCACATAGTAGTTTTCGCAAACCTTGTCCCCACACGCGTGGGGATGATCCTAGTCGGTGCGGTGGCTATGCCGAGTGTTGACGCTTGTCCCCACACGCGTGGGGATGATCCTTCGGCTGGGTTCTCAAAAAGTCTAATTACATTCTTGTCCCCACACGCGTGGGGATGATCCTATCAAAGGGGTTGTTTCAATCAAACACTTTAACTTGTCCCCACACGCGTGGGGATGATCCTTTTGCCTGTTGCAAGCATATCGTTATACATTGCTTGTCCCCACACGCGTGGGGATGATCCTATCGTTGCCGTCAATATCAACAAAACCGATATCTTGTCCCCACACGCGTGGGGATGATCCTCCCGAATATCCTACGCACAACGGCATTGACCTCTTGTCCCCACACGCGTGGGGATGATCCTCACCCCCTTTTTATATAAGTATAGCACAAACACTTGTCCCCACACGCGTGGGGATGATCCCATCAGTCTTTGACCCGACTAAGTCAGGCAGTGCTTGTCCCCACACGCGTGGGGATGATCCTATAAAAAACTGCGTTATCACTGCATCGCAGATCTTGTCCCCACACGCGTGGGGATGATCCTGAAGCTGGAAACGCCGTTGATATTTAAAAAAGCTTGTCCCCACACGCGTGGGGATGATCCTACAGCTATGACGCTTGGCAAGGCGTCTGACACCTTGTCCCCACACGCGTGGGGATGATCCCGGCAATATCTGATAAGGTCAATAACTTTATAGCTTGTCCCCACACGCGTGGGGATGATCCCAGCGGCTTACGGCGCAGGATGACAAAATCGCCCTTGTCCCCACACGCGTGGGGATGATCCTGGTATGATATCGCTTTAAAGTGGCACGGACACCTTGTCCCCACACGCGTGGGGATGATCCTGTAACTATAGGAAATAATATATATGACTTTTTCTTGTCCCCACACGCGTGGGGATGATCCTGTCTACAAAGGTATACCATGACATCATGTGTGCTTGTCCCCACACGCGTGGGGATGATCCGTCAGCCCCGACGGTGCAAAGTTTGTTGATGTCCTTGTCCCCACACGCGTGGGGATGATCCCACAAACTAACACAGCAGGCATAGCGACTACTACTTGTCCCCACACGCGTGGGGATGATCCCGGGCAACAAGAGTAAGGATTACGTTATAGGCGCTTGTCCCCACACGCGTGGGGATGATTCAATCGTTGACGGGCAGACTTCAGGCAATTCACGCTTGTCCCCACACGCGTGGGGATGATCCCTTATGGTAAGTGTCGGATGCTCTGCCGAGCGTCTTGTCCCCACACGCGTGGGGATGATCCCTTATTTATCGGGCGCAACGGAAGTTGATATTTCTTGTCCCCACACGCGTGGGGATGATCCCCACCCGTAACAAAAACTATCTCATCTGGAATACTTGTCCCCACACGCGTGGGGATGATCCTATAAGTAATGACAAAACGGAAGTGCTTATAGGCTTGTCCCCACACGCGTGGGGATGATCCTAACTCGCTTTATCGTCCTGATAAGCAGATTGTCTTGTCCCCACACGCGTGGGGATGATCCTCAGCCATTTTCTGTAGACGCTCCTTTCTTGTTCTTGTCCCCACACGCGTGGGGATGATCCTATTATCAAGGTCGCTAGGTTTGCAAACAAAAACTTGTCCCCACACGCGTGGGGATGATCCTGATTTTCCTTTCTTTACTTTAATTTTTCGATACTTGTCCCCACACGCGTGGGGATGATCCTTTTGCCTGTTGCAAGCATATCGTTATACATTGCTTGTCCCCACACGCGTGGGGATGATCCTGCTTCAGACTGGATAGAAACGGGTACTTTGAACTTGTCCCCACACGCGTGGGGATGATCCCTTGCACAAGACAGTTAAAAGTTTTTGTGTAAACTTGTCCCCACACGCGTGGGGATGATCCTAATACTCGTAAGGAAGTCCAGCCCATCAGGTTCTTGTCCCCACACGCGTGGGGATGATCCTTACGTTAACAATAACGGCAGCGGTAGCGGCGGCTTGTCCCCACACGCGTGGGGATGATCCTATCCGAAACCGCCAAAGGGAGAATTTACCGTTCTTGTCCCCACACGCGTGGGGATGATCCCGCTAGTAATTTCCGCAGCACCATTTGTTGTTGCTTGTCCCCACACGCGTGGGGATGATCCTTACGTATACTGTCAACGTTTGCATTTGTTAATCTTGTCCCCACACGCGTGGGGATGATCCCTGTCCGTTGACCCCGCTCATACTCTCAAAGTACTTGTCCCCACACGCGTGGGGATGATCCCGCCAATTGCCGTTAATCATAATAAATGGCAATCTTGTCCCCACACGCGTGGGGATGATCCTGTAGATTTTTGTTGCTGGAAGCTGGAAAACGACTTGTCCCCACACGCGTGGGGATGATCCCTCTTGACGGACACACCGAGCCGACGAGCGTTGCTTGTCCCCACACGCGTGGGGATGATCCTGGCCGCAAGGTCATCTATATCCCGATAGGCTCCTTGTCCCCACACGCGTGGGGATGATCCCTGGGTAATAGTTGCCCGATTGCGAGTGCATCACTTGTCCCCACACGCGTGGGGATGATCCTAAAGTAACGGCGCATACGCTCTTTCATAAATCCTTGTCCCCACACGCGTGGGGATGATCCCAATTTTATCATCGGCAAATAACTTTTGTATCCCTTGTCCCCACACGCGTGGGGATGATCCCTGCTTGATACCCCCTATGATACGGGACTAAATCTTGTCCCCACACGCGTGGGGATGATCCTCAGCTTACCCTCGTCAGCAATCGGATGTGACCCTTGTCCCCACACGCGTGGGGATGATCCCCTGCGTTCTAAACCAATCCATATCTTTTCCAACTTGTCCCCACACGCGTGGGGATGATCCTGACGTGCTGGTCGTTGCTGAGGCGCTTCAGATCTTGTCCCCACACGCGTGGGGATGATCCTAGTCTGCCCGGTTATTTCTGTAGCTTTGAGGTACTTGTCCCCATACGCGTGGGGATGATCCCAGAATCGTTATGTATATAATAATCATCAACTACTTGTCCCCATACGCGTGGGGATGATCCCCCCCTTGACAAATCGAAAATCCTGTGGTATAACTTGTCCCCATACGCGTGGGGATGATCCCTGCATTATCCCTGTGCGGTGAGCGTAAGTACACTTGTCCCCATACGCGTGGGGATGATCCTGTTGTACATTGAATATATCCTTCCCCGGAACGCTTGTCCCCATACGCGTGGGGATGATCCCGGAACGCGAAACCCGTCCGCGGAACTGCTTGCCTTGTCCCCATACGCGTGGGGATGATCCTTTTTATCTGCTCTGATAAACAGAATTGCCGAGCTTGTCCCCATACGCGTGGGGATGATCCGCTGTCGATAAGCTTGATATGGCCTAAAAATTCCTTGTCCCCATACGCGTGGGGATGATCCCGTATAGTATTGACGTATTGCAGACTTACTTTTCTTGTCCCCATACGCGTGGGGATGATCCCGTGATTTTGATAGGCGCAGAAGTGAAGTGCGGCTTGTCCCCATACGCGTGGGGATGATCCTAGGGCTTGCTTAAAGGTGCAAAACCCTTTAGACTTGTCCCCATACGCGTGGGGATGATCCCTCCGATGCAGACCCAACAGCTGTAAAAGCTCCCTTGTCCCCATACGCGTGGGGATGATCCTGCAAAGCTGTTAACTGAGTTAACAGAAACACTCTTGTCCCCATACGCGTGGGGATGATCCTACTATACTGTCATAATATTATGATTAGTATAGCTTGTCCCCATACGCGTGGGGATGATCCTAACCTTATCAGCATTTGCCTTGTCATATATACCTTGTCCCCATACGCGTGGGGATGATCCTGTCACTGCTTTTGCAGTGTGGGCATATCAGCTCTTGTCCCCATACGCGTGGGGATGATCCGTCGCTCATCTCGTCTGCGATATCAGACACCTCCTTGTCCCCATACGCGTGGGGATGATCCCATTTAAGTATTGCCTGTTTGCATTCCAAATCTCTTGTCCCCATACGCGTGGGGATGATCCGGCTCGTGCCGCGTGTACCATATCAGCCCAGACCTTGTCCCCATACGCGTGGGGATGATCCTAGCCGTAACAGGCTTTAAAACGTAAAGGATTTCTTGTCCCCATACGCGTGGGGATGATCCTTTTTTCAAAAGTCGCTTTGCTTTTGCCGTCAACTTGTCCCCATACGCGTGGGGATGATCCTGCGACACTGTCAGCAGGCGCAAAGCTCCAGCTCTTGTCCCCATACGCGTGGGGATGATCCCCCGAAAGCATAGTATCACACAAAGAAGCAAGTCTTGTCCCCATACGCGTGGGGATGATCCTGTGAACCCTTCCGCTCTGCCCGACTTTTTGCTCTTGTCCCCATACGCGTGGGGATGATCCTCTGAAATTCCCGTATCGCACGTTGTTTAATAACTTGTCCCCATACGCGTGGGGATGATCCAAGTTGTTTCAAAGCGTCTTCACGTTGTGCCTGCTTGTCCCCATACGCGTGGGGATGATCCTCCTCGGTGCATATGCTAAGCAGACTGACTCAGCTTGTCCCCATACGCGTGGGGATGATCCGTATCTTTTTACATAGGTCTGCTCTGTGCGCCTCTTGTCCCCATACGCGTGAGGTGTATAGTGTGATAACATAGTTTACAGAATGTGCAAGGACATAGTTTACATATTT
>OHKG01000155.1_pt1 | contig 35728 bp, 36 predicted proteins | sample 1568701 | NCBI WGS metagenome assembly OHKG01 (sample SAMEA3879529, study PRJEB24766) | human gut metagenome | biome: human-associated habitat; feature: feces | place: USA | collected 1985/1987 | reverse complement strand
TTCTTATTTTTCCCTTCCTTATATTCCTCTCCTAACTTACTTGCATCAATCAATATGACTTTCTCGGCAGAAGCAGTTTTGTCAAAGAACAAGACGGAAACATTCGTACCTGTATTTGCAAACACATTGCTTGGCATGGAGATACAGCCATATACCCAGCGGTTATCTATAATTTTTGTCAAAACCTTTCTTTCAACACCACTTTTGGCTGTAATGAATCCCGTTGGAATGACAATAGCCCCCTTTCCGGTCGTTTTCAGTGAATTGATAAGATGCTGTATAAAGCATAGGTAGATAGACATTGACTCTTTCTTCTTTGCCGGGACAGATGGCACACCAGCCCAAAAACGTACTGTATCAGAAGCCAATGTGTCTCTAAAATCCGAGAAATCCAGATTGAATGGCGGATTGGAAACAACGAAATCGAATTTTCGAAGTGTCCCGTTTTCTTCCTTATGGTATGGTTCTGTAAGCGTATTACCCTGTACGACATTCGGAAGACTTCCTGAGAGATTGTTCAGAATGAGATTCAGTCGAAGCATCTCACTGGATTTTTCTGATATATCCTGACTGAAGATCGTACAACGGTCTTCCCCTATCTGATGAGCCAAGGCCATAAGCAAAGTGCCTGTTCCTGCTGATGGGTCATAACATGTGACACCCCTCAAATCGGCATTATCACCAACGAGCAAACGAGCCATTACTTGTGCGATTGCCCTTGGAGTATAATATTCCGCGTATTTTCCGCCTCCTGCGTTATTGTAATCTTTTATAAGATACTCAAATATCCGTGAGAAGAAGTCATATTTTTCTGCAAAAACACTTTCAAAATTGAATGACGCAACGGAACTCATCAATGACCGTGCAAAATCATCTCTTTTCTGAGGATCTGTAACAAACTGGGTAAGCGCACTGAATATATTGACCCTGCTTTTTCCGGAAGTTACGACAGAAAAAGTATCAGCATTCAGATTGGCAATGTCAATCAGTGTAGCATCCAGGCGTGTAGAAAAATCTCCTCCTCCGGAGGTATTATACAAATGCGCCAGTGTATGCTCTGGTTTAAGCAAAGGAACTGATGCAGGAAGATAGCTGAACAAATCTTCGACTTCTTCTTCCGTAAATTTGTCATACTCCGCATCCCACTTGTCTGCCTTACTCAATCTTTCTCCGTATACTTTATCACGTTTTGCCTCATATCCGAATTTATCATTGAAATACTTATACAGGAACATTTCCGTGATAATTTTGTATTCGCTTCCACTATTAGCAAGACCGAAATGGGAAGTGGTTGATTTTAATGAATCGATAAGGGCTATCGTAGCTTCTGATATATTTTGGGTATTTGCGTCCATATTATTTTAAGTAAACTTGATTGTATTGGTTTATATATTCATTTGCAATGAGGTTGTTAATGAATTTCCGGTCGGAGATACTTGTATTTATCCCCAAATCTATGAGTTGATGGCCTATCATAGCCAATGTGTCTCTCTTGAAACTGTTCTCATTAGCTATAATGTTTATATCAAGGTAAATCCTGTTATCAATTTCACGTTTCATTTTTGACAGACTTTCTGCTATTTCGTATTCAGCCTTGGAAATAATAGGTTTTTCACGCTTTTCATTTTCTTCCTCAATGCGCTTATGAATACGGACAAAGCGTTCATCTCCTTGATATTTCTTTTTGAGTATATTATTTCGGCGGTTGATCTCACGAATTTTCTTCATCACTGAATCCATATAATCAATGCTTTCTTTCGCATCTTGCGTACTTTGAGGAACAAAACCTTTCTTTCTGAAATATTCCCGAAATTCGTCAGCTAAAATCACATACTTGTCTTCTGTTCTATCAAAGTTAGCTTCAAATTCTGCCTGAACTCTTTCACAACGTTCTCGGATGTCATTGACTACAATACGCAATTCCTCTGAAATTCCTTTCTTGAACTCGAATTCCAGTTCTGAAAGAGCAACATTGATGATTCCTGAGACATCCGCCTTATGTTCGGTACTTTCCAGCAGATTCATTCGTTCGATACGGTGCGAAACCTCTGTAATGAGTGTAGGAATACTACCTTTGGGAAGACTGTCAATTTTTTCTTTAAGTTCTTCATCTCCAAATGCCCTTATTTGATTTATGATTGCTTTGGCATTTTCAAGAGTAGAACGGAGCGTATATAGATTTTCTTTATTCTCAATCTCGTCTATTTCCTTTCTGAATTCTTCAAGATTATCACAAGTATAATTGAACAAAATGTTGCGGATTTCCTTTATCTGTTCTATAATCTGCTCCTTATCTACAATGAGAGCTTCTCCTACTGTTTCTTTTTCGCCTGTTTCCTCAATATCAGCAGTACGGTTTAATTCACGCAGATAGCGGTTATTCGTAGCATCGAAATTTTCCTTGATATTCACAAAATCCACGACATACCCATACTTGAATTTATGGTATGGCCTGTTTACCCTTGTCAATGCCTGCAGCAAATCATGCCCGTCAAGACTACGCCCCAAATAGAGTTTCTTCAAACGGGGAGCATCAAATCCAGTCAGGAGCATCTGATTGACAATCAAGATATCAACTGATAGTTTCTTCTTATATTCATCAATGTACGCCTTACGTTCTTCCTTGTCTCCTTCATCATGCAAAATTAAAGAAGCCCTAAGCGGTTTTGTATGATTTCCATAGGCTACCATAGGCTCAGCAGCCATCATCAGATTTTCATCATGTTTCTCTTCTATATACAATGCCTTATTAAAGCGTTCTTGCCACAAACGATACATTTCACGGGCTTGCGGATTTGTCTTGCAAACAATCATTGCCCCCACCGTATCATCAGCTTGTTCAATACGGAACCGTCGGAAATCGGCTATAATATAGTCTATTAAAGCATTAAGGTAAGATTCATGTTCAATAATCTTGTTGCGGTCAATATCACTTTTTCTGACTTCAATACCACCTGCCAGTTTGTCAAGAATACTCTCTATTTTCTCTTTATAGATTGTTTCGACAGGTTCTCTCATAAGTTTCAAAGTATAGCCGTCTGCTATTGACTTGTCATAATAATATGTGTCAATATAATCACCGAATACACGCCAGGACTCCCTTTCCTCTTTCAGTAAAGGTGTACCTGTTAAAGCAATCTTTATAGAATCGCTATCGGCTGCCAATAAGTTTGCCAAGAAACTTCCTTGTGGGTTATAACCTCTATGCGCTTCGTCGATGAAGAAAATACGCTGCAAACGGGTGCTATAATTGGAATCAATCTGTATTTTGGCGGAATCCTGTTTGAATTTCTGGATATTGACCACCATTATCTCCGCTTTTCCTTCTGCATTTTCCGTCAAATTCGTACTGCGTATATCTGACATCAATTCATCTCTGCTGTTAGCCGTCCTGACAGACAGTCCTCTTGCCACGAATTCATCCTTAGCCTGCTCCATCAAGTCAAGACGATCCACAATGAAATAAAATTTCACGGCAGTTTTCTTTGCTGCATAAAAATCAGTCAGACTACGTACGGAATAATATGCCAAGGCCGTTTTTCCGCTACCCTGTGTATGCCAGATAATTCCGCTTTTTACTCCATTATTCAATTTCTTTCGGATAGCAAAAGAGGCAAAGAGTTGTTGGTAACGCATTACATGTTTTTCCAACTGGGTAGTCTTACTACCGTCTTCCAATTCGATCTTTCTGTCCACATAGGCAAAACCATATCTTAGTAAAAAGAGAAATCTCTCTTTACTGAGCATCGATGTTAGAATCCGGTTGGTTGGAGTATTTATATCTTTGTTTGTATTATATTCAGGTAGATTTTTGATAACGACACAATTTCTGTGTTGCAATATCTGTTTTTCCGTACTATCAGATACAGCCTTATAAGGATACCCTGCTACAAAACCTTTATCAGCCTCACGGAAGACGTTGAAGAAAGCTTTGCTTTTAGATGTACAGCAATAAAATGCACCTTGAATCGGAACTCTACTTTCATTGTCATATTCCTGATTGTTGGAAAATATCATCAACTGAGTAACATTCAGGAATCTCCGAAATTTTGCGTTATTCATTCTCATGTTGATACGCTCCCTTTCTGCCAAAATACCGTCATGGTTATTCGGCTTCTTAACCTCAATAAAAGCTAATGGAAGTCCGTTTACAAAACATGTTATGTCCGGTCTAAAACTGTCTCCGCTATCCTGATTCTCACACTCAAATTCAGTGGTTACATGCCATTCGTTATGATCGGCATTTTGGAAGTCTATCAGTTTTATATTACTGTTGGAAGACAGTTTGTTATAAAACTCCCTTCCAAGATCATTATTATTAAGTATCAATATGATTTCACTCAGCAATTGCTTTGCCTGCAAATCGGACAGCTCTGGGTTTAGACGTTGAACACTACGCAAAAAAACATCCGTCAGAATATTAGTCTTGCTGTCATATTCTGTTATATTGTCCAAATATGTATATCCAAGCCTACACAAATGTAAGGCAGCCGGAACCTGCACTCGTGTATTTTCATTGAACTTGTATTCCATGACTTCACCTTTCTTCTTTATCAGTTATCAAGTCTTTCAAATCTACTTGTAGGATAATAGCTATTTGCTGAAGAGTATCCAAATTAGGCTGTGAACGATTACAAGCATACGCATTGACCATACTGAAACTCTTACCAAGTTTCTTAGCCAGCCATGTTTGAGAAATACCCTTTTCTGCTAAAACAGGTTTTATTCTGTTCAATTTCATAATACAAATACTATTATTCCACAAAAGTAGTGAATTATATTATATAATAGGCTTCTTTAGTTGTACTTTTGTATTGTTCAAGAAATGTTTAAGTGTTTTATTCTGTAAACTTTCGAAGTATTGTCGAGGGCAGTTAATCCTAAACAAAAAATTCAGGAATAAACTTCAATGTTTCTAACTGAACAAAACTCTAACTAATACTCATCATTGGACGTTAAGGCATTAAATGCTATTATATTATTTGTAGAGTTCATATTTCACCTATAACAAACAATATATTGTTTCTTGCAGGAAAGCGAAACTAATTATGATTGTACAACTTTTACTTTGGTATTTATACAAAGAAAACACTAATCAGTAAAATGCTACAATAAATGTATGTACACTTTTTGTTGCAACATTTCTTGTAGTTATATTTTATGTATTATGTTTGTATCTAAAATATCAAAATAGAGCGTTATGGAAACTCCGTTTATATTTGGAAAAATTGCAACCGAGAAGAATTTTACCGACCGTGAGAAAGAAACATCCGACCTGGTTCAGAACTTTACGTCGTTAATCAACACGATTATTATCTCTCCTCGCCGTTGGGGTAAAAGTTCGCTTGTAAATAAGGCTGCAAAGTTAGCGATGGCGCAGGATAGCAACCTCCGAATCTGTCATATTGACCTGTTCAATGTACGTAGCGAGGAGCATTTCTATTCACAGCTCGCCCAGAAGGTCATTGCTGTCACTTCCACAAAATGGGAGGAAGCAATCGAGAGTGCGAAAAGCTTCTTTTCGCATCTTGTTCCCAAGATTTCAATCGGTACAGACCCCACTAATGAGGTTTCAATCGACTTTGATTGGGAGGAGGTAAAGCGCAATCCTGATGAAGTGCTCGATCTTGCTGAAAAAATTGCCAGGAAGAAGGGGCTGAAAATCGTGATTTGCGTAGATGAGTTCCAAAATATCGCGGAATTTACAGACCCAGACTATTTCCAGAAAAAGTTGCGTTCACATTGGCAGCTGCACCAGAATGTGGCCTATTGTCTTTATGGCAGCAAGCGCCACATGATGATGGAAGTGTTTACCGACTCATCCAAACCATTCTACAAGTTTGGCAACCTGATGTTTCTCAATAAGATTGACACGCCTTGCCTTGTGGAATTTTTCAAAAGTCGTTTCGCTGATACCGGTAAGAACATTGACGATGAAGCAAGCCATTTGATTGCAACGCTCGTAGATAATCATCCATACTACGCACAGCAGCTGGCACAGCTTTCATGGCTCAGAACGAAGGATGTTTGTACTGTTGAGATCGTGCGTGAAGCGCACACAGCATTGGTGGAGCAGTTAAGTCTGTTGTTTGTAACAATCACCGAAACATTGACCACGCAGCAGCTGAACTATCTCAATGCCCTTGTTGCCGAAGAAAAGGCCATCAGTTCAACAGCAGTGATGCATCGCTATCAAATCTCTTCAACGACCTCAATATCCCGTTCAAAGGCTGCCCTTATCAAGAATGATATATTGGATAATAAGGCCGGTGAAATCTCGTTCCAAGACCCGATTTATGCCTATTGGTTGAAGACTGAGTTCTTTGCAAAATAATAAGACTATGAATAAGTATAACCTTACTTGGATTGCCTTCGCCAATAAGAAAAGGTGCAGGCTTACTAAAGCTATAAATACTTTAGTAGTTATTTCTTGGAGAAAGCTTAATGTTGTATTATTCTATTCTTACCATCCCGGCCAACTGCACGAAATAATCATTTGACCAAATATCAAGTTCTTTTGGATTGCGCACGAAAGGCAATACATCTTCTTTCACTTGTTTTATATCAGCTGTAGAGAGACGTTCAATAAGTTTCTCATTGAATAACTCTGGAGTGATATTCTCATTGTTGAACTGCTTGCACCGTTCTGCCAAATGAGCAAAATCAAGTGGGATATTATGGCGTACATACCATTCAAAGTCGTACCAATCACGACCTTTTACTCTGTTCTTCCACGCACGATATACTAAGGCGTGCATCTTGCCTGCAAACAAGTCGGGAAGTGTAAAACAACGGGTCATAAATGAATATGGCTGAAGCAATAGCTTCTGTTCCGTCTTGAAGTTCAACGGTGGGCAAGTATCTACTTCTATCTTTATCTTTATAGATTTCTCTGTTTGGAAAGTCACATCATACACATCGGTATTATCTTTAAGAAATGCCGATTCGACCTTTCCGAAATTCCTCTTGTCTTTTTTCTTTATTTCAACCTCACGGCCTACCATTGCAAAGGCATCAGTGATAGCAGGGAAGTATTTCGTAAAATCAAACTTATCATCTTGCGTAAGCAATGAAAAATCCATATCCTCACTGAAACGCTGTAAGCCATGAAAGATTCTCAAGCAAGTTCCACCATAGAAAGCCGCCGACTCAAAAAAGCCTCCGGCATACAAGCCAGCAAGTATCACTTGTTGGTTCACTTCAAATATAGCGTTTCTCTTCTGTTGCTCTGTTGTTAAATCATAACGGGAGAGCATATTGTCGAATATTTCATTTTTCATCGTCTTAAGAATTTTAGAAGTGTTGAAATTGAATCAGCCTTTTTGCCAACCTTTATATAATCTTCAAATATGGTTGCGTCCATATTATAAAACTCATCCATATCCATACGAATATCCTGTTCAAGATATGTTTCCACATCTTTCATATAGCGAAGATTGACCTGCGAGGAATTGGCAATCAAATCACACAAAGCCTTTTCCGGTGATGCAATAAGAAAAGCATAATTATCCTTATACATACTCCTTACTCCTATTGGAAATGCTATTTTTGAGATATGTTTGTAGTCATAACAGCCGACCGGAGTTTGAAAGCTACGCGAATGCTTTACCGTCATTGATTGATGAACATATACAGCCTCGGGGATAAGTCCATAATATCGTAGTGCAGTAGACATTGAAATATACGAAGGTGCATAGAGATGATTGGCAATCAACTCACTTGATAGAGTCTTTCCTGAATATTCGGGGTTGATCACATAAAGTCCTCGCTTAAGTCTGATGATAACCCCTTGCTTTTCGAGCCAGGTTACTTTCTTGTCAGCAGACTTAAGTTCTGGATATAACGATTCAATGATTGAAGTCGTTACTGGAATAGTTCCTATTTCAGTTAATTTTCTATCCATACTGCAAATATAGCAATAATTTGAACAGAAAAAGAAATAATACTTCCTTTTCTATTCAGAATATTACTACTAAGGCAATCTTAAAAATAGCGACCGCTGCCACATAAGGCTGTTGTTTGTAACAATCACCGAAACACTGACCACACAGCAACTAAACAATATTAACCTTATAGCCGGAGAAAAGGCCCTCAGTTCAACTGAAGTGATGCATCGCTATCAAATATCTTCAACGACTTCAATATCACGCTCAAAGGCAGCCCTTATCAAGAATGATATATTGGATAATAAAGCCGGTGAAATCTCGTTTCAGGACCCGATTTATGCCTATTGGTTGAAGACTGAGTACTTTGCAAAATAATCATAATGTGGCTCTCGGTTTCAGGGCTATTTTTGTACCTTTTCTCATCAAAAAACGGCATTTTTCACAAGTTTTTGTACCGCACATTTTGATATTCAAGAAATTACACTTACTTTTACTTTCCAAAATGGAGGTACAAGCCGAGAATGGTGCTAAAAATCACTAACTTACACATTCTCAGATACTTGCCAACCTGCTGGTTGTACCTTTTAGAGCGCTATACTATTGATAATCAACGATGTACACATACTGCATCGAAAAGCATTTGGACAATGCCCTTAGATGCTCAATGGAGAACTATGGAAGCTTTGAGTATCAAGATGTCAAGGATAATAATGCAGTACGTCACGTACAAATCTGTCCACTCTATGCCATGTCGCAAATGGATAAACTGCTGAGTGCCTTTGTGTGGGAGAATAATCAGTAGAGTAATGTGTCTTTAGGTAGCGCATTTGAGTATCAGTGAATTAAATTGCATGTGACATGGAGGAGATTGTAGCAAAAGCGTATCAGATAATTATTCGCTTCGCGGACGGAAAGACGATGACTTTTGGCAAATTCATTGATGGCAGCAACAATATATGCGCCCAGAAACTTTGTCTACGAAAGCCGAGAAGCAATTGGTCCGAGCTCAACAGGGAAAGATGCCGCGGGATTTTAAGGAGTAGAAATTGTCAACATTAAATCATAAATGTAAGAGAGATATGGCGAACATTACATTCAACAAGCTGGATGAGCAGGAATACGCCCGGTTCCGGGCAGACGTGAAAGGGATTTTCTCTATTGCCGTCATTGAAACATTTGGAAATCAGGTAGGGCAAGAAGAGATTATTCCGGATGATGATATAGACCATTCCTTATACGACCCTCAATGTGAAACGCTGGCGGTATATGCTGACGGAGAGAAGGTGGGAGGAGTCGTTGTCAAGATTGATTCTCAAACAGGTATCAGTTGGCTGGAGCTGTTTTATGTGTATCCTGACAAACACGGACGTGGACTTGGACTTCGGATCTGGCAGAGTCTGGAGAAGAGATATCCTGATACCAAGGTCTGGCGTCTGATCACGCCTTATTTTGAGAAACGCAACATACATTTCTATGTAAACAAATGCGGTTTCAAGATTGTGGAATTCTTCAATGAGGCGCACAGGGACCCATCCAGACCTTCCGGAGGGAGTGATTTCCATGATGAGTATTTTATATTCGAAAAGGTCATGGAATAACTTCGGAAGCGTATGGGGCTTGCTGGAATGTATGGCTGAATATGCAGAAGTTTCCTGGATGGAATGCGATGGCATCGGGGCCGACCGTCTGGTTCCAGTTGGTAATGATCGTTTCATTCATGTGGGTTACACCGTTGAATTTTTATAACTTGTCATTCACTACCCCAAATTATAGACCAAAATATTTCTCAACCATATCCTTGAGTTGTTCTGGTGGCAGATTTGCGATTCCCATCGATTCTATGAGTGAAAACTCTTCCTTGTTTTTACCTATAACGAACTTTCGTTCATGACCGTCTATTTCGGCCAGTAAATGGAAATTTCCTTTAAAGGCTTGCTCCATACGGATGTTCTTTACGATATGTCCGTTGATGGTTATTTCAGATGTATTTGTGACTTCTTCCAACTCGCCCCAGGACCTCAAATGATTGGCTATGGTGGTTTCAATCCGTCCTGTCCATTGCTCGGCAACACCGTATTTTGTAGCGACTATGCGGAATTGTTTCAGGCTGTTCGCTATTTCACGTATCATTGCATCAGGCCGGCGTATGCCATGGTCTTTAGCGAACTGGATTACATCATCCCGTGTGATGTTCCGGAGTTTGGCCCTAATATACATGCAATGATCTTCATCGGGTAAAAAACCGCCGTTGTCGAAGATATAAGTGATATCGTATGCGGGGGACAGGCGCCAGGAGCCATCTTCACTCATGACAAATGAAAAATTCTTATTGTGGTCGTCCGTATTGTTGGCCAAGATATTGAATACCATCCGGCGGAACACCTCAGAGCAATCGGCTTCGGGCAGATGGAGTTTCCGGCACACGGTCATCAGTTGTTCGTAACTGTCGGCTTCGGGACTGATGGCAGCCAGCGTCTGGGTATGAATCTTCTTTCCATCCTTGCGGTCGAAACGTTTGGTCATGAAATGATTGTTCCCATCTACCTCATAGAGTTCAGAAGGCATCATATTGATTCCAGCCCTAGTGGCCAGTTCGTAATAGGCCATCTCCAACTCTGCCGAACTGTATTGTGAATTGCCGAATTTAATCAGACAGTAATCGAAATCGTCCAAGCCGGAAATCTGCCCGCTATGTATCTCTCCACTCTTTCGGTTGATAGCTACAATGGCTTTGGGCTGACGGCCACCGGCAGAAGTACCGACCGTAAGCAAAGATTGCATGGTAATGGATTCTTCGGGCAGAATCCGTGCATTTTCCCTTTCTGTGAATATGCGTTCTGCCAGACTGGCCAAAGACTTGATGTCTATTTTCTCGGCCTTACGTCCCCGTGAAACCTCCGGTAAAAATTCCAGGGCTCCCATGCCACGCTTCCCTATGAATGAAAGCTTGTCGAGGGGAGTAATGTCCGCATTGGACAGGTGGCTCTGCTGGCGCCACAAATCAAACAACTGATTACCCCAGGCATCAGGTAATGAATCGGCTACAAAGGCCGGTAATTTCTGATAGATTTTGGCATCTTCTCCCCAAACAGGCATAAGTCCTCTTACCCCATCTGCAGGAGCCGTCAATGGAGAAATATTCAGACCTTTCTTCAAAAAGGCGGGGTTATACATGAAGTAGGACAACCTGCGTTTGGCGTCCCAGGCCAAACGGCCTATTTCTTCGCCCCAAAGCATTACTTTCAACGACTGTACCATGTTCGTATCATTTAGAGTGTCTTACGCGCTGTGCCTTTTTATCGTCTTTACGCATCAGGTATGGAGATTCAGGCAACTCTGGAAGAAGATGGTCTATCATGTTGATCTGTCCGACCACTTTCAGCAACACGATAAATGTGGACAATGAAATATTGCCTGCTGTACCATTCTCGAATTTGTGGATGGTGGTAAGCCCAATGCCCGATTGCTCGGAGACATCTTTCTGAGTAAGATTGCAACGTATTCTGTATTCTTTGAACCGGGCACCTAATAGCCTTACAATCTCGGGGGTAGAGTATTCATAAAAATCTGCCATATTCCTCATACTTATATATCATTATAGTGATGATTATATGTGTATTCGGGTATTAATCTTCATTATAATGAATGTTATAGATGCAAATCTATGCAATTTATGAGAATAAAACTAATTTTTGGAAGAAAACTTGTCATCAAATTGGAATGAGAGGTTGTAGTTGTGGCTTTAGCTTCCGTGTCACTCAGTTCCGGGTGACACGGATGACTTGTAGTTATTATTGAAAAGCGTGTCGGCGGTTCACGGAACAGAAATCCGGTTGATGCTTAATAGCTCTTGTTCCTGAGGTCTAGCGTGATGTCCATGTAGGAGCGCAGGCCCTCGATGTAGTCGGCATAAAGCGTTTCGGGGTCTTTCCCTTTCAGGATACGGCACTTGCCGCAGGACTCGCAATCGTGCAGACATTTCCAGGCTTCGACTACGAAAGCCCGTCGTTCTTCAGGGGTGGATTGTTCGATGGCAGGAGGTGTCATAAACGGTAAATGATGTTTCCAAAATTCGACAAGGCCGGACGTGGCGATACAATGGGTGGCGAAGCTATCGGGCTTCCGGGGGTGCCAGGTCGTAAGCAGCCTGTCTTGTCTGATGCAAATATATGGATTTTACCAGGATTTGCAAACAACCCTGTTTCATTCGGTTGCGGAGGCCCGTTTTCCGGGAGGGGAAGATGACCTTGCGCGAGGGGGGGTGACTGGGGTGCCGGCAGGTGATTTAATAATAAGAGGTGTATGGAAATGCTCCGGAATGAAAAAATCACGGTCCTTAGGAAACGGGAAAATCCTGATTCCCAATCTTTCATCTGCCTGCAGACGGAGGTTTGTACGGGGGTGGTTTGGGCGATTCCGGCGGAAAGCTTATCTTTGTCTTCCGATTAGGTTTTACTATACTATTGGATGATATGTACCCGGAATCTGTAGGCGATACAGGTTCTTACGAATGATTTTATGAGAAGATATAAATTGAACGCATTGGCTTTTGTTCTTTCGGGATGTACCATGTTCTTTTCTTCCTGCAATCGGCTGGAGGAAGAATCTTTACACAAAAACGATGATTTGACATTGACATGCCTGCAGGCCGCATGGACCGGTAGCCGTGCCGTTACGGACGAGGAAGGGCAGGGGAGCTTTTCTGAAAAAGACCGGATAGAGGTGCTGCTGACCGGAGGGAAGCAGGCCGTTACCACCCGGTTGGAATATACCGAGGGGAGTGGTTGCCTGCCTTGAACCGTAAGGCGTGTGGCACAGGTGACCTGACCCTGTCGGCCATCTATCCGTTATTGCCACAGGACGGGAATGAACCGGCCTGGAGAGATATCGCTATGCCGGTCGATCAGAGCGGCGCGGCGGAGTACGAGGCCGCCGATGTCCTTTTTGCAAGTACGGAAGTGGGCGCTTTTTCCGCTTCTTCCGTATTGAAGTTCAATCACGCGTTGCACCGCATCAATATCCACCTGAAAGGAAATATCCCCGATGATTTGACGATAGAGGTGAAAAGCCTTGCCGGCGGACGGATATCGCTGGAGGACGGGACCGTGAAGGCCGACGGCGATGCCGGCTTCGTCTGGTTGAAGCCTTACAGGCAGGGAAGCGCTTCGTACAGCATCATCATTCTTCCGCAGGCTACCGAGGCTTTCCGCGGAGAGGAAGGGCTGTTGCGGCTGACCAGCGGAGGAAAATCGGTGGCCTATAAGTTCGACAGCAGTGCCGAACGATTCAACGAAGGGATGCAGACTACACTCAACCTGACGCTGAAGAAGGAGGAAGGGAGTGAGGCCGATCTGGAGTTCAGCAACCAGACACGCTGGGTGTACGGTATCAAATCGCCGGCTTTCCCCGGAAAGGAGAATGTTCCTTCCATACCGTCGTGGCAGAAAGAGGTGGAGGATGGAATCTGGTTCCGTTACTCGTACGAGAACATGTCTATCCCGTTGCCGTACGAGAACCAATACCTTACGTGGAAGGAAGGGTGCGGATGGTTTGATTGCAACAAGACGTTCAAGTATCAGGGAGACGGGAACATGTGCTGGGCCGCGGCCGCTTCGAACCTGATACACTGGTGGATGGACCAGAACCGGGAGTACATTGCGGCCTACGACAAGAAATACGGTCCTGAATACGGCGACCTGAAACGGCCGGAGAAATATACGCGGATGACGCCCGAAAACCAGCAGCATAGCGAGGTATTCAATTTCTTCAAGTCCTCTTTCGGCAATCAGGGAAGTTGGGATACGGGGGGTGTGAGCTGGTTCATCAACGGAAACGACAAGAATCTGATTTATTGCCGCCTGCCGGAATTCCACGGTTTCTTCAGCAGGGTGTTCTCGGAAGATGACACCATCGCAACCGAAACGAGAGACACTTCCAAGGACAATTTCAACCGTTGGATAAAGGACGCTTTCCGGAAGAACCGGGCCATTTGTTTTACGGCCTTTAACTTTGCCGGACCGAATACCAAAAGACACTCCATGGTGATCTGGGGAGCCGAGTTCGATGCGGAAGGAATCGTTTCGAATGTCTACTTCTGCGACAACAATTACGGTGAGGATGAGCCGAACCATGGATCGCTCAGACGCTATAAAGTGGAATACCTCCTGTCGGACGTCCCGGAACACCAGGGTAAGGAGTTCGCTTACCTGGTCCAGCAGGATTATACGGACGGTACCAAGCCTACGGCCAGAGCTGAGTTCACTTCGCTTACACTGGTGGACTTGCGGCGCGATATCTGGCAAAAAGCTTTTCCTGAAGAAACAATGAATAATCAATTACATAGACAATGAAGAAGAATTATTTTTACATGCTCTTGGCTGTATCGCTGATGACAACCTCTTGCCGGAATTCGGTTCCGGAAGCTCCGGCTGCTCCGGATGATGCCATCAAGATTGTGGCAAGTATCGCTTCACGGACACGTGCTCCTCAATATACGGATGATGGGAGCGGAAACTTCTCTCAAGGAGACCGGATGTCGCTTTTTATCGCAGACGAGGACGAGAACCGGACATCGGTGAACTATGAATATGGCTCGGGAATCCTGACGTGGGGAAGCCTGGGGCTGGAAGGCAGCTCTGCCAAAGTAGCCTTGGCTGCCTGCTATCCGTCACAGGCAGTGACACGGAGCGGAACTTTCGAATTCAATCCGTTGACCGCTTCGGAAGCGGACCTGTTATTGGCATCTGCCCAGACCGTTACCGCCGGTACTTCGGAAGCGGTGAATCTGGTGTTTAACCACGCCTTGCATCGCCTGGACTTGAATTTTACTCCTGGAAACAGCTATACGGACGAAGACATGAAATCGTTTTCTATCCGTCTCCAGGCAAAGACTACCTGTGTGGTGGATATGATGCAAGGGAAAATCGTCGGTGTAAAGGAGGATACGGGTGAATATGTGTCCAAGGAGACCGCTGCTTCCTTTTATCTGGTGCCGCAGGCTACTACGGGCATTGTGATGAACATTACCGTCGGAGAAAATACGAAATCGCTGACCTTAAGTGAATTGTTGGACCAGCTGAGCGCTTCTCAATCGGATTTGTCAAGCGGTAAATTCAGCAAGCTTACTCTGAAAGTCAGCCAGCAGGGTATCACGGTAGAGGGTGGTTCCATCAATGCCTGGGACAACCAGGTGACGGCCGACGGAGAAGTGGTGATAGGTTGACATTTTTCCGTACGCTCTCCCGCGAAAGCATCGGCCGGGATGTTTGTCTGAATGCATCCCTGTTGTGTCATCAACGGGGGTAAAGCCATAGCCCGAGGAAAATATTCCGGTTTTAGAAGTTGTTTGGATTTTGTTCAAGGAAATTCAAGCAGCTTCTTGTCTTTTGATGGGGTTGATGCCGGCCTTGGGGAGCGGAGGAAAGGGAAGGAGGCATGCCGGAAGGGAATCTTCGTCGCAGGGATTTCCTGATAGTTGATTGCATGTGCGGATAATGTGCGGGAGAGAAGTCCAGGTTTGGTAGATAATGATTAATTTTGCGCCCCGATAGGGCCTGTCCGGCATGGGGAAAGGAAGCCTCTCTGTACCATCCGGACCGCCTCCAGAAATTTTATTTTTATACGACAAAATGAAAAAGCTTAGCAAGAATGCCCTGATCGGTTATCCGGCGGGAATTATCACCGGCATAACTTATGGGTTGAATCCGTTGTTTGCCGTTCCGTTGATGAAGAACGGAGGTGCAATCGAGTCGATATTGTTTTTCCGCTATTTCTTTGCGGTCCTGATGCTGGCCGCGTTTCTGGTAATCCGGAAGCAGCGTTTCAGGATTTCAGGGAAGCAGGCGGGCATCCTGCTTGTTCTGGGATTGCTTTACACCGCAAGCAGCCTGTTCCTTTTCGAAGCGTACCATTACATCGCTTCCGGGCTTGCCACGACCCTCGTCTTCCTGTATCCGGTTCTGGTGGCCATCATCATGGTGTTCCTGAAGGTGGTGCCCTCGTGGCCGGTGTGGCTCGCCATTGCGGCCACTTTCGGCGGGGTACTTATCATGACGCAAGGGGATGGGGCCCAGGCCCTCAATCCTCTCGGTGTCCTCCTTTCGTTAGGCTCGGCCTTGGTCTATGCCCTTTTCATCGTCATCATCAACCGGAGCAAGGCCATTGCCTCCATATCGAATTCGTTGCTGACCTGTTGTACCCTTGTGGTGGGAACCTTCGTCTTCCTGGGTAAAATCCTGTATTCCGGTACGGAGCTTACCTCGTGCATCACGACGGGTACGGACTGGTTTAACCTGTTGGGGCTGGCCCTGTTGCCTACGGTTGTTTCGACCGCTACATTGGCCGTCGCCTCCCGGAACATCGGTGCCACGAAAGCGTCGGTCCTGGGGGTATTCGAGCCTATCACGGCTATCCTGGTCGGCACGCTCATGTTCGGCGAGCCGCTTACGGCCAATATCGTGATCGGGATTGTCATCGCAATCGTTGCCGTCACGTTCATGATAACCGTGACCAAACGCTGACTTATTTCTTGTGAGGCATCAGTAGCCGTTTCTTCAGCCATTCGCGTACCGGCTCGTCGTAGAGCTTGAGGGTAGCGTATGCCATCAGTACGGCGAGTATGAACATCGATACCGCAACCATCACGTGTTGTCCTTGTGGAGCGTCCGGATGACGAGCCGCCCAAGACATCTGCATGTATACCAGCGGATAATGGGTGATGTAGATGGGGTAGGAGATTTCTCCCAGGAACTTACAGATGGCGACGGATTTCTTTCCGCTGATTCGGCTTCCGGCTCCCATGGAAACGACCAGCGGAAAGACTATCAGGATGCATACGGCTTCGTAGATTCCGTTCATCCAGAAGTTGTCCGGGTCCGTACCTCCTACGCGGGGCATGACCAGTACGCAGGCTATCAGGAAGGAGCACCACCAGAAGCCGCGTTTAACCTGTATGTATTTCCCGATTCTGGAAATGAGCAGGCCGCAAAAGAAGGGGTAGAGCAGGCGTGTGAAACCGATGTACAGCTGGTCGGGGGTAATGCCCCATCCTCCGATGACCGTATAGGCCGCATAGTTTCCTTCTGGGAACAGCCCGAACGGGTCCATGTTCATGGTGAGCGTGACGGTGAGTACGGCAAAGCAGCCTACCAGAGCTCCCAAAGCGATTTTCCCCAGCTTACGGATGAAGAGCGCGTAGAAGATGTTCGCGATGTATTCGAGCATTAACGACCAGCATGGACCGTTGAGGGGGTAGGTCTCGGCCCATCCGCGGATATCGAGCCTGGCCGCCGCGGGTATCATGGTACATCCCAGCAGGAACATGAGGATGACCACCCACCAGGGGGTCTGGTCGATGAGTGCGAAACTCGGAGATGCTCCGAAATAGAACAGGAGCATTCCGATGAATCCTCCCATGATTACCATCGGATGTAAACGTACGAGCCGGCGCTTGAAGAACATCCAGGTGGACATCTTGTCCCAACGGTCGTCGTAGGCATAACCGATGACGAAGCCTGAAAGCACGAAGAAGAAATCGACTGCCAGATAGCCGTGGTTGATGATCTGAAAGGCAGGGCCTTTTGAATAGGTTTCAAACAGGTGGAAGGCAACCACCAGCATGGCGGCAACCCCACGAAGTCCGTCAAGAATCTCATACCTGGGTTTGGATGCCAAATAAACATTGTCTACGTTCCCCGGTTTAATCACTTTTTCCATATCGTATAGTAATAGTATTAGTTTTTTGCAAAGATAGTGTTTCTGGCTTGAATATCCCCGGCTTCGGGAGAAGTATTATCTCGTTTCTACCGCTTTATGGTATCGGACAAATGCCGCTGGACGGGTGCTATATCTGCTCCATTTACCCCAACCGGATAGCCGGAGTGTACTGGAAGTATTCGGATAGCTTATCCCAATTGTCCTGCCAGAACCTGATGACGATAGGATACTGTTCGCCTCATTTTTCTTCCGACTTAAGACGTTCATTATCTGCCGATTCTTTATTTACAGCCTGATAAACGCATTTCAAATCCTTCAGGAATTCCTTTTGATTTTTGGAGCCTGCCTATTTGATGGAATCACGAATCTGATGTACGACACAAAGTTGTACATCCATCCAGACTAGTCTATGGCGGTAGCTTTCGGGTATCGCTATTTCTTTATGCGATTATAAATAATAGAATACAATTTTGGAAAATAGAATTTTCTTCTTACTTTTGCAATATGATAATTGAGTGAACCTAATGAGAATATTTACAGAACAAGCTATAAGGGAATATGCAGAAATGTATCCTGATGCAAAGGTCACTTTACAAGAATGGGCTGCCATAGTCAAGAAAAGCGAATGGACTTGCTTTGCAGACGTAAAAAAGACCTTCAATAGTGTTGATAATGTGGGTAACCAACATTATGTATTCAATATTAAAGGAAATAATTACAGGCTGATTGTTGTGATAAGATTCACTATAAAGTTTGTTTATATTCGTTTCATTGGCACTCATGCCGAATATGACAGAATAGCTGATTGTTCAGTTTTATAATTAAACCGAATCGGCGGTTACCGATTACCACATAGCTATGACAAAGATAGAAACAAAAGCTCAATACGACTGGGCTGTAAAAAGGGTTGAAGAGTTACTTCCACTGGTTACAGATGAAACACCTCTCGATGATTCTAATAGCATAGAGTTGGAATTGCTTTCTAACCTTGTTGCTGACTATTCGGAAGAGCATTTTGCGTTAGGAGAACCAACACTTGTTGATGTTCTCAAACTCCGTATGTATGAAATGGGGCTTAACCAAAAGGCACTGGCCCAATTGATTGGTGTTAGCCCTTCACGTTTGAGTGATTATATTTCTGGCAAATGTGAGCCAACATTGAAGGTTGCTCGTGAAATTAGTAAAAAACTGAATATTGACGCTAATATAGTGCTAGGTGTTTGATATGAAAGTTATTGAAGTAATAGTTGAAGATGCTGGGGATAATCTCAGTGCTTACATTGAAGGGGCTCCAGTTATTACGGTCGGTAATGACATAAGAGAAATTGAGGAGAACATGAAGGAGGCCATAGACTTGTATCTGGAGGACAACCCGAACCCTTGCGAGGCCCTCAAGGGAGAGTTCACCTTGAAGTTCAAGATAGATGCGGCTACCTTTACAACTGTTACAGCGTCATATTTACCCAAGCCGCTTTGAGCCGGATAACCGGAAGCAATGAACAACAGGAAGTACACAAATAAAAAGACATCAGTATGGACCTAAAAGAGTCGTCCGAATCAATATAAATCGTGGTCCAGATATTTTTACCTGCAATTTATCTCGATAATCTCCCCAAGGTCAGTCGTATAGTGCTTGGATAGCTGCTCCTGCTTCAATTTCCAGCCAGCTCCGTGACCTTGGATGGCCAACTTGACGGAGTGACCATGCTTATCGTTGATGGAGTCAATGGCGCTCATCAGCCGGTCTCTTTTGTCACGGTCAACGGTGTCGAACAGGTTCCCTTGCACGTTACTGGTGATTTCCGTGATGATAACGCCAGCCTTCTTGTATTGGTATCCCGCTCTAAAGATGTTCCGCAAACCGGACAGGGCATAATGGACAATCTCCAGCGTATCGTCCGTCGGTACCGGCAGATTTACAGATACGCTTTTCCAGTATTGGGGGAGGTCTTCCCGAAAACGGTTGGTCTGAATGAAGACCAGGAGCGATACGGCATATCCTTTCTGTTCCCGTAGTTTCTTAGCGCATGTAGATGCGAAGGTAGACACCGCTTCATCCATCTGTTCGATGTTCTCAATCATCTGACCGAAGCTGCGTGAGGTACATATTTGTTTCCGGGGGGTAATGTTCTCGGTGATGCAGGGGATTCCATGAAGTTCCTTCCAGGTGCGTTCGCCGACCACCGTCATGTATTTGCGTACCCATGAGCCGGGTAGTTGGGTGAAGTCGTAAGCGGTCTTTACACCTTCTTTCTCCAGCTTTGCGGCCTGCCGGCGGCCGATGCCCCACACGTCTCCGATAGCGAACAGACGCAGGGCCTTCTCCCGCTTTTCGTCCGAGTCGATGCAGCAGACACGTTTGTAAGCCGGGTATTTCTTGGCGAATTTGTTGGCCATCTTGGCCAGTGTACGGGTAGGAGCGATGCCTAGGGCTGACGGGAATACCGGTACTTTTGTACACCTTGTTGACGATATTAGTTCCCAGACTCTGATAGTCCGCGATTCCATCCAAGTTGACGAATGCTTCGTCTATGGAGTAAACCTCGATATCCGGTGCCAGCGAGGAAAGGATAGACATGACCCGTGATGACATATCTCCGTAAAGGGTGTAGTTCGATGAGAAGACTACTATTCCATACTTTTCCACCTGCTCCCGTATCTGATAGGCAGGTGCGCCCATCGGGATGCCCAGAGCCTTCGCTTCGTTACTACGTGCGATGACGCATCCGTCGTTGTTGCTCAATACGACAACGGGACGGCCGTTCAAGGACGGATTGAATACCCGTTCACAGGAAGCGTAGAAGTTGTTGCAGTCCATCAGCCCGAACATGTTATCTCCTCCTCCGGTTCTTCTTTATTGTGTATGTGACAATTCCCCAGACAAGGAAATCATTGTCTGCGATCACTTTCCTGACTTTATCACTTTTTTTAATTTTTCTTATAAACCTGCCCTACAGGTATCTGTAGCAGCGTTTTTTAGTCTAATTTGGGTGACGCACGGGAATTTTGTATCTTCGTGCTATGTTTGTGCGTAGGAAAAAGAATCGATCCGGATCGACCAGTGTTGTCGTCGCCGATAAGAGTTCCGGTAGATTTACGGAACTCCATGTCATAGGTGTGGGTACAACCGAGGATGAAATTCGTCAACTTGTAAATGAAGGTAAGAATTGGATAGCCCATTACGGTGGACAGCAAACCATAAGCTTCCCTGATGATGAGTGTGAAAAACTAAGACGGGAAGAGAATTCAATGACTGAGTACATAGTATCCAATATAATAAGTACTTCTCTGAATTCACCTCAGAGAATCATCAATAAAGTTTACGATAAAATCGGATTCAATATTATACATGATGAGGAACTACGTCATCTTGTAGTATCCAGAATATGCTCTCCCATGAGCAAGAAGGCCACAGTGGACTATCTGAGACGGCATTTCAGGGAAGAGGTCAGTTTACAGAAGATTTATCGTTATCTTGACAAACTATATAATACCCAGCAGGAACTCGTGCAGGAGATAAGTGTTAAGCATACAAAAGAATTGTTTGGCGGGAATTTAGGGATCCTTTTCTACGATGTCACAACCCTTTATTTTGAGACAACGGATAAGGACGAGTTACGGGAATCCGGTTTTTCCAAAGATGGTAAAAATGCAAATTCACAAGTTGTTTTAGGACTTCTTGTCAGTCGTGGAGGATATCCTTTGTCTTATTCTCTGTTTAACGGTTCACAATATGAGGGATATACAATGCTTCCCATCGTAGATGATTTTGTTCAAAGATTCAATCTCGGCAAGGATTTTGTTGTAATTGCAGATTCCGGACTTATGAGCGCAAAGAATGTAAAGCTACTCCGTGATGGTGGGTATAAGTACATAATAGGTGCCAGGATAAAGAAGGAATCTGGCCGAATAATGAAGAAAATAATTGCAACAGAGCGTCGGTGTGGGGTGTTCAATGATATCAAATATCCGGATGGAGACAGGCTTATTGTTGGATACTCTGATGAAAGGGCCAAGAAGAACGCATTCGATAGAGAACAAGGTGTGGAAAGGCTAAGAAAACGTTTTTCTAAGGGAACACTGACGAAGGCGGACATCAACAAACGAGGCTACAACAAGTTCCTTTCAGTCAGTTCTGGAATTACAGTCAGCATAGATGAGGAAAAGATAAAGGAAGATGCAATATGGGATGGATTAAAAGGGTATAAGACAAATACGGATTTAAGCCCAGAGAAAGTCTATGAAGCCTATCAGAATCTATGGAATGTGGAACGGTCGTTTCGTATAACCAAAGGTACGCTGGATGTAAGACCGATGTTCCATTTCACACCAAGAAGAATTGAGGCTCATGTTTGTATATGTTTCGTTGCTTTGAAAGTATACAAGGAACTTGAAAGGCTATTAAAATTGTCTGGGTGTCCATACTCTGTAGATGAAACACTCAAGATAGCCGAGACTATAGTTACTATTGAGATTGCACGTCCGGAGAATAAAGACACTATAACAAAAACTCTCTGCCTCACAGAGGAGGAGAGAGCTATAGCATACCTCATTGATACTCATGACTGGTTAGAGTTATGATTTGGGTGACGCAATGATAAAGTCAGGGTTGATGGAGCAAGTGACCGTATTCATCCCGATTCATCATACATTTCTATGGCAGTCGCCAGGCTTTCCTATACCCTTCCTGCAACATTCGCTCAACGTCACTTTCCCTGTATAGGACCTTTCCTCCCAACTGTACATAAGGAATCCTGCCTTCATTCCGGTATGTCTGCAAGGTTCTGCGGCTTACTTTCAACCTTTCCGACAGTTCCTGATCGTCAGATAACACTCCCCGTTCAATACCGGCTTGCGATTCAACGATAATGACCTGACATTTTCCTCTATATCGTCAAGCCTTTGAAAGAAAGACACTACGTGTGCGTTTTCCTCTGTCAGCAGTTCGTTCATGGCTGTTCCTCCTTCCTTTTTAATAACAGTGATAATGTTTTCTGTATGTCTTCCGGTATGTAATAGATTTTATGGCAAATCTGGCTGTAAGCCAGCATACCGTTTTCACGTAAACTCTGTAGAGTGCGTGGTGTGATGTTAAGCAGTATGCAGGCTTCCTGATTATCCAGCCATTCTCCCATTTTCTTTTCGCGGAATCTTCTGTGGACATCTTCTGCCATCCGTGCTGCGGTTTCCAGCCTTTTCAACATCCTGTCAAAAGTTCGGTCTTCAATACTGATGATTTCCATATCGTACTTTTTTGAGTTCGAAGCAAAGATATACGGCAGAAAGGGACTGATGCAAACCATTGTCTTCAGATGTCATCAAATATCATTAAATATCACAAACAGAATAGGATGCAAGCTCAAGAAAATGAAATAATACTTGAAATGTACCATATGGCGAAGCCACCGGGGCTATGCAGATCGGAGGGAGCTGAAATCCCTGTCTTATTTCGGGATTTGATAAGCAGACTATGTTTTGTTATTTGGGAAGGTGGATTTTCACAGCATTTGTGAGGTCATATTGGAATATAAGGATAGCCTCCTTTGGTTTACGGCTATGCGTCACGTCGGTCGCAGTTAATCCCTGTAATCTTTCCTTTAATTCTAATCCGTTTGCCGCCGCATTCTTTTTCAGGTGAATTTTCATGGCGTAAGCCATAAAGAAAATTCTCCTGAAAAAAGGAATAAATGCGGCTGGCAAATCAGGATTGGGATTTATCTTTGATGGAAGGGATAACTGGTTAATTATAATAATTGAATCTGAATTCATTTAGGGTATAACAAGTGTAATGTTTGAATACTTTACCATATACCATGGGAGTTGAAGACCTAAGCTATAAATTATTTCACTCATAGATTCAGAGTTTGACAGGACATACACATGGCAGTTAAAGCTATTAGGATAATAAAGCAAGTTGCGGAGTAAAACAAGAGTGGAATATCTACTTAACTGGAGCACAGAAAAGATTACAATTCGTTTAAATAATGTCACTAAAGTTGCTTAAGGTCAGGTGGTTTTAATAAACTATTTAGTAATGAATTATACTGCTATTTTTTACAACTAAATTTATACATTGATTTGTAAGCGATATTCACTGGGCGTTCGTTTTGTTATTTTCTCAAATTGAGTGATAAAATGTGGTACAAAATTATATCCGGATTCATAAGCAATCTGTGCAACCGTAAGATTGGAATAAGCCAATAATTTGCAGGCGTGTTCGATACGTATCTCGGCTAGACATTGGAAAATGCTCTTATCCGTTCGTTGTTTGAAATATCTACAAAGAGCTGATGGATTTTGTTTTACGTAGTCTGCAATTTCTTTCAACGAGATTTTATCTTTGAAATGGTTAAAAAGATAAGTATATACACGATTAACAGGTTCATTGGTTTCCTTTAAAAGATTAGAGCTATTGTATGCTATGTCTGAAAGAATATTTGTCTTCTTGCATTGGCATAACCGTTCCAGAATTTGAAAAAGATGGATTAATCGTACAGTGTGCTCGACTTTTTCCAGTTCTTCAAACTGCTGTAGCAACTCTTCATATAAGTTCTTGTCAAGGAAGTGTATTCCATACTGGCTTTTCTGCAATAATTCATATATAGGTAGATAATCTGGTAATTTATCTATAGATAAAGGAAATATTGTAGGATGAAATTGTAGTGCGATTCCAGAACTTTTTTCCAATCCTGCATCGGGATTTAATTTTGCATTACATAAATGCAAATGGGGGACATTGCTTCCTATCATAACAACGTCTCCTTCCTTATAATTTCTAACACCTTCCCCCACGAATTGCTTGCCATTTCCATGCGTAAACAGCATGATTTCATATTCGGCATGTTTGTGTCGTGGTAATACGAAATTAGGATATACGATACGACTACATAATGTAGTCCTTTCGTGAATGATCTTTCGTTCTAGTATAGTCATATTGTATGATTTAATTAGGATTGCAAATATAATAAAACATATCGCAAATATACTATAATCCCATATCAAAAAAACACCATAATTTTGCTGCATCAATATAAAACTATAACAATTTGCTTATGAACCATATAGCTGTCAATATAGGAGAAGTCTTAGGGGATATGTATCCCAACAGGCAAATGATAGGTGAAGTACTTGCCAATTCGGCTTATGTAATTTTGCTGTATAGTAATACCATAAGAATTGAAATATAAAGTCACACATTAGAGAAAGTTATGGAAAAACAAACTATAAAATTGATTGCATCTGACATGGACGGGACTCTTTTGGATTCTACGGGCAGGCTGCATCCTGATTTTTTTTCAGTATTTGAGAATTTAAAAGATAAGGGTATTACGTTTGTAGCAGCAAGCGGCAGACAATACTACAATTTACTTAAACTTTTCAGTAAAGTAAAGGACGATATTATTTTTATTGCAGAAAACGGAACTTATGTGGTCTCAAAATCAAAAGAATTATTGGTTGTCGATATTCCCATAGAAGAGATACGTAAAGTTGTTCGGGAAATAAGAAATATAAAGGGGGCATATCCTGTATTATGCGGTAAGAATAAGGCATATATAGAAGATGAATACATTGAATTTGTAAGACAAGCCCGTACTTATTATGAACGGTGTGAAATCGTACCGGATTTATTGGAAATTACTGATGATGTGTTTCTCAAAATAGCGATATATGACTTCAACGGCTCCTCGGCAAACAGTTATCCTGTTTTGCAACATTTCAACGAGTCTCTAAAAGTAGTGGTATCAGGGCAGAACTGGCTTGATATAAGTCATCGTGATGCAAATAAAGGCAATGCACTGAAGTTTATCCAGAACTATCTCTCTGTGAAGGCAGAAGAATGCATGGCTTTTGGCGATCAGATGAACGATGCAGAAATGCTACAAACTGTATCTTATAGTTACTGTATGGCAAATTCTGCTACTGAATTAAAAAGTTTCGCACGTTATGTGGCTCCGTCAAATGATGAAGACGGTGTTTTGCATATAATCAAAAAAATCATTCTTAAATAAATATACGTATGGATATAAAATCAAAAGTCTCAGGTATTCAACATGTCGGTATTCCTACCAATGACATGCAAAAGAGCATACACTTTTATAAAGATCTTGGATTTGAAGTAATATGGCAGACTGTCAATGAACAAAACGGTGAGTCCGTGAGCTTTTTACGGTTGGGAAATCTTACCATGGAGATTTATGAGAACAAGCAGGCTGTAATGAAACCTGGTGCAATAGATCACATAGCCTTGGATGTGACAGATATCGATTCCATATTTTCAATAATGAAAAGTTCCGGTTACCAATGTTTGGATGAGCATGTCCAATTTTTGCCATTTTGGGAACATGGAGTTCGGTTTTTCACAATAATCGGTCCAAACAAGGAAAAAATTGAATTCTGTGAAAGAAAACTATCAAAAGAGGAATAAAGCAATGGAAAATAACAACTTGTTAGCAGCATTCGGAAACAGTGCTGCAAGAGTAAAGAATGCCATTTTTGCTATTAGAGCAGGTAGAGGCGTGTTGTTGGTTGACGATGAGAACAGAGAGAATGAAGGCGATCTCATTTTCCCCGCACAGACAATTTCTGAAAAAGATATGGCGTGTATGATACGCCATTGCAGTGGTATAGTCTGTCTGTGTCTTACACAAGAAAAAGCTGCAGAACTCAGTTTGCCGCTTATGGTAGAACATAATACCAGCACTTATGGAACAGCTTTTACTATTTCCATAGAAGCGGCTGAAGGAGTAACAACCGGGGTGTCGGCCGCAGACCGTGTCAAAACTATAAAAGCCGCCATAGCAGAAAAAGCGACGCCTCAATCACTCCATAGTCCGGGGCATGTATTCCCGTTAATTGCCCGTCCAGGAGGTGTGAAAGAGCGAGGAGGGCATACCGAAGGAAGCGTAGAACTTATGAAATTGGCTGGTCTTCAGCCTTACGCAGTGTTATGTGAACTTACCAATGATGATGGTACAATGGCAAAGTTGCCTGAAATAATTGAATTTAGTAAACTTTATAATTATCCTGTTATGAGTATCAACGATTTGAAAAATTACAATCCAGCTCCCGACTTTCTTCCGGAGCTGGTAGGCTCTTTTGCAAAACCTGCTGCAGAAAACCCGACAGTGGCAATCATGGAGGCTGCATTCCGCCATCACAGTATGCACTATCGTTACATCAACTGCGAGGTGGGACCAGACAGATTGGAAGCAGCCGTTGCAGGAGCTAAAGCGATGGGTTGGAGAGGTTTTAACTGCTCCATTCCCAATAAGGTAGAAGTTATCAAGTACCTTGATGAATTAGGTGAATCCGCTCGCATTATAGGTGCTGTCAATACGGTCATCATTGAAAAAGACGGAAAGACGCGAGGAGAAAATACGGATGGTAAAGGTTTTGTAAAGGCAATATCGGAAGTAACATCCATAGAGAGGAAGAAACTGGTGGTGTTCGGTGCAGGTGGTGCGGCACGTGCTATTTGTGTGGAAATGGCATTGGCCGGAGCTTCCGAAATAACGGTATTGAACATAGATGAAACAGGAAAGGTGCTGACCGATTTGCTAAACCGGGAGACTCCGGCTAAAGCGTCGTTCATTCTATGGGATCACAAATTCAATATCCCAGCTGATACGGATATAGTTATTAACGCTACATCAGTTGGTTTATATCCTAATGTGGAACAACGATTGAATATCAATGTTGACACATTAAAATCCCACATGATTGTTGCCGACTGCATTCCTAATCCGGCATATACGCATTTTGTAAAAGATGCGACAAGTAAAGGTTGTAGGCATGTACTTCCCGGTATGAATATGTTGGTAAATCAGGCGGTTATTGCCCTTAAATATTGGACTGGTGAAGATGTGGATGCCGAAGTGATGAGACAAGAATTGAAACGGGTTCTCGGACTATAAACAAGGTAACTTATGGATTTATCAATATGGATTCAAACCCCCACGGACTGGGGAATGCTTTTTATGTCAGCTTTCATAATCGGTATGTCAAAAACGGGCATTCAGGGTTTAAGTCTAATCTCTGTGCCCCTTATGGCACTTACATTCGGGGCAAAACCTTCTACAGGTTTGATTTTGCCTATATTGTGTACAGCTGATTTGGTAGCTGTACTTTACTATCGGCGCATTGCAGAATGGAAATATGTATTCAAACTTCTTCCAACAGCTTTGATGGGTTTTGTATTGGCTTTGTTGGTGGATAAGATTGTGCCTCCTGACGGGTTCAAGCATCTGATGGGAGGATGTCTTGTAATAGTAATGCTTGTCATGTTTTGGTCAGAACGGAACGGAAAAGAAAACAGACTTTCTTCTTGTTGGTGGTATGGTCCGCTTTTCGGACTTTTGGGTGGTTTTACCACGATGATAGGAAATGCCGCAGGACCGGTAATGGCCATATACCTTTTGTCGGTAAAGATGCCTAAGTATAGTTTCATCGGAACAAATGCATGGTTCTTTCTCGTCATAAACTATCTGAAAATTCCAGTACAGATATTGGCGTGGGACAATATCACGAAACAGTCTCTTATATTGGATGCCTGTACCATTCCTTTTATTCTATTGGGGGGTGTGGCCGGAATCATTTTGATAAAGCGATTGCCGGAAAGAGGTTTTCGCAACTTTACAACGGCTGTTACCAGTCTGTCTGTACTTATGTTGTTTATATAATTTCAAAAAACATTTATCGTATGGAATATCGTAAATTAAACGGTTCGGGATTATTTGTTCCGACACTGACATTGGGAACGGGAACATTCGGTGGCTCTCACGGTTTCGAGGGTTGGGGACATACCGGAGTAAGTACAGCAACGCGTATGATCGATATGTGCTTGGACGCAGGATTGAATATGTTCGATACTGCCGATATGTATTCCCGTGGGCTTGCAGAAGAAATATTGGGCAAAGCTATTGCTGGCAAAAGGAACAGGCTGCTCATCGCTACCAAAGGGACTTTCCCGATGGGTGAAAGCCGGAACGAAGAAGGTTCGTCGCGTTTTCATCTCATTGAGGCTTGCGAAGCGAGTTTACGTCGCCTCGGTACAGACCATATTGACCTTTATTATATTCACGGATTTGACCGGAATACTCCAGTGGAAGAAACCTTGCGTGCATTGGACGATTTGGTAACGAAAGGCAAGATACGTTATATCGGTTGCTCCAACTTCTCAGGTTGGCAACTGATGAAATCACTCTCTATATCTGAGCGCCGCAACTGGACTCAGTATATAGCACATCAGGTTTATTATTCATTGCTAAACCGTGATTTCGAGTGGGAACTGATGCCGCTGGCTCTTGACCAACAAGTAGGTACGATAGTGTGGAGTCCATTAGCAGCAGGAAGGTTGGGCGGCCGTTATCGTCGTAACAATCCCATACCGCAAGATGGCAGGGTGGCGCGTGGCGGAGCTCCCGTAAGAGATAATGTCGTTTCTTATGACCGCTTGTATGACATTGTAGATGTACTGGACGAACTTTCCGCAGAGACAGGTAAAACCGTAGCGCAAATAGCCTTGAACTGGTTGCTGCAACGTCCTACTGTATGCAGCTTGGTTATAGGAGCCAGTTCCGAAGAACAGCTGCGGCAGAACCTCGGTGCAGTTGACTGGAAACTCACACCTGAACAGGTCAGCCGTTTGGATACCGCCAGCCGCACGGAAAAGCCTTACCCTTATTGGCATCAAGACCAGCGTCCGGAACTTTCATCTCAATTGTTTTAAGCTTCCGCAGCCATGAAAAGATTTAGTTTATTCATCTTGCTGTTTGCCGGATTATTCTTCATTTCGGCAAACGCACAAAAACAGCCGTCCATGTACATATACAAACAAATGGGCAACAGATATGTTGTCAGTATCAACAACCACGAAGAGATAGTCAAAGCTTTAGTATCTTTCTGTCATGAAATGAAAATTGAGTCGGGAGTTATATCGGGCATTGGAGCAATCAATGAGCTGACACTCCGATTCTTTAATCCCGATACCAAAAGGTATGAGGACAAGACTTTTCACGAACAGATGGAGATAGCCAATCTTACTGGAAATATTTCCACGCTGGATGGAAAAGTGTACCTACACTTGCACATTACTGTGGGACGCCGCGACTGTTCAGCGTTGGCAGGACACCTGCTTGCCGCTACACTGAGTGGGGCAGGTGAATTTGTAGTGGAGGATTATGGCGAACAGGTAAGTCGCGTGTACAATCCAGACTTGGGGCTGAATGTGTATGATCTTGAAAAATATAACGAACATTAAAGAATATGTTGTATGAGACAAGTAATATGGATATTAATCGCATTTGCGTCGGTCTGCACCGGATTTTATGGATGTCATCATTTGCAGGCGACAGAAACGCAGACAGTCAACAGTGGAGAAGAACGATTGGAAATCTCTTTCAGATTTCATCGTGGCGGTATAGCTTCAAGCCAATATGCTATTTGGATAGAAGATGAATCCGGGAGGTTGGTACGAACCCTTTATGCCACATCATTTACCGTGGAAGGCGGATATGAATACCGGAAAGATGCCATTCCGCTGTGGGTTGACAAGGCTAGGCCACAAATGATGACTTCCGCACAGGTGGATGCCATAACGGGGGCGACACCACAGAATGGAAACCTGACCTATCAATGGGATGGAACGGATGATAAGGGCAATTGTCTTCCACCTGGAATCTATAAGTTCTTTGTCGAAGGTACACTGTATTGGAAAAGCAGAGTCTTATACTCTGGTAAACTGCATTGGGGAAACAAAGTTTCCGATTCCATATCCGTTGAAGTCAGGTATTTCAATCAATCCAGTACCAATGAGAATATGATTACAGAATTAAAAGCATACCATATTAACAAATGAGGATGAAATATCTCTATATAATTGTGCATGGGAACTTTCATATTGATAAATTTCATGACAGGAATAGCTTTTGAATTACTGGTACTGTATTGTTTCTTGAGCTACTTTGGGTTATAGGATTTTATATTATACGTTTTAAACATACAATAGTAGCTATTTTATTATTGCAGCCATTATAATGCCTATACCGTATATATTTGCACTTATGCTGATGCATTGCTGATTTGGTTGTTGATTAAATAAACATTTATGTTGTAAAGGATAAATCATATCATTAGAATGAGCAGTTTGTTACGTAAAAAAATATTTCTGGGCTATATTATCATAACAGCTATAGTTTTATTTTTGACTGTTGTTATGGTCAACGAGCGTTTCCGCTTTCGAAGATTTGAGGACGTTATAAATGAAACGAATTATGCCCGTGAAAATATCCATAAGGCTCATTTGTATATTACTAGGTTGGCAACCTTAGGCGAATCAGTTATTGCATGGGATGAATCAGATTATAACAGATACCATTATCAGCGTCTTAAAACAGACAGTATTCTGCTTGAAATAAAATCCGAGTGTAGAAATTTCTTACATCTTTCTCAAATAGATTCTTTACGGGTACTGCTTGAGACGAAAGAGACACACCTGTTCAGGATAATGAAAGCTATTCAATCTTGGGAGAAGTCCGACAGTATTCTTGCTAATGAACTACCAGTAATAGCCACACAGTCGGTTCGGATGAAGACAATAACGCAGAAAAAGAAAGGAATTGCCGGGCTGTTTGGAAAGAAAGAGACGGTACAAGTTCCATATATGACAAATGAAATACGGGACTTCAATGAAAGATTGACCTCTGCCAGAGATTGGCGGAACAATCAGATGGAATCGTATGCAGACAGTCTGCGTTTACAGAACAGGCTGTTAAATCACAAGTTATATGATTTTGTTTCTTCTCTTGATAACCAAATACAGCTGTCATTTACAGAACAATATTTGGAAATAACGGAGACAAGATGGAAATCTTTCCGACTGTTTGCTATAGTGATAAGTATTGTTGTCGTTCTGTTTGTTATTTCTTTTTTCATTATACTATCCGATTTACGTAAGGAAGAAAAGATAAAAGTCAAACTACAGCAATCCGTTAAGGAAAACGAGGATTTGCTTGAAATGCGCAAAAGAATAATTCTGACCGTTTCACATGATATACGTGGCCCTCTCGGTAATATTCATAACTGTGCTGATTTGGCTTCCCAAATACGGGAGAAAAAGAAACGCGAACCATATTTGGAGGATATACGCCATTCCTGTCATCATATCCTGCATTTGGTTAATGACCTGATGGATGCCTATCGGATCAATGAAGCCGGTGATTTGCGTAACGATACGCCATTTTATCTTGACCGTTTCCTGCAACGCATCTCAGACGAGTTTTCCCGCAAGGCTGTTGCAAAGGCCTTATATCTTCAATCTGAACATCAAAATTCGTCTTTTGTTGTAATGGGTGATGCAGATAAACTGGAGCAGGTAGTGGCCAATTTACTGACCAATGCCATCAAGTTTACCCCATCAGGAACCATAAGTTTTTATTCAAGATATTTGGAAGGAAAACTGCACATTGAAATCAGGGATACCGGTATCGGTATGGATGAGGAAACACTGAAAAGAATATTTTCTCCATTTGAGCGTGCCGCACAGAATGTCAATTCCGAGGGCTTCGGTTTAGGGCTTTTCCTGACCAAGGGACTGGTCAAAGTCCTGAATGGTATTATAACTGTGGAAAGCGCACCGGGAAAGGGGAGCATTTTCAAGCTTGAATTTCCTTTACCCGTAACGGATGAACTTGTGGAAGAGGACAAGCCTGATAATGCTTCGATAACCATTCTACCGAAGAATGTGCTTGTTGTGGATGATGATCCTATATTGTTGAAAATAGCGGAAGATATGCTTGGGCGTAAGGGAGTTTCCTGCACAACCTGTATGAATTTCCAGGAAGTCGTTGCTGCTCTTGGGCAATCGGATTATGATATGGTGTTGACAGATGTACAAATGCCAGATACCGACGGGTTCGCTCTGTTAAGGTTGCTCCGAAATTCAGATATTGGAAATTCAAGAACCATTCCAGTTGCGGTTATGACTGCCCGAGGAGATGGAAATAGCGGAATCTATGAAAAAGAAGGATTTGCAGGTTGCATTCATAAACCGTTCAACATTCATGCATTACTTACTTTTTTATCAATAATCATGTCTCAAACAAAAATTTCTCAAACTGGAGATTTTGACTTCTCTTGTCTGTTGGATAATACAGATGATTATGGACATATGCTGTCTCTTGTTCTCATGGAATCAAGAAAAGAAATTGAAGAACTTACAACAGCCATAAAGACAATCAATCGAGAAAGTATTAGGAAAACAATACATCGAATGATGCCTGTATGGGAAATGTTTGAAAAGGAACAGTTGTTGCATGATTTTCAAGAAAAGTTACACGATATGGATATTAGCGATGATGTTATTTGTGAAAATACTATCCAGATTATAGGGTGGATTGGAAAATTGATTAATGAAACAGAAAATGAACTGAAAAAATATGAAAATTCTGATAGTTGAAGACAATATGATACTTTGCGGCATGATTGAAAAATGGCTGCAGAAGGCGGGTTACGAAGTATTGACAGCTATAGATGAACCATGTGCACGCAGTATCCTGAAGAAAAACGAAATCAGTCTGGTATTGGGAGACGTGCGCTTGCCGGAAGGTGACGGTATCAGCTTTCTGGAATGGATGATGCGTTCCGGTATGGAAATCCCTTTTATTGTCATGACGGATTATGCCTGTATTTCGGATGCTGTCCGTGCCATCAAGCTCGGAGCTATGGATTATCTGGAAAAGCCTGTCCACCAGGAACAACTGCTTGAATTAATGCACAGTGTGCTGAAAAGTCCGGTTATAGTGCGTAAGGAGCGTCCTTTTGTAGAACGTACCAGTGAAGGCGCAAGGAAAGCCGCTTCACTGGCTCGTCGTGTGGCACCTTCGGATCTTTCAGTCCTGATACTCGGTCCGAGCGGAAGCGGTAAGGAAGTGATAGCCCAGATGATACACCGTTATAGTGACAGGCGTGACAAGCCTTTCGTTGCCGTCAATTGTGGAAGCATACCCAACGATTTGCAGGCTTCTGAATTTTTCGGTGCAGTCAAAGGAGCTTTTACAGGAGCTGTTGCTGATAGGAAAGGACATTTTGAGACGGCCAATGGAGGAACCTTATTCCTGGATGAAGTCGGCAATATGCCGTATTCCATGCAGATTCTTCTTCTGCGTGTCCTTCAGGAGAAAGAGTTTAACCCGGTAGGAAGTGATAAGGTGAAACGTACGGATGTACGCATCATTTCTGCGACCAATGAGGATATGAAAAAGGCAGTACAAGAAGGCCGCTTTCGTGAGGACCTGTATTATCGCCTTGCCGAGTTGGAAATTTTACAGCCGCCGCTTAAAGAATGCAAAGATGATATTCTCCCGCTTGCTGAATTTTTCAGGAAAGAATATTCAGGCAGAATCCGTGTCAAGAATGATGGATTTACGGAAGAAGCGAAATCATGTATGTTGGGTTATGACTGGCCGGGTAACGTGCGGGAATTGAACGCAAAGATCAAACGTGCGGTAATTGTTGCGGATAATACATTATTGGATGTCTGTGATTTGGGACTGGACAATGTAGATTGTAGTGACAATCCGGATATTCGTATCATTCAGGAAAAGGAAAGGATACAAAACCTGCTTGAGGAAAATCACGGTAATGTTAGCAAGACAGCCACTGAATTGGGTTGCAGCCGTACAGCCCTGTATAAGAAAATGAAGAAACTTGGTCTGAAGTAATTTTTATTCTTTAAAACGGTACACCAGTCTGCATACATTGTTCCGGAATGTTTTGGATTTATGTAAAGTCCATTGTCCAAACTGTATCTTTCCGGTTATGTTTTTCCCACTTTTGTATGATATTGGAAGCAAGTAAATGACCAGCTCATCTGCGAGTCGGAAGAGAAATACTCCACCGGCATATTCGGCGCTTTTTTCGTCCTGTACTTTCATAAAGAAGGTACAGTTATTGTCTCGTCTCTCTTTTGCATCCATCAAGTCAAGCATGCCGTAATGCGGATACATGTTGAATGTAGCCCGCTCTTCCCAATAAGGGAAGCCGTTCCTGTCTGTCCTGAGCCATTCCATCAGTTCTTCATGTTTGTCCGGCAGGAATCCGTCCAATGTGACGGGCATAATAATCTGTACTTTTGCCATATCCTCTGCTTGTTAAAATAAAAGCATGAAACCCATGCTGTTTCGAACAGAGGTTCTGGTAAAACCCATTGTAAAAACACACATGGGCTCACGCTATACGATATAGCATAAGCTCCACGCAGTCGTCTTTACAATTTTGAAATTTACCAGATTTCTGTTCGAGACATCTTGCGACTTATGTATATAATCGACGGAAAACATCCCGTAATCCGCCGTTATGCTCTATTTTATTTTTCAAATATAGTGATTTCTTTTGGATAATCCTGCATTTAGTGATTATTATTTTACTCTTTCCGGCCTTATATAGTTTTGATATTTATATCCGGATTATTTCTCCCGTTTTAAATTTTCCGACTTTGGAGGAAAATCTCCCGACCGTGAGGGGGGCAAGTTGTTTTTTGTATGGCAGAATAATTTCTGTCGTACAAAAACACAACTTGCTCTGTTCGTTTGAACAGAGAATCCACTTAAAGTGGATTGTGGCTCCATGCCCATTTATAGCTATAAAATAGAGTCGTATTTGCCTGATGAAAAATGTAAATATCAGTTTGTTTGTGACAAACCTGTATGCAGAGTTGAATATCGTGTGAATGGAGTGCCTGATATTTAGTTATTTGCCGAAATTTAAATATTCAATATTGAAAGTTTTATGCTGTATTGAACTATGGCATCCTGATTTACAGATATTACATATCAATCTGTATCATATAATAGTATGTAGATTGTTATAGTAAAGTTGTATGCGCTGCTTAATGAGAGTTGTAATATATTGATAATCAGTGTGTATGTAAAATAAGCTCTGTTGTGATATTGCAATAGTGTAATACCCTGATAACATAATAACACAACAACATGATGCCCTAATAACATAACATTACAATAACATAGTAACACAACAACATAATACCCTAATAACATAACATTGCAATAACATAGTAACAATACTTCGGTAAATTTTTACCGATAAATTAAAATTAAACATAGAATCGGCAT
>OHKG01000125.1_pt1 | contig 39284 bp, 30 predicted proteins | sample 1568701 | NCBI WGS metagenome assembly OHKG01 (sample SAMEA3879529, study PRJEB24766) | human gut metagenome | biome: human-associated habitat; feature: feces | place: USA | collected 1985/1987 | reverse complement strand
TACCTACCTTAACTAAATACTTTATCTCTTACAGCGTTTCGGCATTTTCTTTTTATTTGAAAAAGAAAACGCCTGTAAAAGAAAAGCAAACTCAGGGCTTCGCCCCGAGACCCCGCGGAACGCCGCGCCGCAGTACATAGCTTGTGCTGCTCAGTAGGCAGCTCGGCACATTCGCCCGTAAACTCGCTTCGCTCAAACAATACGGGCTCGTGCGTCTTGCTTCGCAAGCCGTTCTCTCGCCTGTTTCAATTGGCTTATCTAACACTGCGGCGCGGCTATTAAAGGTTTTATTATAGAAGTCAACTGGTCACTTGCTTTTATTTCGCTATAGCTAAAGTGATAGATAAATCCAAATTTGTACATTTTTACCGTACCAGCATTTATAATTTAATATGAACACATCAAATTTCCGCATATTGATACAAAAAATCGGCTGTCGTTTTTATTCGACAGCCGATTGATTGTTTATATTTACTTTTTCATCTGCTCGCGCAGGTGGTTTGAAAGCAGAGCGAGCGACGACGCCATATTCTCGTTTTGGACGAGTATGCCGTCCGGGACGACGAGATGAACCGGAGCAAAGTTCCAGATAGCGCGGATGCCGCTTTCAACAAGCAGGTCGCATATCTCCTGCGCGCTCGATGCAGGGACAGTGATGATGCCTATATGCACATTCACCTTGCGGCAGAAGCTGCCGAGCTGGGCTATCGGGAAGACCGTCTTGCCCTGGAATTCGGTCGGCTCTTCGCACAGGTCGAACGCGGCGATTATGTTGAGCCCGTAAGCCTTGAAACCGCTGTAGTTGAGCAGCGCCTTGCCGAGGCTGCCCGCGCCGACTATCACGGCATTATCTATATCATTATAGCCAAGGAAGGCTTCAAGCTCCGCGATAAGATCCTTGACATTGTAGCCGACCTTCGGTTTGCCGGACGAGCTGACGCTCGCGAGATCCTTGCGCACCTGAACATCATTGAGCTGAAGCGCTTCGGCGATAGTTGTAGCGGATATATTTTTCGGTGCATCCTCCGGAAGCCCCTGGATATAGCTCAGGTACATCGGCAGTCTCTGAAGAGTGTGTTTCGAGATATTCGGAGTCATAAAAATTTCACCAACCTGAAAATTATACTTGTACTGCAACTATTGTATCATATTTTTTCAGATAGTTCAAGTAAACTTCGGGGCAAAAAAATCGGGGGAGCCGCCCGAGGGCGACTCCCCTTCTCACCTGCCTTTTGAGCAGGATTTCAGTTTTTGTTCACAGCCTTAGACCGTGAAAGCAAAGTCGGTGGTATCCCAGACCTGCTTGCCGTTGTCGATGTACTTCGCGGTTGCGGTGTAATCGCCTTCGGTGAGCTTAACATTGATGGTCCAGATCTCGCCGTCGCCGTTAGAAGCGATGGAGACATTGGCATCATCTCTGTTGAAGGTTCTGGTAGCACCCGAAGCGTAGGTTATCTTGACCTTCTTGGCAGTGCCGTTGACGGTGACTGCGACAGAATCAGCAGAGGTATTGACCTCGGTAACGCTGACAGCCGTTGCCGGCTTAGCGCTGATAACTACGTTGACTGCAAGGCCTTCGCTCCATGTATTTCTTCCATACTTCGCTCTGACAACATAGTTGCCTGCGGGAAGGTTGAAGTTAACAGTCCAGATCTCATAAGCGAGGTTGGTGCTGTTTGCATAGACCTCATTGCCCTGTGCGTCATAAGACTTGATGGAGACTCTCGGATCAAGTCTTGTAAGGGTGGTGGTTCCGCCGTTTGCATAGACGAACTGGATCTTATCAGCCTTATCGGTGACCTTAACGCGATAGTCCTGCTTGCCGCCGTAGTTCGGGGTGTCGTAGGTAACTTCGGTAACGTCGCCGATCTTAGGCTCGGGCTTCTGATCGAACGAGACTGTGAAGCCATAGCCATCGTTCTCCCAGTATTCCTTCGCCATCTTCGCATAAGCAGTGAACTTGCCTTCTGCGAGGTTAGCATTGATGAGCCAGATTTCGCCGTCCTCAGTCTTCTCTATCTTCAAGATACCGAGCGCATTGGCATCGCTTGTCATGGAGGTGTTTCTGTCAAACGTGCGGGTATTGCCGTTTGCGTCAACTATCTTGATCTTCAGAGGCTCGCCCTTGACCTTGACTGCATACTGATGCATGCCGCCGTAGTTCGGGGTCTCCGGAGTGACGGAGATGATGGAGGAGTTGCTGGCAACAAGGATAGCGTCAAATCTGACATCCTCGGTGCCCATGGTTCCGACTGCGGGATCCCAACCGTTGAAGTTGTAACCGTCGACAGACGGATCCTTAGGAGCTATGATCTGCTCGCCAACCTTCGCGGTAACAGCCTTATAGAGCTGGCCGTTGACATAGAAGTTAGCGGTGTAGGTCATGAGCTCGAGAGCTTTGACTGCGTCGTTGATAGCAGCAGTTGCTGCATCGACATCAGCCTGCTCGGAATACTTCTTATTGGCAACGTCTATGGCAAGAGCTGCATCGAGAGCCGCTCTGGACTCTGCTGTGTAGGTCTTGTCATAGTCCGCCTCAGCCTTCTTCGCCTGAGCGGCCTTGACTGCTGCATCATATGCAGTGTAGTCAGCGCCTTCCTCGGTCCACTGGGAAACGAGGGTCAGGTCGGATGCGGGCATGGTGGCAGGGACTTCGACGTTCCAACCTGCGAAGGTGTAGTGATCCTTGGTGGGCTCTGCGATGTTGAGTTCAGCACCGTAGTAAACCATGGACTCTGCACCGTCAACCGTAAGCTTATACTGGTTACGGCTGTAGTAAACCTTGAGAACAAGGCTGCCGTCAGCTGCGACTGTGCCGGAGAGGACGCTGTCAGCGGCGACCGTGAAGCCCTCGCGAGCCTCGGGATCGACGGAGACGGCCGCGCCGGTAGTGGCAGGAACGACCTTGACATCAGCTGCGCCGTAAGCGCCGTTGACATCCATGACGTAAGTCTCAACCTTGTAGGAGACTTCGCCGGCGGAGAACTGAGCGTTGAAGGAAACATCCTCGGTGCCCATGACTCCGACTTCCTTATCCCAACCGGTGAAGACGAAGCCTTCCTTGGTGGGATTCTCGGGAGCGATGATCTGCTCGCCGACCTTCGTGGGAACGACTCTGTACTCAGCGCCGTCAACATAGAAGGTTGCGTTGTAGGTCATGACCTCGAGAGAGGCAACTGCATCGTTGATAGCCTTGGCGGCTGCATCGACAACAGACTGCTCGGAATACTTCTTGCCGGAAACTTTTTCTGCAAGAGCTGCATCGAGAGCCGCTCTGGACTCTGCGGTGTAGGTCTTGTCGTAACCGTCCTCTGCCTGCTTCGCCTGAGCCGCTGCAACTGCCGCATTGTAAGCGTAGTCAGCGTCGTTCTCGCTCCACTGGGAAACGAGGGTCAGGTCGGATGCGGGCATGTTGGCGGGAACATCAACGTTCCAGCCGATGAAGGTGTAGCCCTCACGCGCTGCCGGGGTGGCAATGTCAAGAGCTGCGCCGTAGTAAACTTCGGACTCTGCGCCGTCAACAGTAAGCTTGTACTGGTTACGGGCAAAGTAGACCTTCAGTACGAGGCTGCCGTCGGCTGCGACGGTACCGCTGACAACATTAGCTGCCGACTCGTCGAAGGTAAAGCCTTCGGCGGCAGTTGTGTCTGCAGTGACCTGGGCGCCGGTGGTGCCGTAAAGGGTCTTTGTCTCAGCTGCGCCGTAGTTGCCGTTGACATCCATCGTGTAAACCTCGACGGTGTAGGCAATGCCGGACGCCTCTTCGAACTGGGCGGCGAAGGTGATATCCTCAACGCCCATCTTGCCGACTTCCTTATCCCATCCCTTGAAGACATAGCCTTCCTTAGCGGGATCCTTCGGAGCGACGATCTGCTCGCCAACCTTCGTGGGAACGACTTCGTACTGGGCGCCGTCGACTGTGAAGATCGCGTTGTAGGTCATAACTTCGAGAGCTGCAACTGCGTCGTTGATAGCCTTGGTAGCTGCATCGACAACAGACTGCTCGGAATACTTCTTACCGGCAACATCTATGGCAAGAGCGCCTGCGAGAGCATCTCTGGTCTCGGCGGTGTACATCTTGTCATAATTCTCTTCGCCCTGCTTTGCCTTAGCCGCTGCGACTGCCGCGTTGTAAGCGGTGTAGTCAGCGTCGTTCTCGCTCCACTGGGAAACGAGGGTCAGGTCAGATGCGGGCATGTTGGCGGGAACTTCGACATTCCAGCCAGTGAAGGTGAAGCCCTCTCTTGCTGCCGGAGCGGCAATGTTAAGAGCTGCGCCATAGTAAACATCGGACTCTACGCCGTCAACAGAAAGCTTGTACTGGTTACGGCTGTAGTAGACCTTAAGAACAAGGCTGCTGTCGGCAACAACAACGCCGGAGAGGACGCTGTTGTCAGCAACGGTGAAGCCCTCGCGAGCCTCAGGCTCGACGGAGACGGCTGCGCCGGTGGTTGCGGGAACAGTCTTGGTCTCTGCTGCGCCGTACTGTCCGTCAAGACCCATGACATAAGTCTCAACCTTGTAGGAAACCTCGCCTGCGGAGAACTTAGCATTGAAGGAGAGATCCTCAGTGCCCATGGTTCCGACCTCGGGATCCCAACCGGTGAAGACATAACCTGTCTTGGAGGGATCTTCGGGCTTGGCGATAGCTTCGCCGACCTTCGCAGTAACAACCTTGTATTCAGCGCCGTCAACATAGAAGGTGGCTTTGTAGGTCATGAGCTCAAGAGCTGTGACCGCATCGTTGATTGCCTTAGCGGCTGCATCAACTTCACCCTGCTGGGTATACTTCCTGCCGGAAACATCCTTCGCAAGGGCATCGGCGAGAGCCTGTCTGGACTCTGCGGTGTAGGTCTTGTCGAAGTTTGCTTCTGCCTGCTTAGCCTCAGCCGCTGCTTTAGCCGCGTTGTAAGCGGTGTAGTCAGCGTCGTTCTCGTTCCACTGGGAAACAAGAGTTACATCGGAAGCGGGCATGGTTTCGGGAACATCTCTGTCCCAACCGGCGAAGGTGTAGCCCTCACGAGCTGCCGGCTCGGCAACACTGATGGCTGCGCCGTAATAAACATTGGTCACATTGCCGTCAACAGTAAGCTTGTACTGGTTGCGGCTGTAGTAAACCTTGAGAACAAGGCTGCCGTCAGCCTTGACTTCGCCGGAAAGTACGCTCTCAGCTGCAACCGAGAAGCCCTCACGAGCCTCGGGAGTAACGGAGACGGTCTCGCCGGTAGTAGCGGACTTGTTCTCGATAGCAGCGTCGCCATAGTTGCCGGTGACATCCATTACATATGTCTCGACAGTGTAAGCAACGGTGCCTGCGGAGAATACTGCGTTGAAGGAAACATCCTCAATGCCCATCGTTCCGACTTCGGGAGTCCATCCGGTGAAGGTGTAACCCTGCTTGGAAGGAGCCTCGGGGGCGACGATCTGCTCGCCGACCTTGGTGGGAACGACTCTGTACTCTTCACCGTCAACATAGAATGTTGCGTTGTAGGTCATCTTCTCAAGACCCTTAACAGCAGCGTTGATAGCTGCGGTCTGAGCGTCGACAACACCCTGCTCGCTGAGCTTCTTGCCGGAGACGTCAACTGCAAGAGCGGCGTCAAGAGCTTTTCTGGAAGCCTCAGTGTAGGTCTTGTCGTAGTTGGCCTCTGCCTTCTTAGCGTTGGCAGCTGCAACAGCTATGTCATAATCGGTGTAGTCTGCGGGATTCTCGTTCCACTTAGCCGTAAGAGTGATGTTCTGTGCGGGCATGGTGGAGGGAACCTCTTCCTCCCAACCCTGGAAAGCATAGCCAGCCTTCTCGGGAGTACGGGCGGAAACAGTAGCGCCATAATAATATGTATCGGGTTCGAGATCCGTGTTAGCATAAGTTATGGTGTACTGGTTACGTGAATAGTAAATGCTGAGGACGAGAGAACCGTCAGCGGCGATAGTGCCGGTAAGGGTGCTCTTTGCCGAATCGAGCGAGAAGCCTTCAGCGGCGACTGCATCGGCAGTGATATCGGCTGTAGAATTGGTCTCGCCTGCGCCCTGATAGGTGCTGTCGGGAGTTGCCGGATAGTTGCCGGTGGTGTCCATATTATAAACATTCACGGTGTACTTTGTATCCGTGTTGTTTGCGAACTGAGCTTCGAATGTAGCGTCAGCGTCAAACGTTGCGGGTACGTTGCCCCAACCGACGAAGTGCATGCCGACAGGTGCGGCAGGAGCTTCGATGGAGCTAAGATCAACGGGATCGCCCTGGTTGCCGGTAAGAACCGCGTGAGTCTCGCCATTCACGGTGAAGGTGAATGTGACGGTGACAACGGGGTTAGCAATAAGGCGCTTCCAGTTGTAGATAAGGTTGTTCATAGCTTCTCTGACCTGCGTGCGCATGGTCGTAGAGGCGTTGAACGAGGTCGAAACCTTCTGAGCATAAGCAAATGACTTTGAATATGCTTCCCATCTCTCCGCGTCATACTTGGAAGCATCGGCGGAGTCGATGGTGCACATCTTGATAGCCGCATCGAGGTGCGTCTTAACAGCGGCAAGCTTTATAAGTCTGGGACCCCAAAGCTCGACCTGCTGCTCAGCATAAGCAACATCGATAGCGGATATTGTGGGCGTCTGCCAAGCGACAATCGCGGTCTCCCACGCTGCGTGGTCGGTCTCCCACTGTGCATATGCCTTCTCATACTTCTGCTTCTCGATCAGAGTAGCGTCATCGCCGGGCTTCTCGGGAGCAACGGGCTCCTTGGGAGCTATGGTCGAGTTGTAGAGGTTGAGAGCGCGGTTTCTGGCTTCCTTCCAGCCGTTCCAGGTGACTGAATTGAAATCGTCATAACCGAAATAGTTATAACCGTCATCCCAATAAACGGCGCCCTCTGCGTTGTCCTTGCCCTGGACTGCCTCAACGGCGGTCTTGAGCGAGTCAACAGAAGCGGAAACCAAATGCGTCTCCAAAGTTTCAACTGCAGAGGCAAGTGCCTTCTGTCTAGCTTCAAATCCTGCAAGGAATTCGCTATTGGTGTAGAGCGCAATCGTACCGGGAAGAAGCGTATATATAGCCGCATTGTTAAGGGCGGTTATATATGCGTCCCAAGCTGCATCCGCGCTGCTGTCATAATCTGTTCTTGCGCGATTCTTGCCAGCTTCTATATTGTAGAGCTCAGGAAGTCCGTAATCGTTATAACAGATAATGCGGGTAGCACCATTGTAATGGTCGGTTTTGTTACCCTTCTTTGCCGTAGCAGCCCAATTGATCGTAGTGTCAAAGCCAACTTCAAACTTTGCAATAGAAGCTGTCTCCTCCCAAAGATCAATGCTGTCATAGGCATTTGAACCTGAAATAGCATTTCCGCCATCCATTGACGCCGAGGAGGTCGCACTCTTAAGGTTGGAACTAAGGCCACCGAGATTAGCCGATGCATTAGATCCTGTATGTGAACCTTTGCCCTTCGGCACCTTGAAAGTAACACTCTGCGCACATATCGTCTTCAGCGGGTTGGTGTTGTTCTGATTAAACAGCAGAAGTTTGGGCGGGCAATCATTAACAGACGCACTTGTCTTGTTTGAGCCCGTATTAATTCCGCTGGTATTGTTATCAACATCAGCACCATCAAGCCTGTAAGAATAGAATCTGCAAACCGAAGCATCGTTTGTCAGCTTATTTCCCGCCTCATCGAGGGCAAAATAATATACAGTAAAGACAACAAGCGTATTATTACTGTCGATTCCGCTTATCTTCACCGACCTATTATCGCCGCCATTGAGTTCCTCATTGGCAGTAAGACCGGATACCGAAAGATCCTTTTGTTTGCTGCCGTCATAGTTATAAGCAACAGCGCTCCAACTATCGATTGTATAACGGGGAAGCTTGTCCTGAGTGAAGTTATTGTTCTTATCAGTATAACCTCTGTTAATGCCCTGGCTTCCGTTATAAACCGTGAGATCAAGTTCGCTGCTGTTCTTGATTCTCTTTGAACCGGCGATCTCCATTTCCTTGAACTTTGCCTTATCAGTCAGCTTCATGACCTGAGCCACGATGTTGACGATAGGCGGAACAAGCTTGTCCTTGTTGGAATTCAAAGATCCGAGAAGGTTCTCGACTATCGAGCCGAGCTCAGAGTTCGAAACGATCTCATTGAGCGAGCCGTAAGTCTTGGTTATCGTTCCCGGAAGAACTGCGTTGAGGATATCGGTGACGAGTCTCACGATGCTCTGCTTGAGAGTCTGAGTGGCGAATGCGCCGGACTCATTCTTAACAAACAGGTCAGAGATGCAGGTCAGATCCTGATCAACGAGCAGTCCGTTGAGGATAGAATAAACAATATCCTTGAGGATAGTCTCGCTTCCGCTGTTGGCAAACTTTGCGGGAAGAACAGATTTGTCTAACAGCTTGAAGAAGATATCATCAAGAGCTTTCCATCCGTCAGAGGTATCAATCGTGGTGCTGGGAAGAAGACCTGTGTAATACTGCGGGTCAGCGGCAAGCCACTGAACGGCAGTAGTCAGCATCTTATCCATACCGTCGCCGTAGTTGAGCGCCTTCTTCAGATCACCTGCGTTGAGGTCGATACCGGGATTGACGTTGTAGGCGACGAAATCCGCAAGCATGTCAAGGATACCCTGAACAGTCTTGGGATAACCGCTGTAATCTCTTTCGGGAAGGAACTGAGCCATGAGCTGCTTAACAGCCTCCCATGCAACGCCTATAACAGTCGTGACATCCTCGGGGATGTACATATAGCCGACTGATGCGTTGATGATCGAGCGCGCAAGATAAGCGATAAGCTCTTCCTTGCTCATTGCGTCGATCTCTTCGGCTGTTGCGATGTGCTTCTGCCAATCCGGGAAGAAGTAATCGCCGGTCTCTTTGAGAATGTATCTCGCAACTGCGACAACATTATCGGTGAGCTTTGAATTGTCACCCGAGACCCAACCGTTGTAGTTCTTCAGAAGTCCGTTAACAATGCCGCCGGCAATGTTATTGAGCTCAGCAACAAGAGTGCTGCCCGCGGGGACGGTATAGGCCGAAACCCTGAAGTCCCTGTTGAACAGACCCGCAAGAGTACCTGTGGTATCCTTGTCGATCTCCTGACCGAGCCACTTCATTGTCTGGTCATTGAGCATCGGAACAGCTATATCGTTATAAGCTGTCTGAAGAAGATCCTCGATGAAGTCATATGTAGACTTTGTCGAGTTGAGGTCAACGAGATTTTTGACGCTGTCAGGAATCTCTTTAACGCCTGCAAGAGCGTTCTGAATGATGACCTGAAGCATGCTGTCGATGTTATTGGAGCTGTTGTATTCCGTATTCGGATATGCAAGACCCCAAATCATCTCTCTGAGCATAACTTCGACATTCAGATCGACCTTTACGAACGAGTTGGCAACGCCGAGAGAGACACCGCCGTCTCGCTTGTACTTACCGACACCGCCGACGACAACCTTCTTGACGATTCCCTTGTTGTCCGCAAGGAACTGAAGGAGCGCCTTGATGACTGCGACATCAGTGGTATTGCTTCTGCGCGGGTTCTTGATTGCATCGACATTGACGCTGTTCAGATCGCCGGCCATCCAAAGGATGATCTTGTTGCCGTTGATCAGCTTATAGACGCTCGAAAGAGCATTGTCTATAGACGTCGCATCAAGCTTACCGAGAATCGAAAGATCCATCGTGATGTTCTCTTTGGCAAGCGCCTTGTCAGCGTAGTCAAGAAGCGCAGACGCATACTGCTCTGTGGTCAGAACCGCAGTGTCAGTAAAGTCGTACTTTGTCAGCGCGTCATCCTTATAAGCCTGGTACGCACTCGCGCCGGCGGTAGCCGATGAGAGTATGAGCAGTGAAGCAAGGATGATTGCTAACAAGCGTTTCATTTTCTTCAAATTTACACCTCCATTTTAAAAATTTCACCATATATCAGAGCATTCCGTCTCCCGCAAATTGACGGAACACATTGGCGACAAAGTCATTTTGCTCTGTTCGGGCAATACAAAGCAAGAGGGTATGATTATCCCCCATGTAAAGAATAACCCCTCGTTCGGCACTTTGTCAATAAGTTTAAATTTTTTTAATCATTTTTGTATGGTTTGCACAACGATTTTTTAATTTTTTATAGTATGCTAACAACACAGATTTGGCAAATATGTTGAAAAATGTAATTTTTGTTTTATATTGCCATTAAAAATGGCGTTTTTATGTTTATCAGGAATTAACAGCCGTTTTTTATGGGTAAAAAATGCACAAAAAATCATGATATTAAAGAATAATATCGTTTATTTACCATATTAATGTTTGTTATAGAAACAAGAAAGCTGTTATTTGCCGACAGTACATAAAAAACGGATTTTTTCGGCTATATTTGTTTTACATATCCGTTATATGAAAAGGCTTATATATAATGTATAGTAATATAGCATTGCGGCAGTGATTTATCGGGGTAAAAAGCAACACAGATAAGCAGAACAACCGGCTCCGTCACCCCTATACAGACTTCAAAAGCAGGCGAGCGAAGTCCGCCCCTGCGGTCAGTAGAACAAATCTTGCGAAAACTTCGTGCCGCTCGCGCACGGAGGTGCGTCGAGTCGCCGCACCCTACAAGGTACATATGCGTAAGATAGTGCAAAGTTCGCAGGCGGAAGGCATCTGCCCTACATTTACTGCTTTGAGCGAAGCGCGCTAACCCCTCAGTCGCTTCGTGACAGTTCCACTGCAGGGTAGCCTGTCGGTGTGATTTTGTGCGGACAGTGCGTGGGCGGTTGTAGGGGTCGGCGACCTCGACGACCCGTTGACGCGCAAGCGTCACAGTGGTTTTAAGGTGAGCGCAAGTGCTGCAACCAATCAGGCGCTTTGTCCACTATACAGACTTCAAAGGCAGGCGAGCAAAGTCCGCCCCTGCGGTCAGTAGAACAAATCTTTGCGAAAACTTTGTGCCGCCGTCGGCGGCAGCGGTGCGTCGAGTCGCCGCACCCTACAAGGTACAGGGTAATAAATTTAGTGCAAATTTCGTGAAATAAGCTCTCAGTCTCGGCTTCGTCAATCAGGTTTCCCTGCACGAAAGCCTGACAAGCCAATTAATAACACAAAAACCAGCCGTAAAGCGATTATGCTTTACAGCCGGCTTTCGCGTTTTTTCACTTTTTATCCCTGCACGCGGCTATTATGCTCAGCGCCGAGCAGGCGGCTGTCGCTATCGCCGCAGCGGCGATGAGCTTTTTGATTATATCGAGCCAGCGCATCGAGGTCAATGCGCAGCTGACGAGCTTCAGGCTCTTTGAAACACTCTGCACAGTATCCATTGCTATCCCCTTTCAGTTTGTCAGCAGGACCGCGTGAGCTATCGACGGCACTGTTTCGCCCTGGAGCGGCGAGACCGCCGAGAGCAGTGCGCCCGTTCCGACGAAGAGTACTTTGTTCAGCCTGCCCGAGCGCATCTCGCTGACGATATGCGAGCAGACCACCGCCGCGCTGCATCCGCAGCCCGAGCCGCCGGAGTTCACATCCTGCTCGTTGAGCCGATAGAGCATCAGTCCGCAGTCGTTGTGGCAGGTCGTGATATCGATATGCTCCTGCTTTCTCATCAGCTCGCGCAGGAGCGTTGAGCCGACATAGCCGAGGTCGCCAGTCAGGATAAGGTCGAGATCCTCCGGCTGTGTTTTTGTGTCCTGCAAAAAGGCGGTTATTGTCGAGCACGCGGCGGGCGCCATAGCCGCACCCATGTTGTTTGCGTCTTTGACTCCGTAGTCGGTTATCCTGCCGAATGTGGCGGCTTCTATATGCGGCGACGCTGATTTCCCTATCACGGCGCACCCAGCCGCCGTCGCCGTCCACTGGGCAGTCGGAGGACGCTGACCGCCGTATTCAAGCGGTGTGCGGAACTGCTTCTCCGCCGAGCAGAAGTGCGACGAAGTTGCCGCGGCGGCTATACGCGCCGCACCCGAATCGACACTCAGCGCCGCCAATGCCAGCGACAAAGCCATTGTTGAGCACGCGCCGTAAAGCCCGACAAACGGTATGCCGAGATCGCGTGCGCCGAACGCCGAGCCGCTGCACTGGCTGAGCAAGTCACCCGCCATTAGCATATCTATATCGGCGGCGGTCATGCCGGATTTTTCAATAGCCTTCACCACAGCGCGGTGCTGAAACGCGCTCTCCGCCTTCTCCCATGTCTTTTCGCCGAATGTGCCGTCGGTTATAATTTCATCGAAGTTCCCGCCGAGAGGTCCGTCCCCCTCCTTGCTGCCGACTATCGCGGCGGATGCGATTATCCCCGGACGACTGCCGAATTTCAGCGTATATTTTCCAATTCTCTCTGCCATCGGTTCACCCCATTATCCTGAGCGCGATATAATAAATCACGCCGTAGACGACCGCCGCGGCGCTGCCATAGACTATGACAGGCCCCGCAACCTTGAACATATTCGCGCCCGTGCCGAGAATCCTGCCCTCGCTCTGAAACTCCATTGCGGGCGACACGACTGCATTTGCAAAGCCGGTTATCGGCACGAGTGTACCGGCGCCCGCATGGCGGGCGATTTTATCGAACACGCCGAGAGCGGTCAGCACGGCGGCAATGACGACAAGAGTACACGGTACAAGGCTCGACACCGTCTTTTCGTCCGCGCCGAGCGACTCATAAAGCATTGAAAAGCCCTCGCCTATCGCGCAGATGAGCCCGCCTATCAAAAAAGCTTTCAGCAGGTTCATCAGCTTTGGGCTCGGCGGCGAGGCACGCTTCGTCATTTTTTCATATTCTTTTCCGGACAGCGACATACTTTCATCTCCCTTGCGTCTATTTTCTGCACGCGCGAAAGAAATATACCGCCGCGAAAATAATTTACAAATGTTGACTTGACTTGATGAACAACATCGCGATAAAATTATAAAAAACACTTGAGGAGCTTTGCAATGGCGCATCTTATCGAAGTCAAGGACGCATATAAAATATACAATCCCGGCGAGAACGAAGTTCACGCGCTCGACGGAGTTTCGCTGACCGTTGACCGCGGAGAATTTCTGATGATAGTCGGTCACTCCGGTTCGGGCAAATCGACGCTGATGAACATGCTCGGTCTGCTCGACATCTGCACGAGCGGCGAATATCTCATCGACGGCAAAGATGTTTCTAACCTGTCGGACGACGAGCTTTCGGAGATACGCAACAAAGAAATCGGCTTTATATTCCAGGGCTTCAATCTGATCCCGAGCCTCACGGCAAAGGGAAACGTTGAGCTGCCGCTGATATACAGAGGCGTCAAAAAAGAGGAACGCGAGAAGCTCTCGGTCGACGCGCTGCGCCGAGTCGGGCTCGAAAAGCGCATGAACCACCTGCCCTCGCAGATGTCCGGCGGTCAGCAGCAGAGAGTCGCAATAGCCCGTGCAGTCGCCGCGCGCCCGCCGATAATCCTCGCGGACGAACCGACCGGCAACCTTGACTCACACTCCGGCAAAGAGGTCATGAAGATACTCCACGAGCTCAACGACGAGGGGCGCACGATAATCCTCATCACCCACGACAACGAGATCGCCGAAGAGGGCACGCGCGTTGTCAGGATATCCGACGGCAGGATAATCGAAGACCGACCGAGCAACAGAGCATAAAAATTTAGCAATGCTTATAAGGCAAAAAATCCTATCCGCTATTGGATAGGATTTTTTGTTGGGCGTGGTGGTGAAATAGGCATGAAAAAAGGACTGTCGTTCAGACAGTCCTGATTTTTTGTTCATCAGAGAACGTAGATGCGCACGCCTCTGTAGCCCCATGCACAGCACTCCTCATATGTGTTCATATAGAGGTCTACAGTGCAGGAATTTCTCTTTGCAAATCCGCCGGTATCGGCCGCTATGCAGTAGCCGTAGACGAACTTGCCGTCAAGCGAGACGATATAGAGCTCGGTGCCGTAAGGGAACTGCTTGGGGTTGACCGCGATGTGTCCGGGCATCGCCTTGCGTCCCGATGCCGTTCCGCCGCCGCCGTAATAAGCGGTCGCGGTACCGTCAACTATTCTCTTGTAGTTCTTGGGCACGCCGTTTGCATCAAGCTGAACGCGCGCTGGAACTTTGAGCTCGGATATCGGCGTATGAGTCTTGAGTCTGATATTCTTGACGCGCTTGACTCTGCCCTTGAGGATGACCTCGGTCACCATCTGCTTGGTTATCTTTTCGTTGACAGTCTCGGAAGAGTCAAGGTCGCCGTTAACATATTTGTCTTTATAGGTGACTATCTTCTCGCCGTCCACGCCCTCGACGGAGACCTTTGTCTGGTCAACATAGAGGTCGGGGCTTCTCTTTGTGACTGTGTCGAACGGGATCTTGACGGTCTCGGTACGCTCTTTGTACTCAACACGCAGGACATTTATCTCCATACCGTTGGTAAGCTCCGTATCGAGCGCGGGATCGGTCTCGTCATTATCGCCGAGTGTGATGCCTGCGCGGGCAACTGCATCTTTGACAGTACCGGAGGCTATCTGGACATCGTTTGATTTTCCGTCCGCTATAACAGTGACGCCGAATGAACGCTTGATTTCAAGTGTCTTGTCGCTGCTGACGAACTCATTGTCGGCGAGGTTTATCTCGTCGAACTTACCGAGAGCCATGTTGTGCTTCTCGAGCATCTGAGCCGCAGGACCGGCTCCGTTGAGGAAGTGCTCCTCGCCGTTGTCGATGACTTTGATGACCTGCGCGCGAAGGACGGTCACTGTGCAGTTCTCGCCGACTTCGAAAGAAGAGGTGTCGAGATAATCGTACTCGCCGAGTGACAGGGCGTCCGCGTTATCCTCAACAAATTTTTCCACTGAGTCTGCGCGGGTCGAAACTGTGTAGGCCTTTTTGCCTGCCTCGTTTACGGTGACTTTATAAGTCGCCGCAGCCGCGAATGCCGTTATCGTCACAACAGAGACGATAACCACAAGGGCTGAAACCGTTGCCAGAACTTTGCGTTTTGACATATTTCTCACGGGCAGTTTTGCAAAGAAAGCCTTGATATGCTCTAACATCAGGTAAAACTCCTTTGTTCTTTGCTTTGGGTTCCGTGGGTGTGCTGAGCCGTTTTTGAAACGACTCCTGCTATTATATTGACACAATCGGCATTTGTCAAATTTTTTGAGGCTCTCATTTTGTGCAGTTTGCACAAGAGCGTACTTGCAAATCAAATACGATAACGCTCAAAGTGTGGCACTGACCCTTGAAACCGCCCGTTAAAATGGGAAAAAATGGCTAAACTTTTGTGAAAAGTCCAAAAAGTTACAAATGGTTACAAATCAATAAAAATCCGTAACAAATTCGGCTCTTTGATGTTTTAAAAGAATCATTTTCAAGTTTCGCCAACCTGTTTCGTTGCACATCAAACTATATCGCCAAAGAAAAATAAACAGAGCTTGTAAACCTCTCCGCTTTACATAATTTTACCTGTAAAAAAGGCTCAAAAAGTGTAAAGTAAAACGCTTTACACTTTTTAATAATCACCCGCCGCCGTTCCGTCACATCGGCGGAGCTTTTTACTTGCATTTTCCGACGGATTTTTTGCCCGAAAATGCCCTATATATAAAAGGTATACAAAACACTTTGTTAAACGCGCATTATTACATATATTGAAGCAATATATAAGTGATTTTAAGCGTTAAATATAAAAAAACAGCTCCGCCGAAGCGAAGCCGTAATTTTAAAAATTCAGGCAGATTACTGCTCGACAGCGTAAACGCTGACTTTCTTGCGATCCTTGCCCATTCTCTCGAACTTGACGTTGCCGTCGACGAGAGCGAAGAGGGTGTCATCAGAACCCTTGCCGACATTGTTGCCGGGATGGATGTGGGTTCCGCGCTGTCTGACAAGGACATTGCCTGCGAGAACGAACTGACCGTCGCCTCTCTTGACGCCGAGTCTCTTGGACTCAGAATCACGGCCGTTCTTGGTCGATCCGCCGCCCTTCTTATGTGCGAAAAGCTGAATATTTATCTTGAGCATTGTGTTACACCTCCGTAATGACTTTGATCTTTTTCGGGTACTGCTTTGAAAGCTCAGTCAGATGCAGTTTCAGTCCGTCGAGGACTGCTGCAACCGAATCATTTTCCTCGCCGACGGAAAACTTCAGGTGTCCGTCCTGCTCGGAGATATCGGCGCGAACCTTGATAATCTCGGTGACGGTGTTCGCCGCCATATACACTGCGGAAGAAACAGCCGCACAGACTATATCTCTGCCTGCGTTGCCGCCCGCATGACCGCTTATCTCGAATCCCCTGCCGTTTTCGCCTTCAAAAAATACCGCTCTTATCATTGGTTAAGCGTTGATAGCGGAAATTTCCACCTTGGTGTAGGGCTGTCTGTGACCGAGCTTGCGCTTCTCGTTCTTCTTGGGCTTGTAGGTGAAGACGGTGACTTTCTTAGCCTTGCCGTTCTTGAGAACCTTAGCCGAGACAGTGGCTCCTGCGACAGTGGGGGTACCGACAACGACGCCGTCATCCTTGCCGACGACCATGACCTTGTCAAAGGTGATTTCCTGCTCAGGCTCAACGTCCAGCTTCTCGATGAATACGACATCGCCGGCCTGAACCTTATACTGCTTTCCGCCGGTTTCGATAATTGCGTACATCAATATTTACCTTCCTTTTTTAAGACTCGCTATGTGCGGGCGGGATAAACCGCTTCATAGTGCATAGCACTGCCCGAGATATGCGGCATAGGTGATTATATCATATACTGCACCGGATTGTCAAACATTCAGGCAAATTTTTTTGCGGTTTTCCGCAGTTTTTTGCAAGTAAAAAGCTCCCCGGCCAAAAACCGGAGAGCCGACGCTGTTACTGATCCTCGCTGTTGTCATAAGGAGGCTGAATATCATCCTCATCGGGCATGACAAGCGCCATTATAACATAAACGAGAAGTCCCGGGAATCCGGTGGTGAAAAGCGAAAGAAGTACAAAAAGTACTCTAACGACCGTCACATCGATGTTGAGATACTCGGCAAGACCCGCGCAGACGCCGCAGATTTTCTTTTCGCTCGTCTTTTTATAAAGTTTCTTTCCTGATGCCATGAAAAACCATCCTTTCAAAATGAGTTATTCCTGATATCCGCAAAAGCGGTGTTATCCTATATTGTTCTGATGAGCCGCAGCCTCTGCGGTATTTCGCATGAGCAGTGCGACAGTCATCGGACCCACGCCGCCCGGCACGGGCGTTATTGCGCCGGCTATTTTGCTGACGCTTTCAAAATCGACATCGCCGCAGAGCTTGCCGTTTTCGTCCCTGTTCATGCCGACATCAATGACCGCCGCGCCGGGCTTTACCATATCCGCGGTTATCATTTTCGCCCTGCCGACCGCCGCGATGAGTATATCGGCGTTCGAGGTGAACGAGGCGAGATTCTCGGTCTTAGAATGGCAGACGGTGACGGTGGAGTTCTCTCTGAGCATGAGCATTGCCATGGGCTTGCCGACGATATTGCTTCTGCCGACGATAACGCAGTTTTTGCCTGCCGTCTCGATTTTCTCGTGATGCAGCATCTCGACTATGCCCGCCGGAGTGCAGGGCAAAAACACATTGCCGCCTGTCACCACCGCGCCGACATTCTGCGGATGGAAGCAGTCAACGTCCTTTTCGGGCGAGATGCGGCGGATAAGCTCTTCTGAGTCGATATGCTCCGGCACGGGAAGCTGGCAGAGTATGCCGCTGACGGACGAATCCGCATTGAGGCGGTCAATGCGCGCGATGAGCTCCGCCCGCTTCGTATCGGCGGGTAGCGCAAATTCGAGCGACTTTATGCCGACCTTTTCGCAGCTCTTCTTTTTATTGTTGACATACACCCTCGAGGCGGGGTCGTCTCCGACGATTATGACCGCAAGGCACGGCTCAACGCCGCGGCTTTTCAGATATTCCACGCGCCCGCGCACGGAGTCGAGCACCTCTGCGGAAATAAGCTTTCCGTCTATCAGCTTTGCCATCTTATCCACTCTTTCCAATTGATTTATTCCGTTTTTCCGCTGTCTTCGTGCTTCTCCTCTTCGGGAGTCTCCTCGATTTTTTCTTCGGGCTCTTTTTCGGGAGCTTCTTCGGAAACCTCCTCGGACTTCTCCGCGGAAGTCTCCTCAGTCTGCGCCTGCATAGCGGCGGCCTCGTCCGCAAGGCGCTCCTTCTTGGTCTTTACGGCGTCCTCCGGGAAGTAATCCACGCCCTCAATGGGCTTGGGATGCTTCGTATATTTGACTGTGAACACTATATACAGCACAAGGCAGACGAGCATAAGCACGCCCGATACTACCTGCGAAACTCTTATAGTCGTGTGTGCGATATAGAGGCTGTCGGTTCTGAAACCCTCGATTATCATTCTGCCAAGCCCGTACCACGCGCCGTAGCCGAGGAAAAGCTGACCGCTGAATTTTCTGAACTTCTTATAGATAACATAGAGGATGAGGAATCCGATGAGGCACCACAGCGACTCATAGAGGAAGGTCGGATGAACGGGCTTATTTGGATCCATGGTTATGCCTTTTTCCGCGAGCAGCTGGCTGTCCTGAATTATCGTCGCAGCTATCTTTTTGCTCCACATTCCCCACGGGGCGTCGGTATTCGTGCCGAAGGCCTCCTGATTCATGAAGTTGCCCCAGCGTCCGATTCCCTGACCGATAAGCAGGCTAATGCCGCCCATATCAAGGAGGTTAAGAATATTTATCTTTCTGACCTTGCAGACTATGAACGCGGCGATGAGTCCGCCGATTATTCCTCCGTAGATGGCGAGTCCGCCCTGCCAGATCTGCGGTATCTCCGCCGGATGGAGCTTATAATAGTCCCACTGGAATATAACATAGTACGCACGCGCACCGATTATTCCCGCGAGGGTGCCGTAGATGAGCACATCGAGCATCTTATCGAGGCTTATGCGCCACTTGTAGGCCATTCTGCCGCCGAAGAGCGCGGCGAGAATGAATCCGAAGGCGATAATGACTCCGTAGAACTTGATGCTTATCTCGTTTCCGAAGAGCGAGAACTCAACGAGGGTCGACGGGATGTTGAATCCCCTCTTGATCCATGTGAAATAGACGGTTGTGAAATCGGACATAGACATCATCCTCCCATTTTAAGATGTAAAGCTAATTAGCTTTACAGGTTTTGTATCATTGGAATATCGGGCACGGTCGTTTTAAGTCTTGTTTTTTAGCGCTAAAACCGATATTTTTCAACGATTTTCGCAGTTTGAACAAACGGAATCGAAAGTCGTCAGATCTTCTGCGTAAAGTTATATAACTTTACGCAGTTTGTCAGCTTTGGCAGGTCACATTCCGCTTATTCCGCCGCGCTCGCGATTATTTTTCTGAGCGTATCCACGCCCTCACCGGTCTGCGAAGAGAACGGGACAGTCTCATAGTCCGGGAAATCGGCGAGCTCTGTTTTGAACGCTTCAAGGCGCTGGGCGCGCTCGGTTTTGTTGAGCTTGTCTATCTTCGTCAGCGCGATAACTGTTTTGTATCCGCCGGATTTCAGGAAGTTCAGCATGTCGTAGTCATCCTTGCTCGGCTTGTGGCGCGAGTCGATGAGCTGGACGACGAGCGCGATATTGCGCTCGGAGCCGAAATAGCCCTCCATAAGATCAGCCCAGCGGAGCTTTTCGCTCTTTGCCGCCTTGGCGTAGCCGTAGCCCGGGAGGTCGACGAAATTCACCTTGTCGCCTTTGAAGAAGTTGACGGTGACGGTCTTTCCCGGTACAGAGCTGACGCGGGCAAGATTCTTGCGGTTAAAAAGCTTGTTGATAAGCGACGACTTGCCGACATTGGAGCGCCCGGAGAAAACTATCTCGGGCTCGGCAAACCTCTTGAGCTGAGCCGAAGTGCCGTAAGAACGGTCAAATTCAATGATATCAAATCTCATAAAAACCTCACTGCGTGACGCGGCTTCTGCGTCCGCCTGTTTTATCGTGCGCCGGGATATCGGCGTGTTTGCTGTCTTTAGAGTCATCGTGCGCGTCAACGACCTCGGCGGGCTTGCTGACGGGCAGGAGCGCGATGCTCAGCACCTCATCAACATGGCTGACTGGGACGAACTCGACATTCGCTTTCACCGCATCGTCGACCTCGTCGAGATCGGGCACATTCGCCTTGGGTATAATAACGGTCTTTATGCCGCGTATGTAAGCCGCCATGGACTTCTCCTTGAGTCCGCCTATCGGCAGGACTCTGCCGCGCAAGGTGACTTCGCCGGTCATCGCCACATCTCTTCTGACGGGGGCACCGGTCAGCGCGGAGACGAGCGCCGTGGTCATCGTGACACCCGCGGACGGGCCGTCCTTCGGGACTGCACCCTCGGGGCAATGGATATGTATATCTTTATTTTTATAGAATTTGCTGTCTATTCCGAGCACATCGGCGCGTGAGCGGACATATGACATCGCCGCATGGGCGCTCTCCTTCATCACATCGCCGAGAGAGCCGGTGAGCTCAAGCTTGCCCGTGCCATCGAGCACGGCCGCTTCAACCTCGAGCAGCTCGCCGCCGACGGAAGTCCACGCAAGCCCGTTGACCACGCCGACCTCATCGGAATCCCTGAGCTTCTCTTCCTTGAACTTCGGGTTGCCGAGCAGAGCTTGAAGATCGCTCTCTTTGACGCTTATCTTCTCCTCGCCCTCGGCTATACGCTTGGCGGCCTTGCGGCAGACGGAGGCTATAAGCTGTTCAAGCCTTCTGACGCCCGCCTCGCGGGTGTAGCCGTCAATCATATTTCTTATCGCGCCGTCCGTAAAGCGGAGCTGACGCGCGGTGAGTCCGTGTTTCTTGAGCTGCTTGGGAATGAGATGCTTTTTGACGATATGGAACTTCTCCTCCGCAGTGTAGCTGCCCAATTCAATGACCTCCATGCGGTCATAGAGCGGCGCGGGGATATCGGAAGCGACGTTCGCCGTGGTTATGAACAGCACCTTGCTCAAATCATAGGGAATCTCAAGATAATTGTCCCTGAACGCATAGTTCTGTTCGGAATCGAGCACTTCGAGCAGCGCGGAGGACGGATCGCCCTTGTAGTCGCTGCCGAGCTTGTCGACCTCATCGAGCAGAATGAGCGGATTCGAGCTGCCCGCCTGCTGGATAGCGGCGATTATTCTGCCGGGCATCGAGCCGATATATGTCTTTCTGTGGCCGCGTATCTCCGCCTCGTCATGGACGCCGCCGAGAGATATGCGGGCATATTTTCTGCCCATAGCGCGGGCGACCGACTTTGCGACCGAGGTCTTGCCGACTCCGGGAGGGCCGACGAGGCAGATTATTTGGCCGCCGACATCGGGTGCGAGCGAGCGCACAGCCATGAATTCGAGTATACGCTCCTTGACCTTTTTGAGCCCGTAGTGATCCGACTCAAGTATCTTGTGGGCACGGGTAAGGTCGAGGTTATCTTTTGTATATTTGCCCCAGGGGAGTTCAAGGCAGGTCTCAAGATAGTTCCTGCTCACCGCCGCCTCGGGCGACTGAACCGCGTAGCGCTCGAGCCTGTCGCACTCGCGCAGAAGCTTCTCTTTTGACGCATCGTCAACTGGCAGAGCCGCGATTTTGTCGCGGAACGCCTGAATCTCCTCCTCGGGAGACACGCCGTTGTTGAGCTGGGACGAAATCACTTTGAGCTGCTCGCGAAGATAGTATTCGCGCTGGCTGTCGTCCATCTGCTTCTGCACCATCTCCTGAATCTCGTCCTCATATTCGAGCAGACGGGACTCTTTGAGCAGGAGCACGCAGAGCTTTTCAAGGCGCTTTATCGGGTCGAGCTCTTCGAGAACAGACTGCCTGTCCGAGAATTCGAGAGCTATATTGCCGGCGATGAAATCCGCCATGTCGCCGGGATGATCGAAGCCGAGCACAGCGAGCACGACATCGGGAGAGAGCTGGGGCGCACTCTGCGCATAGCCCTCGAAGATGCTCTTTGCGCTTCTGATGAGCGCCTGACCGTACTCGTTTTCTCTGTCATATTTGCGTATTGCGCAGGCTCTTATCGCGCCGACAAGGTGCGGCTCGGACGAGACGATTCCGTTCAGGCGTGCGCGGTACATGCCCTTGACGGACACGCGCACTATATCCCCCTCGCCCGGGAGCTTCGCGACGCGCGAAACGGTCGCGACAACGCCGAGCTTATAGAGGTCGTTGAAATCCGGATCGTCGACCGCTATATCTTTCTGCGCGGTCAGGAAAATTTTTCTGTCGCCCGCGAGCGCCGCTTTCAGCGCATCTATAGATTTTTCTCTGCCAACATCAAAATGCACCTGCATGCCGGGGAAGACCACGAGACCTCGCAGCGCAACGGTCGGCATAAGCAGAGCCGCAGATTCAAATTTATCTTCCATAATATATCTTCCTTTTTCGTTGATATGCCGCCGAAAAGCGGCTTTCCCCGTCTTTAAATCGTAAACGCTTTATCTGTTCATTATACTTCATATTACCCGCTCCGTCAACAGACAGAGCCGCCGGGAATATGTAAAATAAAGGACACAGACGGTTTGACTGTATAAAAACGCGACCGGAGCGGTGCGTGCCGTTCCGGTCTGAGAAATTATTTCTTCTTTTTGCCAAAGAATCCGCGCTTCTCATCAGGGGTGACATCGCTGTAGCCCATGGTATCCTTGAAGTTTTTGAGTGCCTCGCGCTGAGGCGCAGTCAGATCCTTCGGGACTTCGACGATTATGCGTATATACTGATCGCCTCTGCCGCGCGAATTGAGATACTGAATGCCCTTGCCCTTGAGGGACATGACGGTGCCGGGCTGAGTGCCGGCGGGCAGGTCGAACTTGACCTTGCCGTCAATGGTAGGCACCATGATGCTGTCGCCCAGAGCCGCCTGGACAAAGTTTACCTTGCAGTCATACCAGATGTTATAGCCCTCGCGTTCAAAGAACGGGTGCGGTCTGACGAACACGGACACATGAAGATCGCCGGAGGGACCTCCGTTCGAGCCCATGCTGCCCTCGCCGCGCACGGAGATGACCTGTCTGTCGTCGATACCGGCAGGGATATTCACCTCGAGCTCGCGGCGCTTGGACACTCGTCCGCCGCCGCGGCACTTCTGGCACGGCTTCTCGACAATTTTGCCTTTGCCGCCGCACCTGGTACAGGTCTTAGTGGTCGAAATAACACCGAACGGTGTTCTCTGCTGGACATTCACCTGACCTCTGCCGCCGCAGTCGGGGCAGGTCTTGGTGGTCGAGCCCTTCTGGGCACCCGAGCCGCCGCAGTCGGGACAGGTCTCGATGCGGTGTATCTCTATCTTGCGTTTGCAGCCCTTCGCCGCCTCTTCAAATGAAATCGTGACGCGCGCCTGAACGTCGTCGCCGCGCCTCGGGGCGTTGGGGTCGGAGCGTCCGCCGCCGAAGCCGCCGAACCCTCCGCCGCCTCCGAAGAAGCTGCCGAAAATATCACCTAAATCGAAGTCAACGCCGCCGGAGCCTGTGCCCCAGCCGCCTGCGCCGCCGCCCGCGCCGAAGTTCGGATCGACGCCGGCATGGCCGAACTGGTCGTACCTGCCGCGCTTATCCTTATCGGAGAGCACCTCGTAGGCCTCGTTGACCTCCTTAAATTTCGCCTCGGCGTCAGCGTCACCGGGGTTGAGATCGGGATGATACTGCTTCGCCTTCTGACGGTATGCTTTTTTTATCTCGTCCTCAGTGGCATTTTTGCTGACCCCGAGCACCTCGTAAAAATCTCTTTTATCAGCCAAGGGAAATTACTCCTTTTTACCCAATATACAATTCATCCGAAACCCATTTTAACGGATTTTCATCAATGTATTGCCAAATTTCTAAATAGTCTTTTTCGCCGCGTATCACGCGGTCAAAGAATGATTTCTGCCAAATCGACACGCCGAGTTCTTTTGAGACCCACCGCTTCATCGAGCCCACAACATTCGACACCGTAGGGGCGGATATCATCCGCCCGCACTCATCGGCGGTAATTGTAAGAATCAGATGAACATGGTTCGGCATAATGCAATATTTGTCTACTGCAACACATTCATAGTGTTTTCCGATTGACTCAATTGCAGTTTTCACCGTTTCGCCGCAGCGAGAAAGCCCGAAATCCGCATCGGAGCGTTTCCATAGCAACGGCTTTCTATCCACGGTACAAATCGTTATGAAATAAGCGCCGCTTGAAGAATAGTCATATCCAACAAGGCGAATCTTCTTTCTCGACGGTTTCGTCGTGTCCATAGGCATCATCATATCACGGGCGGATGATATCCGCCCCTACATTCAAACGCGCAAACCGCGCAGAGCCCACGGATATGCGTAGGTTCATGCGCGATAACCGCGTAAAACATTATTTTTTATGCAATGCGTATCCGCGAAAGGCAATCGTGACCGTATCGCGGGCGGATGATATCCGCCCCTACAGCGGTGACCGAACGGGCATGGTTCTCACAACGCAGTATCACGCAGAATTACGCATTGCCGGCTGTCAATTCCTGCGAAAAGGCAGGCAATAGCGGAATTTTGTGCGAGACAAGGCGTGAGGTTTTGAGAACGCGGGAGCGTACGTCGGTACGTGACCAAGTTCTCAGGTTCTCACAACGCCGTATCGCGCGAAATTACGCATTGCCGACTGTCAATTCCTGCGAAAAGGCAGACAATCACGGAATTTTGTGTGAGACAAGGCGTGAGGTTCTGCCCGCGAGGGAGCGTACGTTGGTACGTGACCGAACGGGCATGGTTCTCACAACGCCGTATCGCGCGAAATTACGCATTGCCGGCTGTCAATTCCTGCGAAAACGTAGGCAATAGCGGAATTTTGTGCGAGACAAGGCGTGAGGTTCTGCCCGCGAGGGAGCGCACTTTGTGTGCGTGACCGAACGGGCATGGTTCTCACAACGCAGTATCACGCGAAATTACGCATTGCCGACTTAGTCGTTGTCTTCGGGAACGTCGGTGTAGTTCGCCTCAGTGTATCCCGCATCATTGCCGGGCTGAGCGCCATCGGCACCCTGCTGAGCCTGAGCCTGCTCGGCAGCTGCCTTGTAGACCTTCTCGGAGATCTCATAGAACTTAGCGGTGAGCTCCTCCTGGCGGGACTTGATGAGGTTGATATCCTCGCCCTTGAGGGCTTCTTTAAGGGCATCGACCTTGTCGTTGATGTCCTTCTTGTCGTCCTCGGAGAACTTGTCGCCGTCCTCGCTGACGAGCTTCTCGCACTGATAGACCATCTGATCTGCGCCGTTTCTGATATCAACTTCCTCGCGGCGCTTCTTGTCTTCCTCAGCGAACTTCTCAGCCTCGTCAACAGCCTTCTGGATATCCTCCTTGGACATGTTGGACGAAGAGGTGATGGAGATCGACTGCTCCTTGCCGGTGCCCAGATCCTTTGCGGAAACATGGACTATGCCGTTTGCATCGATATCGAAGGTAACTTCGATCTGCGGTACGCCTCTGCGCGCGGGCATGATGCCGTCGAGGTGGAACACGCCGAGGGTCTTGTTATCCTTAGCGAAGTCTCTCTCGCCCTGGAGGACATGGACTTCAACTGAGGGCTGATTATCAACTGCGGTCGAGAAGATCTGGCTCTTCTTGACGGGGATTGTGGTGTTTCTGTCGATGATCTTGGTGTTTATGCCGCCCATGGTCTCGATGCCGAGTGACAGCGGGGTAACATCAAGAAGAAGCAGTCCCTTGACATCGCCTGCAAGGACGCCGCCCTGGATAGCAGCACCGATAGCGACGCACTCATCGGGGTTGATGCCCTTGAAGGGCTCGACGCCTGTGTACTTCTTAACAGCTTCCTGAACAGCGGGGATACGGGACGAACCGCCGACCATAAGGATCTTGTGAAGATCGGAAGTCTTGAGTCCGGAGTCCGAGATAGCCTGGCGTACAGGACCCATTGTCGCTTCAACGAGGTCTGCGGTCAGCTCGTTGAACTTAGCTCTGGTGAGGGTCATCTCAAGGTTGAGCGGAGTGCCGTCGGAATTCATGCCGATGAAGGGCAGGTTGATGGTGGAAGTGGTGACGTTAGAAAGCTCGATCTTCGCTTTCTCGGCAGCCTCTTTCAGTCTCTGCATAGCCATCTTGTCGCCGCGAAGGTCAACGCCCTCGCTCTTCTTGAACTCGTCGGCGATCCAGTCGATAACTCTCTGGTCGAAATCGTCGCCGCCGAGGCGGTTGTTACCGGCAGTTGCAAGAACTTCCTGAACGCCGTCGCCCATCTCGATGATGGAGACATCGAATGTGCCGCCGCCGAGGTCATAAACCATGACCTTCTGGTCGTTCTCTTTATCAATACCGTAAGCAAGAGCCGCCGCTGTGGGCTCGTTGATTATTCTCTTGACCTCAAGGCCTGCTATCTTACCGGCATCCTTTGTAGCCTGACGCTGGGAGTCGGTGAAGTAAGCGGGAACGGTGATAACAGCCTCGGTGACCTTCTCGCCGAGATAAGATTCTGCATCGGTCTTGAGCTTCTGCAGGATCATTGCGGAAATCTCCTGAGGGGTGTACTTCTTGTCATCAATCTTAACTTTGTAGTCGGAACCCATCTGTCTCTTGATGGAGGAGACGGTTCTGTCGGGATTTGTGATAGCCTGACGCTTTGCGACCTGGCCGACAAGTCTCTCGCCGGTCTTGCCGAATGCGACGACGGAAGGCGTGGTTCTTGCGCCCTCGGCGTTGGGGATAACGACGGGCTCGCCGCCCTCGATAACTGCTACACATGAATTTGTTGTACCTAAGTCAATACCTATAACCTTTGACATAATAAATTACCTCCGAAGTAATGAATTGTTTAATTTATATTCCAAAATGCCTTGCGGCATCAGTTGGCAACCTGAACGACTGCGGGTCTAATGACCGTGTCGCCGAGCTTATAGCCCTTTGTGAACACTTTGACGATAACATTCTCGCCGACGCTCTCATCCTCGACATGCATGACAGCCGAGTGGATATTCGGGTCGAACGCGTCGCCCTCGGCGCCGAACGCCTCAATGTCGAGCGCTTTGAGAATATCGCCGAACTGCCTGTATATCTGCTCAACTCCCTTGCGGTAGCTGTCGGCATCCGCCTCAGCGTTCATCGCCGCGCGCTCAAAATTATCTATGACCGGGAGAAGCTTCTCGACGACATCCGTTTTTGAGCGGATTTTTATGTCGTCCTTCTCGCGCAGCGAACGCTTGCGGAAGTTATCGTATTCCGCCGCGAGGCGCAGGAAGTTGTCGGCACTCTCCTTGAGTGACTGCTGAGCCTTTTCGAGCTCTTTTTCGAGCTCGGCTATGCGGTCTTTCTTCGAGGACTTCGAGGCTTTCTTTTCAGCCTTCTTTGTGTCCTCTGCCGGAGCGGTCTCGGGGGTGGTGTTCTCCTCCGCCTGCTCGGGCTTTTTCGTGCTCTCGCTCATTGGTGTTACATTCCTTTCATTATTCTTCAAGTGCTTTTTCCATCGTTTTGCTGATGCACTGAGAAATATATTTAAGACCGGGAACCAGTCTGCGGTAGTCCATTCTTGTCGGTCCGATAATACCTATCGAACCGCTGCTGTCCTCGCCAACGGTGTACCGCGCGAGGATAACGCTCGAATTGTCGAGCTGAACGAAGCCGTTCTCTCTGCCGATCCTTATCTCAAGCTCGCCCTTCATGCTGTCCGCGAGGGTTCGCAGCGGAGTGCCGCGGCTCAAAAACTCGAGCAGCTCATACGCTCTGCCTGCATACTCTCTGTGGTGCAGCAGATTTGACTGGCCGGAGAGGAACACATGCGGCTGTGCGGCGCTCTGCGACAATTCGGCGACCGCCGAAAGCATCGGGAACATCGCGAGCGACTCCATTCCGAGCCGTGCCGCTATCGATTGGAGATAAGCGGGGGTCAGGCTGCTGACCGGCACGCCGATGAGCATCGCCTGCGCGACATTGTAAAATGTTTCGCAGATTGTCGTGTCTATCGCGGAGTCAAGCCTGAACAGCTTGCTTCTGAGGATACCGTTGCTCGCCAAAAGCACTATCATCGCGGTGTGCGGTGAAATCGGAACCAATTCGACGCGCTTTATCTTTGTATTCTCGCCAGACGGCGTCGTCATAACGGCGGCGCACTGTGTGAGATAAGCGAGCGCTTCGCCCGCGTGCCTCAGGAGGCTCTCGGGGTCGCCGTTCGCATTGCCGATACCCGCGTCGATAAGCCTGCGCGATTCCTCGCTGAGCTCGCTCTCGGAGACGAGGTTATCAACATAATATCGATAGCCCTCGCCGGTGGGGACACGCCCTGCCGAGGTGTGCGGCTGATCGAGCAGCCCGAGATAACCGAGATCCGCCATCTCGTTTCGCACGGTGGCGGAGGAAACGGACATATCAAGAGAATCAAGCAGAGCCTTTGAGCCAACCGGCTCGCCGGTCTTTATATACTGCTCGACAACGGCTGCAAGAATCTTCTCTTTTCTCTCGCTGAGTTCCATTTGTCTCTGCCTTTCGTTTTGTTCGTTAGCACTCTCGATGTTCGAGTGCTAACTTACAATTCATACTATACAACTACATGCAGATTTTGTCAACAATTTATTTGTAAACACTTTGTGAACTTCGTATCTACATTGGCAAGATTTGCGACATACTCACATTGACATACGCGAGATTTGCGATATAATAAGAATACGACAGAAAAAAAAGCAAAAATCCGGGAGTTATGACATGAAATACAATTATATTATATTTGACCTTGACGGAACTCTGCTGAACACGCTCGACGACCTGCGGGACAGCACTAACTACGCCCTGCGCCGATTCGGCTTTCCCGAGCGCACAACGGACGAGGTCAGAAGATTTGTCGGCAACGGCGTGGCGAGGCTCATTCACCTTGCAGTGCCCGAGGGCACGGACGAAAAGACTGAAGCTGACTGTCTCGCCGTTTTCAAGGCGCACTACAAAGATAATATGACCAACAAAACCGCGCCCTACCCAGGGATAATCGAGCTGCTCAAAAAGCTGCGCGAGCGCGGGGTCAAAATCGCCGTTGTGTCGAACAAATTCGAGCCCGCCGTTGTCGGGCTGTGCGAGAACTACTTCGGCGGACTCATTGACGCCGCGGTCGGTCAGACAGAGGACAGGCAGAAAAAACCCGCTCCCGACGGGGTTTTATACGCAATGAAGCTGCTCGGCGCGAATCCTGCCGAGACAGTCTATTCCGGCGATTCCGAGGTCGATGTTGTTACGGCTAGAAACTCAAGATTGCCTTGCATCGGCGTGTCGTGGGGGTTCCGTGAAAGAAGAGTGCTCGAAGACGGCGGCGCGGATTATATTGCCGACCGCGCGGAGGATATATTGAGTATTATGGAATAACGGCTTTTGGGGGAGGGGAAACAATGTCCGAATCTATTTACGAATTTTTATGGTATGTCAACAACATAATGCTCGCTCTGCTTCAGGGCGGCTTTCTTTGGTATAACCTGACGCCTAAGTTTAATAAACACCTTGTCTTTTTGATAACCACCGTTCCGTTTACATTTCTTGTGCTGTCCCAGAAATTCGTGACCTTTGTTGCTCCGTCGTTTCTGGTTCTGCTGCCGCTCGCGTATTATTTCATCTGCGCGGCGGTGCTATACAAGGACAAGTTCCGAACGAAGGCATTTGTGTCGATAGCAATTTTTGCGTTGGAATCCAGCTTCTCCGCCGTTGTGGCTTCGATGTTAAATCTGTTTGGAATAGGCAGCAACGACCCTGAGGCCAATCTGGTTCTCACGCCGTTTCTGCTCGTGTACACGGTGGTTTTTCTTGTGTTTACATATTTCAGAAAGCGAAAACTTGAGGGCGGGTCAATAAAACCGACTTCGATGCTTGCATTTATCATCTTTCCGCTGAGTCAAATGCTGCTGCTCGACACCTGCATGATCCTGTTAAATCACTTCGATTGGGCGGGCGAAAACAGCCCTCTCTCCCTTTTTAAAGACCGTGATCGCACAACAATAATAATTTTTGCCGTCGTCGCAATTTTCAGTATCGCTGCGGACGTCATACTTTTCTATGTCATGAACCGCTCTTCGCAGAACGAAAAGCTGCGCGAGGCGCTGAAGATGCAGGAATATCAGAACAGCGTCAACCTCGAATACTACAAGAATGTCGAGCAAAACAGCGTTGAGGCGAGAAAGATACGTCACGACCTCGCCAACATGGTACAGACCGCCTGCGAGATAATGGAGAACGGTACTGACAGCGATAAGGAGTCGGCGAAAAAGATGTTCGCTCAGCTCAAGGCAGAAGTTTCTGATATAAAAATTGAGCGTTTCTGCCAAAATACCCTCGTCAATGCGATAGCCTCGAACAAGGCGGCTGAATGCAGAAAGAACGACATTGATTTCGACTTCGACCTGCGCGTTCCGGAGGATCTCGGCATAGAAGAAATAGATATATGCAAGGCTTACGTCAACATTTTCGACAACGCGATAAACGCAGCAAAGGCAATCGACGGGAAAAGATATGTAAAGATAAAGAGCTTTACAGACGAGAGCGACGGGATGCTCTACATAACCGGCGAAAACAACGTGGCTTCGGACTACGAGGACAAGAAAAAGAGCCGCACGGGTGAGCACGGCTACGGATTGAGGATTCTCAGAGACACCGCCGAAAAATACGGCGGACGGCTTGTGACAGACGACAAGGGAGACACCTTTACAGTTGTCATGACGATGCGCGCGGCCGCGGACAGCCCGAAAAACTGATTTCGGCGCGGAAAACAAATAAAAAAAGAAGGTCATAATCGCAGCAACCGCTCGAATTATGACCTTTTATTTTTTCTTCAGCTCTGCATTAAAATGCAGTCTCTCTTATTTCGGAATGAACCAAAAAATGTGCTCAAGAATAAATCTTACATACTCAAAGTACGCTTCTAAAATTCTCTGGATAATCTCCATTACTTTTCCCTCCTCGTTAAATTTAAGCGATTCCGAAAATCAGCTTTATAAGCTCTATTATCGGGCCTATAGTAACCCAATAAAGTGCCTTGCCAGACATCTCGAGTGCCTTAAGCAACAGTTCCAATGCCGCTTCCATTTCGTCCCCTCCCTTCGCATTGTAAGATTGACTTATAACTGCATTTATAGTATAATCTTTACGCTTTGTTGCGTCAATCAACAAAAATTTACGATTTGTGCGCAGCTGAACAAATCGGGGCTTTTTTGTTCAGTTGACAACCTACGGAGGCAAAAATTTCATGGAAAACCGCCGCATTTTAATAACAAAGCAGCTGCTTTGCGAGAGCTTCATTTCACTGCTCAAGCAAAAGCCCATAGACAAAATTTCGGTAACAGAGCTCTGCCAAGCAGCCAACGTCAACAGAGGGTCTTTCTATGCCCACTATGCCGATGTTTATGACCTTTTGGGTCAAATAGAAAGCATAGTCTACGAGCGCCTCTGCAACGCCGTGAGAAACTGCAACTACACAAAAAGCGACTTCCCCCGGATAAACAAAATAATAGAGACCGTGGAGGCCGAGCGTTCGTTTTGCAACGCGCTGTTCGGCAAATACGGCAGCAAACAGTTTTTGGACGAATGCTGCGAGATAAATCGCCGCGACATAACAAACGAGTGGCGGCAAAAATATCCCGGTTTGGACGACTTGACGTTAAACACAACATACACCTTTATGGTCAAGGGCTCCCTGGGCATAATCGAGGAATGGGTCAACAACGATTTTTCGCAGCCCGCCGACTTCATTTCGCTTTCAATATGCGATATGTACGCCGCCGTTCTTGCTAAGCTTGACAGTATGCAGAAAAGCGTTGCCGCCAAAAAATAAATCACAGACAGGTCAAAAAGCAAAAGCTGTAAATTACCGATCGCCGCAGGTCAGGTAATTTACAGCTTTGTTTGTTTTGTCTATCAATCGTCGTCGAGCTTGAGAACCGCCATAAACGCCTCCTGCGGCACTTCGACCGTGCCGAACTGGCGCATACGTTTTTTGCCCTCTTTCTGCTTTTCGAGCAGCTTTTTCTTTCGGGTTATGTCGCCGCCATAGCACTTGGCAAGAACGTCTTTTCTCATCGCCTTGACTGTTTCACGGGCTATGACCTTGCCGCCGATGGCTATCTGGATCGGAATCTCAAACAGCTGACGTGGGATATTATCCTTGAGCTTTTCGGCTATCTTTCTCGCGCGTCCATACGCCTTGTCGGCGTGGATAATAAACGAGAGCGCGTCGATTATATCGCCATTCAGGAGAACATCGAGTTTAACGAGGTTCGAGCGGCGGTAATCGGTTATCTCATAGTCAAACGACGCATAGCCTCGGGTGCGCGACTTGAGCGAATCGAAGAAATCATAGATTATCTCGTTGAGCGGCAGCTCATAGAGAATGTCCACGCGGTCGGAGGCGATATAGGTCATGTTCTTAAACACGCCGCGGCGCTCCTGGCACAGATCCATTATAGCGCCGACATATTCGGGCGGCGAATAGATGTGCGCATTTGTGAACGGCTCTTCGCTGTAGTCTATATTGACCGGGTCGGGATAGTGGGTCGGGTTATCTATCTCTATAACGCTGCCGTCGGTCAGGTGTATCTTATATATAACGCTCGGCACGGTGGTCACGAGGTCGAGGTCGTATTCGCGCTCAAGGCGCTCCTGGATTATCTCGAGATGGAGCAGACCGAGGAAGCCGCAGCGGAAGCCGAACCCGAGCGCGCCGGAGGTCTCCGGCTCATATGAAAGCGAAGCGTCGTTTAACTGGAGCTTTTCGAGCGCGTCGCGCAGATTTTCGTAGTCCGCGCCATCGGCGGGATAGACTCCGCAGAAAACCATCGGGTTCACCTTGCGGTAGCCTGCAAGCGGCTCTTTTGCGGGATTCTCCGCAGTCGTTACGGTGTCGCCGACGCGGGCGTCGCTGACGGTCTTTATCGAGGCGGTGATATAGCCGACCTCGCCGGAGGTCAGTTCATCGGCGGGCTCCATGCTCGTGGCGCGCATATAGCCGACTTCAACGACCGTGAACTGCGCACCGGTCGCCATCATGCGCATGGTGTCGCCGGGCTTTATCTTGCCCTCTTTTATTCTGACATAGACGATAACGCCCTTGTAGCTGTCATAGACCGAGTCGAATATGAGTGCTCTGAGCGGCGCGTTGTCATCCGTTACGGGCGCGGGAATATCGAGAACGATGCGTTCGAGCACCTCTTCGACATTCTCGCCCGTCTTTGCCGAGACGCGCGGAGCGTTCGAGCAATCGAGGCCTATGACCTCCTCGACCTCGGAAGCAACTCTGTCGGGGTCAGCGGCGGGCAGGTCTATTTTATTGATAACGGGGACTATCTCAAGGTCGTGGTCGAGCGCCAGATATGTGTTCGCGAGCGTCTGCGCTTCGATTCCCTGCGACGCGTCGATTATGAGCACCGCACCCTCGCAGGCAGCAAGGGAACGCGAGACTTCGTAGTTGAAGTCGACATGGCCGGGAGTGTCTATGAGATTGAGCTCATAGACCTCGCCGTCGCTCGCGGTGTAGTCCATCTTGACCGCGTGCGCCTTTATAGTTATTCCGCGCTCGCGCTCAAGATCCATGTTATCAAGTATCTGAGCAGTCATATCGCGCTTCGCCACGGAGTCGGTGAGCTCGAGGAGTCTGTCCGCGAGGGTTGATTTGCCGTGGTCGATATGCGCTATGATGCTGAAATTTCTGATGTTTTCTTTCTTGGTAGACAATTTATTGATCCTTTCGTGGGTCTTTTAGTCAAGCTCGGTCACAAGGGTCTCTGCGGAAGGTTTGCCGATCCACATATCGCCGAAGCTCTGACCCGCTATCTCCTCGCAGCGTTTCATCTGCTCAGGGGTCAGAGAGCACTTGCCTGTCTCTTTCTTCTCTTTTATAGCCTCGGTTATCATCTTGTGATCCTCGCGGGTCATCTTATAGGTGAACACGCAGACATAGACGAGGCCGACGAAGATGAGCGGCAGGATGCAGTAAGTCACTTTCAGTCCGAATATGCCCTTTGCGGTCTGTTCGAGGGCATTCGCGCCCTCTGCGCCGGTGCGGAAGCCGAAGCCTTTAAGAATAAATCCGGTGAACGCGCTCATGAGACCGTTTATAGTCTTTTTGATGAGCGTGTTGAAGGTCGAGATAACGCCCTCGCGGCGGCGTCCGGTTATCATCTCGTCAACATCCGTGACATCGGGCTGGATATTTGTGGCGGTGAAGCCGGGGCCGGAGAAGCCGAAGTTATAGAGGATTATCGAAACAATGACGACCCAGAGCGGAGTGCTCTTGCCGATGAACAGGTTTATGATAAGTCCCGCCGCCATGAGCGGAGTCAGGAGCTTTCCGCACAGCTGCTTGCCTTTTTTCATCGTCAGCAGATAGTTGACGGGGAAGCCGGATGCCTCAGCCGCGCCCGCAATCGTTTGCAGGGTGTTGAAATAGCCGAAGCGCTGGGCACTGTATTTGATGAAATACTGGTTGGAGTTTGCATAGAAGCCCTTTGCCATGGTGTACATCGAGCTCAGGACGAAATAGCGTCTGAACGCCTTGTTGCGGAAAACCTGCTTGTACTCTTCAAAGAGCATAGTCGCGTTGAAAGGCGGCAGCTTCATGTCGAGCGAGCTCGGCTCTTTCGTGCATTTGAAAGTCACGAGCAGCGGCAGCGAGAACCACAGGCACAACACTGCGCCGAAGAACATGAACTTCGGTCTTGACGCGGCGGTCATCTCCATGTTCGTAAAGCCGAGCGACAGCGACACGAGCAGGAACGACGAAACCATGCCGACGGAGTTCATTATATACTGCACGGAGTTATACTGTGTACGCAGGGAATAATCGGGCGCGATAACGGGCAGCATCGCAACATGCGGCACGGTGACGAGAGTCAGCGCCGTGTTATAGAGCATATACGCGAGCATGTAGTAGAGCATCGTCGCGGTCTTGTTGCCTGTAGCGGAGATGCCGAACGAATTCCACAGGCAGAAATACGAGACAGCTATCGGGATAACGCCCCAGAGCAGATATCTTCTGTGTCTGCCGTATTTCGAACGCGTGCGGTCGGTTATAATACCCATGACGGGGTCGGTTACGGCGTCCCAGATATGAGCCATGGCGATAACCATACCCGCCTGATCGACGCTGAGCTTTTCGACCTCGGTCAAAAACGACAGAAAATAGAGCGAGATGATGTATCCGCCGCCGCCGAAAAGTATGCTCGCGGCATTATAGCCCACCATCGGGCCTATCTTCTGAAAGAATGACGAAACTTTTGATTCCTGTCTTGCCACAGTCTTCCCCTCTTTGCATTGTTTTCTCAAATATCTACCCATTATAGATAATACTATAATTTTACATTAAAACACGGATTTGTCAATACGGTGTTGAAAAAGCCATGAAAGGGCAAAAGATATTTTTCAAAGCGGCTTTGACGAAAAAGTTTTTATTGCGCTTTTTATATCGATATTTCGTTACTGTTTATGTTTTTAAGCCCTTTCACAGCATTATTTTCGGCAAAATGCACAGACAAAAATACATACCCGAAAAAGCGCACAAAAAGGCGGGCGGACAAGGGCTCAAAATCTCTTTTACGCGCCTTGACTTTTGGCATTTTTTAGATTATTATAGGCTACAATGAATAATAGGGGAGTAAACGCTTATGCTAAATAATACCGAAAAAACAATGGAAAAAATCGTCGCTCTGTGTAAAAACAGAGGCTTCATTTTCGCCGGCAGCGACATCTACGGCGGACTTGCGAACACCTGGGATTACGGCCCGCTCGGCGCAAGAATGAAGAACAATGTCAAGGACACCTGGCGCAAGAGATTCATTCAGGAGCGCAGAAACAGCTACGAAGTTGACGCGGACATTCTCATGCATCCGAAAGTCTGGGAGGCAAGCGGCCATATCGCCAGCTTCTCCGACCCGCTTCTCGACTGCAAGGAGTGCAAGATGCGCCACAGAGCGGACACGCTCATCGAGAACTTTGATCCCGACGCGCACCCCGACAAGATGACGAAAGAGGAGATGTTTGAGTACATCAAGGCTCATTCGATCCCCTGCCCCCACTGCGGCAAGCACAATTTCACGGACATAAGAGAATTCAACCTCATGTTCCAGACCTACCGCGGAGTCACCAACGACGCAAAGAGCGTTATCTATCTGCGCCCCGAAAACGCGCAGGGTGAATATGTAAACTTCCTCAACGTCCAGCGTTCGATGAGAGCGAAGCTGCCCTTCAGCATCGGTCAGATCGGCAAGGCGTTCAGGAACGAGATAACCCCCGGCAACTTCACTTTCAGAACGATAGAGTTCGAGCAGATGGAGTTCCAGACCTTCTGCAAGAAGGGTTCCGACAACGAGCTCTATGACTACTTCAAGCAATTCGGCAAGAAGTATTTTGAGGATCTCGGCATAGCTCCCGAGCATCTGCGCTTCCACGACCATGAGAAGCTCGCCCACTACGCGAAAGCCGCGTGCGACATCGAGTTCCTCTTCCCGTTCGGCTGGGGCGAGATAAACGGCACCCACAACAGAACGGACTTCGACCTGACGAGACATCAGGAATACAGCGGTCAAAAAATGGACTACCTCGATCCCGAGACAAACGAGAAGTTCATTCCCTATATTATAGAGTCCACCTACGGACTCGACAGAACCGTACTCGCGCTGCTGTGCGAAGCATATGACGAGGAAGTTATCGACGCAGAGAAGAACGACACCCGCGTGGTGCTTCATCTCTCCCCCGTCGTCGCGCCCTACAAGGCCGCGGTGCTTCCCCTCTCGAAGAAGCTTTCGGAAGAGGCTATAAAGATCTGCGACGACTTGAGCCGCAAGTTCATGGTCGATTTCGACGAGACCGGCTCCATCGGCAAGCGGTATCGCCGCCAGGACGAGATCGGTACTCCGCTGTGCATCACCTATGACTTCGACTCCGTCGATGATCACTGCGTGACTGTGCGCGACCGCGACACGATGAAGCAGGAGCGCATCGCTATAGATGAGCTCGAAAGCTACATCGCCTCGCGCATCGAGTTCTGATTCAAATAAGTTTATAAAATCCAAAGGAGAGCGAAACATATGAAAGTAAATTTCACTGAGACTGTCCTCAGAGACGCGAACCAGTCGCTTATCGCGACCCGTATGCCCTATGAGGATTTCGAGGCAATACTGCCCGAGCTTGACAAGGCGGGCTACTATTCGCTCGAGTGCTGGGGCGGCGCTACGTTCGACTCCTGCCTGCGATATCTCAACGAAGATCCGTGGGAGCGCCTGCGCAAGATCCGCAAGGCGTGCCCGAACACCAAGCTGCAGATGCTCCTCAGAGGTCAGAACCTTCTGGGCTACAAGCATTATCCCGACGATGTCGTTCGCCTTTTCGTCAGAAAGAGCGTTGAAAACGGCATCGACATCATCCGTATATTCGATGCGCTCAACGACCTGAGAAACATCGAGACCGCCGTTGACGAGACTATCAAGTGCGGCGCTCACGCATCGGGCACCATCTGCTACACCACGAGCCCCATCCACAACATCGAAAGCTACATCAAGCTCGCAAAAGATCTCGAGAGCATGGGCGTTCAGTCCGTGTGCATCAAGGACATGGCGGGCATCATGGATCCCCAGACAGCATATGATCTTGTCAAGGGCATAAAGGAGAACATCAGTCTCCCCGTTATCGTTCACACTCACTCGACCACGGGTCTCGGCCCTGTGACATTGCAGAAGGCTGTTGAAGCCGGCGCGGATGTTATCGACACCGCTATCTCCTGCTTCTCCAACGGCACCTCTCAGCCGCCCACAGAGACCATGGCTTATATCCTCCAGAAAGAGGGCTACGAAGTTCCGCTCGACATGGCGCAGCTCAAGAAAATCAACGATTTCTTCAAACCCGTCCGCAACGACGCTCTCAAGAGCGGCCTGCTCAACCCCGTCGTGCTGACCACTCAGACCGACGCGCTCAACTATCAGATTCCCGGCGGAATGCTTTCGAACCTTGTCGCTCAGCTCACCGCTCAGAACAAGCTCGACAAGCTCGACGAAGTTCTCGCAGAGACTCCGAGAGTCCGCGAAGACCTCGGTTATCCTCCGCTCGTCACCCCGATGAGCCAGATGGTCGGCGTTCAGGCGACCGCAAATGTGCTCGCGGGTGAGAGATACAAGAACATCTCCAAGGAAGTCAAGAACTATATCAAGGGCGAATACGGCAAGGCTCCCGGCAAGATAAACGAGGAGCTCCAGAAGAAGGTTCTCGGCGACGAGAAGCCGATAACCTGCCGCTACGCAGACCTGCTTGAGCCCGGTCTCCCCGCCGCAAGAGAGTATCTCGGCGACAGAGCGACCTGCGACGAGGATGTTCTCTCCTATATCGCTTTCCCGACTCAGGCGGAAGCATTCTTCGACAAGCGCGACGAGAGAAAGAAGAACACTTTCACATATAAGATCGAGAGACTCGACTGAGCCTCGGCAGAAAGGATAGGTTTTATCAATGTTTGATAATTTTGACATGGGTATGCCCCTGGGTGAAAAGCTTGTTTTCGCTCTTCAGGTCTCCCTCTTCGGAATACTTATGGTATTCCTGCTGCTCATTATCCTTGCCGTGCTGATAATGATAATCTCCCGCGTCGTCAGATTCGGCGAGAATCTTGCAGGCAAGAAGGGCGAGAAGAATGCTGCTTCCGATGAACCCGCACCCGTGCAGCAGAGCGCTGCTGCCGGAACTCCTCTGCCCGGCACTCAGTCGCAGGGCACGCTCGAACTTGACGGCGTTGACGAGCCGACCGCCGCGGTCATCATGGCTATAGTCAGCGACGAGAGCGGCATCCCGCTCAACAGGCTGCTGTTCAAATCCATAAAGAAGAAAGACTGATGCGGCTCGCCGCCAACACCTGAAAGGAACGATCATCATGAAATATGTTGTTACATTAAACGGCAAAAACTATGAGGTTGAGGTCGAGGAGACCGACGCCGTTATCACCGCTGTTACCGACGCCGCTCCCGCAGCTCCCGTTGCTGCAGCCGCACCCGCTGCCCCCGCAGCAGCTCCCGCTCCTGCCGCCGCTCCCGCAGCCGCCGCAGACGGTCAGAAGGTTCTCGCAGGCAACATCCTTGTAAAGCAGAGAGGCACACATATTCACCCTGGTGAAAATGTAGGCAAAGGCTCTGACGATACACTGTTCGCAAAGATTGACGGTGTTGTAAGATTTGAGAGAAAGGGCAGAGACAAAAAGCAGGTTTCTGTTTATCCTGTTGTTTCAAACGACTAATTTGTTTTTTAGCTCCAAGTCTTCGGATTTGGAGCTTTTTTCTTGATTTGTAAATGTTAATTCTAAACAGTTAACATAATTTAAATATAGAATGGAGGAAAGGTTATGTTTGCAGACAGAGTCCGCATTTTTATTAAATCCGGCAAGGGTGGAGATGGTCATGTAAGCTT
>OHKG01000101.1_pt1 | contig 44793 bp, 39 predicted proteins | sample 1568701 | NCBI WGS metagenome assembly OHKG01 (sample SAMEA3879529, study PRJEB24766) | human gut metagenome | biome: human-associated habitat; feature: feces | place: USA | collected 1985/1987 | reverse complement strand
GCCCACGGTCAGGCGGCAGCCGCCGCACATACCGGTGCCGTCGATCATGATGGGGTTCATGGAAACGATGCTCTTCAGGCCGTGCTTCTGGCAGGTCTTGACCACAAACTTCATCATGATCAGCGGGCCGATGGTGATGACCAGATCGTACTGGTTGCCGGCGGCCACCAGCTCATCCAGAGCGGCGGTGACCACACCCTTGGTGCCGTAGCTGCCGTCATCGGTCATAATGCGCAGCTCGTCACTGCAGGCGTTGAACTCGTCCTCGAGGATGAGCAGATCCTTATTGCGGAAGCCGATGACGCTGTGGACGGTGCAGCCCTGGTCGTGCAGCTCCTTGGCAATGGGCAGGGCGATGGCGCAGCCCACGCCGCCGCCGACAACACAGACCTTTTTCAGGCCCTCGGTCTCGGTGGCGCGGCCCAAGGGGCCCACAAAGTCATGGACGCTGTCGCCTGCGTTCAGGCTGTTCAGCTCCATGGTGGTGCCGCCCACGATCTGGAAAATGATATCCACAGTGCCCTTTTCACGGTCGTAACCGGCCACGGTCAGGGGGATGCGCTCGCTGTCCTCAAACGGGCGCACAATGATAAACTGGCCCGGCTTTGCCTTTTTGGCAATGAGCGGGGCTTCAATGACCATCTTTGTCACGGTGGGGTTCAGCGTGACCTTTTCAGTGATCTTGTACATTGCGGTTGCTCCTTTTTTCTGGCAAAATCTCGGCACAAAAACACGTCTGCCCGCCCGCGCGGCACAGCAGACGTGTTTTTGTGCAACTTTTTGACAAGTTTATTATAACCTCTTTAAGAAGGGAAAGCAACCGAATTTTCTTTGTGTCTGCCGCCGCAAAGCTGAAACAAAGAATGGTATCTACCTGTACAAAGAAACGAAAGCAAACCTCCATGTGCAGTTTTGCGGCTGTACATGGAGGTTTGCTTTCATCAAAAAAGTCAGGATTCAGACGCTTTTGTAAGAGCAATGGAATGGTCAACGATACTCAGAATCTGTTGAATCTGTGATGGCGAAAGGGAAGCGATGGCATCGGAAAAGTGCTGAACAGCAACAGCGTTTGAAAGTGCGACACTATTATCGAGAAATAATTCTACAATGTTGATTTCAAGGCCGGTGCTGATGCGTTCCAAAGTATAAAGGGTGGGGCAGCGCAGGCCACGTTCAATATGCCCCAAAAAGGCGGCATTCATATCACATTTCAGTGCTAATGCTTCGAGACTCAGACCGCGCTGTTTGCGAATGGAGCGGATCCGCTGGCCTACTTGCAAGGAAAGTGCCTGACGTTCTATTGCGGAATTTTTCAAAATCGTCACTCCCTTGCTATCAAAAAGTATTATCCTTGAGTTAAGGATACACAGGAATGATTGTCAGTTCAATGTTCTATAAATATCAAAAATAATATCAAATGATATTGATTGAGCTGCGAATGTGTGATAGAATGAAAAAAAAAACGGGCAGATGTCCGATGAACTCAAACAAAGGAGAGATATTATGGAACGAAAAAAGAAAATCATTGTGGCTGTGGCGGCTGTGCTGGTGCTGATGGTGGGGCTTATGGCATGGAAAAAATCTGAAACAAAGCTTTCAGGCAGATACAAGACGGATCAATCTACGCAATACATTTATATGCTCCCGGAAGAATTTGTTTTTGAAAACGGATATTGCGATATCGGAAGTTTTACCTGCACCTATGAATATAAAAATGGAACGCTCTATTTTTATTGGGGTAATGCGGTATGGGCGAGCTTCAAATGCACGATCAATGGAAATAAAATTGTAGTGGACAATAACGGCGAATATATCACTTATTATAAACAGTGAGGGGAAATTTATGAAAAAGCTTAAAATTATACAAATCAGCATGATGCTGATTGCTTTGTGCTTTTGCACATCTTGCAGTGGTTCGAAACAAATGCCGAATGATCTGCTAAAAACGGCAATCCAGAACGAGGATGGAAATTACGGCGAATACGGTTTGGAACTCAAAGATTTTTCTGTAAAAGACCGAAACTACGACAGCAATTATAAAACAGAGAGCGTGACCGTAGAAGTCCGGGCAGAAAATGCGGATTCTGCCTATGAAGTGGCGTATGCCGTTGTGGGCAGTCGCCAGAATGGCGACTGGGATGTAACCAGTGTGCAGGAAATGGACACAACCGTATTACCGAAAGAATCACTGTCGCAAGGTATTGTGGATTCTGATGTAGCGCAACTTTTGCAGGAAAAGGAAAATGTGCGATACTATCTGACGCCAGGATATTGTGGATATAGCAATGCGCTAGAACAGGACATAACGGTAGATGTACAGCTTTGTTCGGATACACAGTATATGAGTGCGACTAGAGACTACCAGCTTTTTTATCAGTATACTTTGGATGGATGGGAACTGGTCGGGAAAAATGAAGATGATGTAAAGGTTCAGATCACAGATGATTTGTGCGGAACCTGGGTCGCTTCGAATGGAGAAGATTCCTACAAATTTGTGATCGACCATATTGAAGGTGATACAGCGTATGTGAAATATCAAGCGCAGTTCCGAATGCCACAATATGGCTGGAGTTCTAGAATGATTTCCAGAGGATATGATACATTAACGCCGGTTCCGGTCTCTGTGGTATATGAAGATTGGAAATCGGATTATTACGGGATAGAGATCGTTTTTGAAAAAACAAGATATGCAGAGTACTCCAGTGAAGACACGTTTGACTCTTTCTGGAGCAATCCGATGACAGTTGGAATTTATGTTTTTCCGGATCATTGCCCACAAAGAACATACGCCAACGGAACAGTCGAAGATGGCAAATCTTATGTTCTGACTGATATCAATATGTCTGATGCAACGAGACCTGTGAATGGAACTTATATTCTGACCAAGCAGTAATAGTAAAGGATATCTGCCGATTTTATTTGCGGCAGAGGCCCAGAAGTGTGTCTTGGAAAATGATTTCTTGAAGCTGGACGCGAAGGCCGGGGATAACCTCGGCCTTCATTTTTTGATGTTATTTGGTGTAAAACCAGAAAACTTGCAGAAATTGAAAATTTATGATTGACAAAGCCCCCGCCGTGCGGTATAATAACCAACGTCGCCGGGAGCGAAACCCCGGCAGACCACATGAAATGTGCGGCCGTAGCTCATCTGGTAGAGCGCCACCTTGCCAAGGTGGAGGTAGCGAGTTCGAGCCTCGTCGGCCGCTCCATATGTGGAAGTTTAGCTCAGCTGGGAGAGCATCTGCCTTACAAGCAGAGGGTCAGCGGTTCGAGCCCGTTAACTTCCACCATGTGGCCCGGTAGCTCAGTTGGTTAGAGCACCAGCCTGTCACGCTGGGGGTCGTCGGTTCGAGCCCGATCCGGGTCGCTGCTGCTTCTCTGGAAGCAGCTTATATGCCTCTGTAGCTCAGTCGGTAGAGCAGGGGACTGAAAATCCCCGTGTCATTGGTTCGATTCCGATCGGAGGCACTTTATATGCGGCCGTAGCTCATCTGGTAGAGCGCCACCTTGCCAAGGTGGAGGTAGCGAGTTCGAGCCTCGTCGGCCGCTCCAGACAAACAAGCCACTGCAAAACATGATTCGTCGTGTGATGCAGCGGCTTTTTTGTACGTTGAAAGCTTTTTTGGAATTGGAAAAGGAGGGAAAAACGCAGTGATATTCGGCAAGTACATCAACCGGTATTACCTCAAGCATGCTCCCGTACTGCTGCTGGGCCTTGCCGCCCTGCTGACGGTGGATTACATCCAGCTTTTGATCCCGCAGCTCTACCGGCTGGTCATCAACGGGGTGAACCTTGGCCAGGTGGTGGTGAACGGTGAGACGCTGCTCTTTACCAAAGAGGTGCTGCTGCAGCACATCTGCCTGCCCATGATCTGGATCGTGGTGCTGATGGTCATTGGGCGCTTTTTGTGGCGCATCTGTTTCTTCGGCTCGGCGGTGCGGGTAGCGGCAGACCTGCGGGAGCGGATGTTCGACCACAGCCGCAGGCTGTCCCAGCAGTACTATCAGGTGAACAAGGTCGGCAACCTGATGAGCCTGTACACCAACGACCTGGACACCATTCAGGAGTGCTTTGGTGACGGCGTGCTGATGTTCTTCGACGCGCTGACCCTGGGTCTGCTGGCTCTTTATAAGATGTGGACCATGGACGTGCGGCTGACCCTGCTGGCCCTGATCCCGGCGCTGATCATGTTTGCCATCGGCACCCAGATGAGCAAGGTGATGACCCGGCGCTGGGAGGAGCGGCAGGAGGCCTTCTCCGGCCTTTCCGATTTCGCGCAGGAGAACTTTTCCGGCATTGCGGTCATCAAGGCCTTTGTCAAGGAGTACAAGGAACTGCAGGCCTTCCGGAAGCTGAACAAGGAAAACGAGGAGATCAACGTGACCTACACGAAGATCGCCACCCTGCTGGAGGTGCTGGTGACCCTGTTCGTGGAGTCCGTGATCTGCATCATTCTGGGTTACGGCGGTTATCTGGTCTATCAGGGCCGATTCAACGCCGGCCAGCTGGTGGAGTACATCGGCTACTTTGAGGCCATCGTCTGGCCCATCATGGCCGTGTCCATGCTGATCGAAAAGACCAGCCGCGGCAGGGCCTCCCTGAACCGCATCACCGAGCTGCTGGATGCCCCCATCGACGTGGCCGACCGCCCCGGCGTGGCCGACCTGACCGACCCCAAAGGCGGCATCGAGTTCCGCCACCTGAACTTCCGCTACCCGGACGGTGAGTACGATGTGCTGCGGGATATCTCCTTTACCATTGTGCCCGGCGAGAGCGTGGGTATCGTGGGCAAGACCGGTGCGGGTAAGACCGCCCTGGTGGACCTGCTGCTGCGCACCTATAATGTGCCGGACGGAACCCTGTTCGTGGACGGCAGGGATGTGAACAGCCTTTCCATCCACTCGGTGCGCAATGCCTGTGCCTACGTTCCGCAGGATAATTTCCTGTTCTCGGATACCATCGCCCACAACATTGCCTTTGGCGTGGACGATGCCACCCCCGAGGACATCGAGCGGGCGGCAAGCATGGCCGATGTGCGGGATAATATCGTGGATTTCAAGGACGGCTACGAGACCGTTCTGGGCGAGCGTGGCGTGACGGTGTCCGGTGGTCAGAAGCAGCGCATCTCCATCGCCCGCGCCCTGCTCAAGGACGCGCCCATCCTGATCCTGGATGACTCCGTCTCGGCGGTGGATACCAGCACCGAGAAGATCATCCTCGATAACCTCAAGAACAGCCGGGCAGGCAAGACCACCCTGCTCATTGCCCATCGCATTTCCACGGTGGAGCGGCTGGATAAGATCGTATTCCTCGAGGAGGGTCGGGTGGAAGCCGTCGGCCCCCACGACCAGCTGTATGCTTCCTGCCCGGAGTACCGCCGGATGGTCGATCTGCAGCGGCTGGAGGATGAGACGAAGGGAGGCGAAAACGCATGATGCATCTGAATCCGTTGGTTCTGGTGGGCGCTGTCATCGGCGTGATCACCGCCCTGCTGGTGACAGCTTATGCCGCCGTCAAGGACAAAAAGACCGCCATGGGCTTTGAGCGCAACATGGAGGACGGCGAGATCATGCGCCGCCTTGCCCGCTATGCCCGGCCCTACCTGAGCAAATTCCTCATTGTGGGCGTGCTGATGCTCTTCTCCATTGCCTACGATATCATTTCACCCCTCATCGTGGGCCGCATCGAGGAGCTGGTGGCCGGGGAGTTTGAACTCCGCGCCCTCTTCCTGGGCGTGTCAGTGTATGCAGGCGTGCTGGTGTTCTCCATGGGCAGCACCTACCTGCAGGCCGTGATCCTGCAGCGGGTGGGTCAGCGCATCATCTCCGATCTGCGCGAGGATCTGTTCAGCCACATTGAATCTTTGGCACACGAGCAGCTCAACGAGATCCCCGTGGGCAAGCTGGTCACCCGTGTGACCAACGATACCAACGCCATCTCCATGATGTTCACAAATCTCTTGGTCCAGCTGACCAAGAACAGCTTTGTCATTCTGGGCATTCTGGTGGCCATGCTCTGCCTGAACTACGAGCTGACGTTGATGGTGCTCTGCTTTGTGCCCTTCATCGTGATCTTCACGGTCATCTTCCGCAAGTTCTCCCGCCGCGCCAACCGCAAGCTCAAGAACGCGACCACCGATATCAATACCTATCTGTCCGAAAACCTGTCCGGCATCAAGGTCACCCAGATCTTTGGCCGGGAGGACGAGAAGATGGAGGACTTCCGCCAAAAGAGCCAGAAGCTGGCCCGGGCCAATCAGGAGCAGATCTTCGTGTTCAGCGTGTTCCGTCCGCTGGTGTATATGCTCTATGTCAGCTCGATCCTGTGCCTGTTCTATCTGGGCGGCATGGGTCACCTGAACAATATCAGCTTCCTGGGGCAGACCATTTCCAGCGGTACCATCGTCACCTTTTATATGTACATCTCCAAGTTCTTCACCCCCATCCAGAACCTGGCCGAGCAGTTCAACTGGCTGCAGTCGGCGCTGGCATCGGCAGAAAAGGTGTTCTCCATCATGGACATTCAGCCCAAGATGCAGGATGCCCCCGATGCCATTGAGCTGGACGAGGTGAAGGGCGAGATCGAGTTCCGGGACGTGTGGTTCAGCTACGTTCCCGGCGAGTGGGTGCTGCAGGGCGTTTCCTTCCATGTGGATGCCCGCCAGACCGTGGCCTTTGTGGGCTCCACCGGCTCCGGCAAGAGCACCATCCTCTCCCTGATCTGCCGGAACTACGAGTTCCAGAAGGGCCAGATCCTGATCGACGGCATCGACATCCGCAAGATTAAGATCTCCTCCCTGCGCAGGCACTTCGGCCAGATGCTGCAGGATGTGTTCCTGTTCTCGGGCACCATCCGCTCCAACATCGTTCTGCGGGAAGAGGGCATCCCCGACAGCGAGATCATGGAGGTCTGCCGCTACGTCAACGCCGACAAGTTCATCAACAAGCTGGACCACGGGCTGGACGAAGAGGTGCGTGAGCGCGGCAGCAACTTCTCCGCCGGGCAGCGGCAGCTGCTCAGCTTTGCCCGCACCATCATCCATAAGCCCAGCGTGATGATCCTGGACGAGGCTACCGCCAACATCGACACCGAGACCGAGCTGCTGATTCAGGATTCGCTGGAAAAGATGCGCACCGTGGGCACCATGCTCATTGTGGCCCACCGGCTGTCCACCATCCAGCATGCGGACAACATCATCGTGCTGTCCCACGGTAAAATTCTGGAGCAGGGCACCCACCAGCAGCTGCTGGCCCGGCATGGCCGCTACTACCAGCTGTACACCCTGCAATACCACAAGGCGCAGCTGAACGCAGCCGAATAAGCGCAGACAGAAAGGCCGCTGACCTGAGATGGGTCAGCGGCCTTTTCCGTCTGCACCGGGGGTGGAGTCGTCCGCTTCCGGATCGTCGAGGGAGCACAACTAACACTTGCAAAACAGGTGCATCGCTCGTATAATAGAATTTGGTAAAATAATAAAATAGAGAAATGGAAAGGAGGGGCCACAGGATGCAGTGGATCGATGCGCTCGGCTATGAAGAAGTGATGACCTTTCTGCGCAGTACACCGGCGAACCTCTTTTTCAAGGATACGGAATGCCGTTATCTTTTTATTTCGGACGTTAGGACTTTCTTCCCCTACGGAGAAGGGCAGGAAGAGGATGTGCTGGGCAAGACAGATCTGGAGATCTGGGGCAACAAGGAACAGGCCCGCTTTTATTATGAGCAGGACCAGAAGGTGCTTGCCACCGGCAAGGGAACCAGCTTTATCACCGAGGTGCCCCGGGAGGATGGGATAGCATACTATCAGATCAAAAAGAACCCTGTTGTGCTGGAGGGAAAGATCATCGGCATCGTGGGGCTTATTGGTGATATCACCGAACGGGTGCGGCTGGAAAAACAGGCCGAGAACTGGGCCGTCCACGATGACCTGACCGGTCTGTATAACCGCAACTACCTGAAGGTAAAGGGTGCCGAGCGGTTGAAGGAAGCCATCATGCCCGTCACGATCATTATGGGCGACTGCAATTACCTGAAGCGTGTGAATGATGCCTACGGCCACGAGTACGGCGACCTGCTGCTCAAGCGGGTGGGCCGGGTGATCCGGGAAAACCTGCCGCCGGAAAGCGTGGCCCTGCGGATGGGCGGCGATGAATTCCTCATTGCCTGCAACCACTTCTCTGCAGAAGAGGCCGAACAGCTGATCGAGAGGCTGCACGGGGAGCTGGCCCGCCAGAGCGACGACCGCCTCAAGCTGGATGTTGCCTTTGGATACCACACCGTGACAGAAGGCCCCTTTGATTATATCGCAGTCTACCATGCTGCCGACCGAGATATGTACCGGAACAAGCGCAAAAACCGCTGAAAATGCGGATGAAAAAAGCCTCAGCCCGACCTCCCAAGGGCTGAGGCTTTTTTGGTGATCTGTTACATCAGGGCGGTGAGCACCAGCGCGCAGAGAGGAAAAACGCCATCTGCGGCGGCTTACAGGATCACATTTTTGATGAGCAGGGAAACGCTGCCGTCCGGATCGTGGAGGAACTCCAGCTCGGAATCGGAGTTCAGCAGTTCGGTGGGGATCTTGACCTCGATGCCGTTAGCGGTGCGGATGCTCCGGCTCTCCATCCGGCGGATGCGGGCGGGGGTCACGGTGACAGGAGCGGCGGCCTCTTCCAGCACCTCGCTCTTCTCCACATAGTCATCAAAGGGCACAGCGGCCAGCGGGTATTCCTCGGCCAGCTGCTGGCGCACCTGCTCCACCGATACCTGATTGTCGTTGTCGGCAGCCTGGTTGGCAATGAGCATGGCCACCTGCGCGTCGGCATGGGGCTCATCCTCATAGGCATCCTTCACAGCCTGTGCGGCGGCCTCCTGAATGGCCTGCAGCTTCTTTTTCTCGGGCTCGGCCTGGGTATACTGGAACACAACAGAGGAGAGGTAGAACTCCTTATGGCCGTCGATGTCGTATTTCTTTTCCAGCAGGCGCATGGAGTAGTCTGTCAGGTTGACAAGCGCACCCTCCTCCACCTTGCCGCTCTGGGTGGGCAGGCAGGCCCGCTGCTGGATGATGGAGTTGACCGGGGCACCTTCCACGGTCTCGGTGTAGTGGGTGTAGCCGTTTTTATAGTTCAGCTTGAGGATGCCCAGCCAGGGCGCGCCGTCCCGGGTGAAATCCACCACGGCCAGGTCCGCCCCGGGGATGGTGGTGTGGGCGTGCATGTAATCGAACAGCACCCCCGCAATGCGGCAGGACAGATCAATGAAATCCTGATTGTGCTCCAGCTCGTTTCGGAAAGCCGAATCCGGCAGGGGGCGGCACTGGCGGATCTCATCGCTGGCCAGCAGCTTTTCGATATGATTCTGTAAGTAGGCGGTCTTTTCGGCAGTCAGCTCCATGCCGCCGCCGCTGAGCACCGGCGCGTCCAGCGTGGTGTCCAGCACATGCAAAATTGCCTGATGGATGATGATCTCCATGGGTCAAAACCTCATTTCCCGGGTGATTGTGATGTTCCTGCCCAGTATAGCACATCCGGAGCAAAAAGGCGAGAGGGAGCGCAAAGGCTTGTCAACCGCCGCCTGAGATGCTACAATGGGGCTGACCAAACATCCGGACAAGCCGAAAGGGGAGTGTGTTATGGAATTTCGGGACAAGCCGATGCAGAACCTCATCCGCATCAAGGAAAAGGAGATCTGCAAAAATGTGCAGGAGCTGCTGCTGGACGGTGAGCAGATCGTGGGGGCTTACAAGACCGTGCGCGATCAGGCTGTGTTCACCACCCACCGCATTTTTATGGTGGATATGCAGGGGATGACCGGTACCCGGCAGGAGATCTTTGTGCTGCCCTACCGCAAGATCCTGCATTACGGCATCAAGACGGCAGGCTTCGGCGACCCGCTGCAGACCTCAGAGCTGACGGTCTGCTTTGCGGATGAGCACGAGGCGAAGTTCGGCTTCATCGGGCAGGATGAGCTGCTGGCGGTGGCACGGGCCATCAGCCGGTGCATCCTGTAACAGAAAAAGAGAAAACGTAAAACGCCCGTTCCGGCTTCTGACCCCGGAGCGGGCGTTTTACATTGCTGTAATATGCGAAAAAAGGAGAATGTCGAAGGGTCAGCAGGCGGTGCGCTCTCTGCGGCCGGCCTCAAGCATGTAGTGCAGGAAGCCGGAGACATCAGCAGGGTCGGTGACAGAGATGTCAAAGCCCTTGGAGGGAGCGTCCATCATCTGGAACAGCTCGGTGGCGGCGTTGTCCTTTTTCAGGTCACAGGTCTCGCCATTGGCCAGGTGCAGGAGCACACTGCCGCGGCTGGCGGCTACCTGCTGCATGAAACGGTCTTTATCAAGATACTGGATGCGAAGCATAAAAATACCTCCCACAAAGAAATGTTTTATTCTGTAAGAGTCCCCCGGGCCAGGTTGCCCATGCGGGACGATCCTTGGGAACCGGATCAAGCCGTGCCGGGGGTTGTTTTCCGCCCCCTGCGGTGTTATACTGTGCTTGCTGGTTCTGATGAAATAATACCACGAAATCGGCACGATAGATAGAATAAAAACACCCGATTTGTACAACAAAATCGGCATTGACAAAAAATATTCAAAGTATTGCGGAAAGGAATTGTTCAATATGGCGTTTCAGACAAGCTGTGTCTCTGCTGCCAATATCGTTACCGGGCTGACCTTCCAGCAGGATGTTATGGCCGATGCCGAGGGGCGGGAAATGGTCCAGCATGGCAGCGCCCTGTTCCCCATTGCCTGCTACGCGGAGAACCTGAAAAGCTATTCGGTGGCCTGGCACTGGCACGAGGAGTTTGAGTACATACTGGCCATGAAAGGCCCCCTGACGGTGGACGTGAACAAGACCCGGGTGACCCTGCAGACGAATCAGGGCGTGTTCCTGAACTCCGGCATCCTCCACGCGGTGGAGCATGCGGAAAAAGGGGAGGCCCTGCTTCACTCGGGTGTGTTCCATCCCCGGCTGGTGGGCGGAATGGACACCATCTTCTGGCAGAAGCTCATCCGACCCATGCTCCAGCCGGATGCCCCGGCGTTTTTTCTGCTGGATGGGGCTGTGCCCTGGCAGGCGCAGGTGCTTGCCTGCCTGCGGGAAGCCTGGCAGGCGGTTGCCGTGGAGCCCTTTGACTACGAGAACCGGGTGCGGTATTATCTCTCTGCGGCACTGCGGCTGCTGAGCACCCAGTGCGTGGGCGGCAAGACCAAGGTCTCCCAGCAGGAGCAGATCGCCGCCGAGCGGATGAAGCAGATGCTCCGCTTTGTGGAGGAGCACTACGCCGAGGAGCTGACTGTGGAACGCATCGCGGCCAGCGTGGCCCTGAGCGAAAGCGCCTGCCTGCGCAGCTTCCGGCAGATGCTGGGCATCACGCCCATCCAGTATGTCAAGCAGTTCCGGGTGGAAAAGGCCGCCGAGCTGCTCCGTTCCACCCGGCTCAAGACGGGCGAGATCGGGATGGAGTGCGGCTTTGCAGATGGCAGCTACTTCATCAAGACCTTCCGGGAGATCAAGCACTGCACACCCAAGGAATACCGCGCAAAATTCTGCTGAAATGTCTGAGATAGGAATCGGAGAAAATGACCCCATGCAGCACAGTCTGACCCAAGGACCCATTACAAAGAATATCCTGCTGTTTGCCCTGCCGCTGGGTGTTACCGGCATCTGGCTCAGTGTGCCCATCGGCTGGGCACTGGCAGATGCCATCGGCATTGGGTATTATTTGAAGAAGAGAAGATAAAATATCCCCCGCTGCAAAGCGTGTTATGGCACGTCTGCAGCGGGGGATATTGTTTCTTCTGGGGTTTGAGGTGATTCGGGCGGGGGCTTATTCCCCCACGGCGGGGACGTTCTGCATCGTCCAGAGGAGCTTCTGGACATCTACGCTGCCCATGTGGGTGGGCTCCTCCCCCAGACGGAGGAAATCGGTCTGCTGGGCGGTAACAGTCTGCCACTGGGGCAGGTCTGCGCCGTTGGGGTCACCTGTCCTGGCAAAGTTGGTCAGGTAATCCACCATCTGAGCGCTGAGGGCGGTATCCTTCTCAGTGAAGGGCCGCCAGCAGTGAGCCAGCGTGCCGAACCAGTACCACAGGTCGCTGGAATGCCAGGCACCACGGTCATCACCGGGGAGCTGGCGGTCGAAGAACCAGCCGTAGCTGTCGGCGTTCCGGGCGCACCAGTCCTGAGCCATCTGGTAGAGGTAGGGCGGAACGATATCCTCACTGGTGAAGCCAATGAGGTAAGGAATATGGTGCTGTTCGTCGGCAGCCAGCGTCTCGGGGCCGGTCTTGACCTGGAAACGGCCATCCACCACAGGCTCGCAGCCCAGACCCTTGAACTGGGGCTGGGTGCGGACGGCATCCCAGGCTGCAAACAGCTGGGCGGGGGCGAGGGCGCGGAATTCGGCCAGCGTGCTGCACCCGGCGGTCTCCATGACCTGCTTCCAGAACGGGTAGTGGGCCTCAGCGGGCTTGGCCGTCAGCATCTGGCTCACGCCGCCGCCGCTGCTCATCACAGCCTTGGAGAACAGCCCCCTGGTGATGGGGGAGAGGACGAGCTGCTGGACGCTCATGGCACCGGCGCTCTGGCCCATGATGGTGATGTTGTTGGCATCACCGCCAAAGGCAGCGATGTTGGCGCGCACCCACTGCAGGGCCGCCAGCTGATCCAGAAGGGCATAGTTGCCGGTGGATCCGGCCTCATCGGCCAGCTCGGGCAGGCAGACAAAGCCCATGGGGCCGAGCCGGTAGTTGATGGTCACAGCCACGCAGCCTTTGGTGGGCCAGACGGGGCCGCCGAAGTGCTTCTCGTGGCCGCAGCCGCCGGTAAAGCCGCCGCCGTGAATGTAGAAGATGACCGGCAGTCTGTCCCCGGGAGCTGTATCGGCAGGAGCCCAGATGTTCAGGAACAGGCAGTCCTCGCTATAAGTGTAAGTCTCGCCCTTGCGGAACTCGTTGTAGTAGAAGGCTTTTCCGGGTGCGGCGGCTTCGTCATAGAAGGCGCGGGGCTGGTAACAGCAGGCACCGTACCGGGTGGCATCGTAGACACCGTCCCAGTGGGTGACGGGGACGGGGAACTCCCACCGCCCGGCGGTGGCGTAGCGGATGCCCTTGTAAGCGGCAACGCCCGGCCACTGGCAGGCCGTGCCGGAGATCACGCCGCAGGACGTAGTGCGCTCAAAGCTCATGGGGGAAACCTCCTTGTCTTACTCCGCCGCTTTCAGGCCCCGGATGTCCTCGCCCGCAAACAGGCAGGGGACAAAGGAGGAAAGGCGGCTGGAGATCTTTTCGGTGTATCGCTTTTCCAGCAGGGAACCATCCGCAATGTTGGTGGTGACGATGGTGGGCAGACCGGCTCCCAGGCGGTTGTTCAGCAGGCTGTAAAAAGTGGTGATGAAGTAGGGGGTGACGAATTCGGTGCCCAGATCGTCCAGGATCAGCAGGTCGGCGGCTGAGGCGGTGCGCAGCAGGGTCTCGGCATCCTCGGAGGAGTCGAAGCGGGCGTTTTCCAGCTTGCCGAAGAAGTCTGGGCTGGAAACGTAGATCACGTCAAAATCCTTTTGCAACACGATGCCTGCAATGGCGAGGGCAGCGTGGGTCTTGCCCAGCCCCGCGTTGCCAAAAAGCATCAGGCTCTCGCTGTTATGGTCGAATTCCTCGGCGTAGCTGCGCAGATCCTCCAGCAGGCCGCCCATGTAGGTGCGGACAGGCTCGCCCAGCTTCTCGTCCATGGTGTTGGGGTAGTACCGCAGCTCCATGGTGTCAAAACTGGAAATGGACAGGCTGGACAGCGCCTCGATCTCCTCCCGCCGCAGACCCTGCATCAGCTTGTGAACGCAGGTGCAGGTGCGGCCCTGCACGCTGCCGGTATCCTGGCACAGCTTGCAGGTGAATTTGGGCTCCAGCGCATCCGCGGGGCGGCCGCTGGCGGCCAGCAGGGCGGTGAGCTCCTGTCGGGCTTTGCTCAGTGCGGCGGCGGCTTCGGTGCGGTCTTTTCCGGCAGCGCCTGCCAGTGCGCAGCGGATGCCCCGCACCCGCACCTCGTCCTCAGCGTGGCGCAGGGCCGGGATGGCGGCCTCCGCCTCCAGCCGGGCATCCTCGGCATTGGCGCGGGCGGTCTGCCGCCGCAGAGCCACCGTGCGCAGGGCGGCTTGATACAGTTCCTGTTTGGTACGCATAAAAGCTCCTTATTCTGCAGGCGTGTCCGTCTTTTTGCGGAGCGGACGGCGGCGGGCAGCGTTCTTGAGAAAATCGTTTCCGCTGGGTTCGGCGCGGTCCACCCGGAGGTTCCGGCTGGCACCCATCCCGGCCACCGGGCCCCGCACATCGTGGACGGTGCGCAGGCCCTTGGCGTTCCAGGTCTTGAGGATGCTGTTCCAGTACCAGAGATCCCGCTTGGGTCCGGCCTGTATGGCAGCTTCCTGCACCATGGCATCATCGTAGCCGTAGACCTCGTACCAGCGGGCAATGGCCTTGCGCCCGCCAAGGGTCAGCTCGGTGTCGGCAATGCCCAGCAGGCCGCTGACGTACTGCTCCCGCTGGGCGCGCAGGGCCAGCAGCTGGAGGTGTGCGTCGGCCTGTTCGCCGGTCTCCACACCCTCGGCCCGCCAGACCTTCAATTCGTGGCTGACGGCACCCATCGTCCGCTTGCCCCGGCTGGCCACATAGGCCACGCAGAGCATGACGGTCTCGGGTGCAAAGGCCTCCTGCACATAGAAGTTTACCAGCTTTTCCATTTCGGGGTGGGTCAGCGGGCGGGCAAAGCTGGTCTGGGCGCAGTCGATGAGGGAGGAGATCATGGGGTCGGTGCGGCTGGCCGCTGCGATCTCGCTCCAGGTCATGGGGGCAGGGGCTGTGGGCTCCTCGCCCGGGGCGGCGTTCTCCTCGTACCGTTCCAGCAGACCCGCACCGGCCCAGAAGGACAGGGCACTCTCGGCGGTCATCTTGCTGCGGAGCTTTAAGTCAGCGCAGAGCTTCTCCGGGTCAGTGATGCCGGTGGCCAGCACATACAGAGCCACCCGGACGTTATATTCCTCCGCAATGCCCAGCTTGGAAAAGACCAGCTGCGGCACCGGGATGGTGTCACCCTTGAATTCTTTCAGTCGGTAGATCATGGTGCACCTCAGTGTTGTGTCTCGGCATCCGGTTCCGGTGCGGGCGGTGTCCAGGGCTCGCAGTCCAAGATGGACGGGTGGGCGCTCCAGCGTTCCGGTTCGGCGTTGTAGGCATCGTTCAGATATTGGGCGACTGCGGTGCGGCCCTCTTCGGTCATCGGGAAAATCTCCCGCCGCCGCAGGGCCGGGTCGGTCTTGTCCAGCGTCCACGGCTCGGGCCAGAGATCTACCGTGAGGATGGCCTCTTCTTTTTTGGCCTCCTCGCCGCCGTCCGGGTCGGGGACGGAGCGCTTGCCCGGGGTGATGAGGTAGCGCATCCCGTCCTCGTTGCCGCTGAATGAGTTTTTGTTCTGCAGATAGTGCAGCATGGGCACAAAGATCATGTAGAATTCCTTCCATTGTGATAATCTATCTTTCATTATAAAGCAACTGGCGCAAAAAGCAAGTTTTTTCCGCCTGCCGCGTTCCGACAGAAAAAACTGTTGACAAAACCGCTGCACTTTGCTACACTAATGGAGCAGTCCTGCAGGGTTAGCTCATCCGGTAGAGCGACTGCTTCCCAAGCAGTAGGCGGCGGGTTCGAGTCCCGTATCCTGCTCCAGAAAATAGCGCTCCAACGTGTAGTAAAGAACATGTTGGGGCGCTTTGCATTTTGATGCACTTTTGGGTGGGCGGCTTGTGCTTTGCCGGAAAATATGGTTCAATAGAGGAAAACAGACGGGAACGCACAGCGACCAAGAAAAAACGAGGTGGATACAATGAATCTGAAAGAAGCATTCCGCTATCAGAATAAGCTGCAGGCCCTTTTGGACGAGGCCCAGGGGATTCTGGACTGCGATTCCAACGTGACGAATGTGGCCAACACCTATCTGCGCCACAAGGTCATGGCAGAGGCTGAGGACGAGACGATCCTGGACCTGCCCCAGACTGAATATGCCCAGCAGATCACCGATATTGCCCGGTTCATGGTCTATCTGCTGGAGGAGAAGGGCCGCCTGTTCGCTGCCATCCGCAAGGCAAAGGATGCGCTGGACATGGATATGGACAGCGAGGTCAGCCTGAACGCTGCGCGGCAGAGCGTGGCGCGCACCTTCAAGCGAATGAATGACCTGCGCAGCTCCGAGCAGCTGCTTTCTGGCGGCGGTACCGGCTACCGTTTCAATGCGGAGGGCAACCAGATCGCCTACCGTTGTGATGTGAAGCGGGTGACCACCATCAACTATGACCGCAAGGTCATCCACGCTGCTCTGGGCAAGCTGAACCGGCAGGCGGACGAGACCTCCAACCGGATCGACCTGTGCCTTGTGACCTCCCGGGTGGACTATGCAGTTCCCTTTGATGTGAACGCCAGCTTTGCCGAAGCGTTTGAGACCTATCTGGAAAACGCCAAAGGGTGACACGCCGTCAACCGGCCATTTTGGGTGCGGCAAGCGCCGGGGACGCGGCTGCCGGTTCAGGTGCAGATGAACGATAACGCTGCACAGTTCCGCAAGGAAGTTTCGGTCCGGTTCACCTTACGAGCCAGCATAATTGAAAAAATCTTGCGTTCGGCTTTTCCGCCACCGCCAGACGTTTCTTCGCCGAAACCGTCCTTTGCCCTTTCCCGCATTCCTGCTTTTGTGCTTACGTCTCCATGGGCAGGCAGGCAAGCCACCCTTTCTGAATTTGTCCCGCAGGCTGCTGCGGGAGCATTTTTCCGCCTGCGGGGCGGGTGCACTGCATCCCCCATTTTGCAGGCAGAGCAAATGGCAGAAGCTGCCCTGGATGCTTGCCGTATCCAAAATGGCCGGTGCAAAAACGGAGGGATAAGCGATGAAGTGCTGCAGCCCCGGCGGTAAAAAACTGCCGGGGCTGCAATTCTTGGAGGGAGTCGTTCGTATTCCAGACAAAGCAACTGAATTTAGACAAAGACGAGGTATGATCATGTCAACCAAACCGATTCGTCCCGCTGCCGCAAATTGCATTGACCTGAGTGCAGCAGCACTTCATATCATTGCCATGGCGCTGATGCTGATGGATCACCTGTGGGCGACCCTTCTGCCGGCGCAGGACTGGCTGACCTGTGCCGGGCGGCTGGCGTTCCCTATCTTTGCATTTATGACAGTGGAAGGCTACTTTCATACCCGAAATCTGAAGCGTTATGTCCTGAGGCTGCTGTTGTTTGCACTGCTTTCGGAAGTGCCCTTTGATCTGATGTATGGCGGGACATGGTTCTACCCGGTGCATCAGAACGTGATCTGGACGCTGCTGCTGGGGCTTCTGGGGGTGCATCTGATGGAAACGGTGCGCAAAAAGCAAAAGCTCTGGGTCTCGCTGCCGGTGTGTGCCGCAGTGGCAGCAGCAGGGGCGCTGCTGGGAACGCTGGGCATGACAGATTACTACGGTGCCGGTGTGCTGACCGTGTTCGCTTTTTACATTTTCCGGGGCCGGAAATGGTGGTGCCTGCTGGGACAGGTGCTGACCCTGTACTGGATCAACGTGGTGCTTCTGGGCGGGCTGATGTACCCCATCCGGCTGTTCGGCATGGAGTTTGAGCTGTGTCAGCAGGGGCTTGCGCTGCTGGCGCTGGTGCCCATCTGGCTGTATCGCGGGCGGCAGGGCTGCCACAGCAAACTGTTCCAGTATGCCTGCTACGCCTTTTACCCGGTACACATGCTGCTGCTCGTGCTGGCGCTGAATTTCGTGAACCGATAAGAACGTAACTGTTATCCCTGCGGGCCATGGATGCCTGCAATCTGATGGTATCTCGGGGGGATCTATTCTGCACTTTCCTGAGTCTGCTCTGTGGGCTTGATGGTCTTGACCCGCAAGGTGAAATACAGAAGATGGCAGACCCACACCACTGCAATGCAGATCCTGCCGACGGGAGCATTTTTCATACAAAGAAAACCGATCGCCATGACAGCGGTGACCATTGCAATGATCTTACATTTTGTTCCTGCTGTCATGGCTTTTTTCTGAACAAAGCTGTCCAGATGCTTTTTGTACCGTGGTATACTGAATGGAACACCCGCAGGAGGTAAAATGCCCCATGAAAAAAGATAAATCGTTCCGCCCGGACCGGGTCCTCTCCTATTTCAGGGTGGAGTGGTTCCCGCTGCTCCTTGTGACCCTTTCGGGCCTTGTCTATAACATCGGTCTGCTGGCCGCGCCATGGTTCGAGGGCCGGTTGGCCCAGTGCCTGGCGGATATCCTGGGCGGCAGTGAGACTGCTGCCCAAATGGCGCTGCTGGTGCTGGCCTACATTGCGGTCACACTGCTGGTGCAGGCGGCTCGCTTCGTCAAACGTTTTTATGTGCGCCGCTTTGCCAACAACATCAACCGCCGGATGAAGGGCATCCTGTACGCCAATCTGGTGCGGCAGAGCCGGGCAGCGCTGGAAAAAGAGGGGGCCGGTGAGCTGATGACCAAGGCCATCGCCGATGTGGACGACTGCGTGGAGGGAATGCGCAAGTTCACCACGGAGGTGTTCGACACCGGTGTGGCGCTGGCGGGCTATGCGGTCATGCTGCTGGTGTACGACTGGCGGCTGGCGATCCTGGGCCTGCTTTTTACTCCGGTGTCCTATGTCTGCGCGGCAGGGATGAAAAAGCCGGTGCAGCGCGCCGGTGCGGCCTATAAAAAGGCCGCCGGTGCCCTGAGCAGTGCCACGCTGGACCGTGCCCGGAATGCCGTGACCTACCGCATCTACGGCTGCGAGGAGGCCCGGATGGAAAAATACGAGGAGGCCCTGAGCCTTTACGAAAAGACTGCCGTGCGGAGCAACGTGTGGCAGTCCGCTCTGCCGCCGCTTTATCTGGCGGCATCCGAGGCAGGGACCCTCTTCATCCTGTGGTTCGGCGCAAAGAATGTGCTGGGCACTGGCTGGAGCAGCTGGGATATCGCCGCCTTCACCACCTTCCTTTCCTGTTTCACCAAGCTGGTGGTCAAGTCCTCCAAGGTGGCCAAGCTCTTCAACGCGGTGCAAAAGGCAGAGGTCTCCTGGAAGCGCATCAGACCCCTGATGAAAACGCCCGAGCAGCTGGATGCCCTGCAGATCCCGGCGGCACAGGATGTGACGCTGAAAGAACTCGCCTTCTCCTATGGGGAAGAGCCTGTCTTTTCCGGCCTGAGCCTGACGGCCCACCCCGGCGATATCATCGGCATCACCGGCCCGGTCGCCTGCGGAAAATCCACCCTTGGCCGCGTATTCCTCTGTGAAGCGCCCTATCAAGGCTCGGTCTGCTTTGGCGGCAGGGAGTTTTCCGCCCTGACCCCGCGCCAGATCGCCGCCACGGTTGGGTATCTTGGCCATGACCCGGAACTGAGTGCCGACACCGTGCAGAATAATGTCCTCTGCGGCAGCGAACAGGATGTCATGCCGTGGCTTGCAGCCGCTGCCTTGAAAGAGGAAGTGCTGGCCATGGAAAAGGGCACGGAGACGGTCATCGGCAGCGGCGGCACCCGCCTTTCCGGCGGGCAGGCACAGCGTCTGGCATTGGCCCGGACGCTGGCCCATCCCCGCCCGGTGCTGGTGCTGGATGACCCCTTCTCGGCACTGGACCGCAGCACCGAGGATGCGATCTTTGCCGAGCTGCAGGCGTATGCCAGGGATAAGGTGGTGTTCCTGATCTCCCACCGGCTGTACCATTTTCCGCAGATGCAGCAGATCATTTTTATGGAGGGCGGCAGAACCACCGTTGGCACCCACGAGGAGCTGATGGCAGCGGTTCCGGTCTACCGCCAGCTGTATGAAAGCCAGACCGGCCTGAAAGGGGGAGAGGGCGCATGAAAAAGAAAAATGATCACGGCGTGTTTGCTGCCGTCCGGATGGCAGCGGCTTCGCACCGCCTTCTCACGGTGGGCACGGTGCTGTGCGTGGCGGCTTCGGTGGCGGTATCCCTGTTGCCGCCCCTGCTGCTGGCCCGGGTCATCGACCGTCTGACCGCGGGCCTCCCGCTGTCCTTTCTGGCCGTGCTGCTCTACTTCGGCAGCCTTGCACTGGAAGGTGTGCTCACCTCGGCGCAGGAAAGTCTGCTGGTGCTCTTTGGCCAGAGGATGACCCATGCCCTGCGCTCGGAGATGTCCCGGAAGCTGAGCCGTCTGCCCGCTGGCACACTGGCAGAGCAGAACCCCGGCGAGGTGGCCGCCCGCTTTTCGGGCGATGTGGACACAGTGGAAGCCCTGTTCACTTCTGGCATCATCAGCATGGCGGCAGATGCCTGCCGCATCGTCTCCATCATGGGGGTCATTGCGGTAAAAAACACCGGCCTTGCGCTGATCCTGCTGCTGGTGCTGCCGCTGTTTGCCGTGTTCACCCGTTACGTCCAGAAGCGGATGCTGGCCGCGCAGTTGGACAACCGCCGCGCGGTCGCCGCAGTTTCCGGGCAGGTGCCCGAGACCCTGCACAACATCCGCACCATCCGGGCGCTGGGTCTGGAAGATTACATGGAACGCCGGTATGACCGGTGCATCGGTGACAGCTATGCCGCCATGGAGCGCACCAATTTTTATGATGCCGTCTATTCGCCGGTGGTGCTGCTGTTGAATGCCGTTGTGGTCGGCATCGTGATGCTGCTGTCCGCTTCGGGGAACGCGCAGCTCCTGACCCTGTTCGGCATGTCGGTGGGCACCTCGGTGGCCGTCATCAACTACATCTCCCGCATCTTCGCCCCCATCGAAAGCCTGGGCATGGAGATCCAGACCATCCAGTCGGCCATGGCGGGTGTCAGGCGCATCGATGCCTTTCTCGACCAGCCGGAGCGCACGATCCCGCCCGCGCGCAGGGAGGCTGCCCGGGGCGATGTGGAATTTGCGCACGTCACCTTCGGCTATGGGGAGCGGCACGTTCTGAAGGATTTTTCCATGACCGTGAAACAGGGGGAGCAGGTCACGCTGGTGGGCCGCACCGGTGCGGGCAAGAGCACCGTGTTCAAGCTCCTGCTGGGCCTGTATCAGCCGGAGGCCGGTACGGTGACCATCGGCGGCGTGAAGGTGGGGGACATCACCGACCGGGAGCGCCGCACCTGCATCGGCTGTGTGGAACAGCATTTCTCCCGCGTGCCGGGCACCGTGCTGGAACAGATCACGCTGGGAGACCCGCAGATCACCGGGGAAATGGCAAAGGATGCCGCTGCACTGGCCGGGATCGATGCTGCCATCCGGGCTCTGCCGGAGGGCTATGACACAGTCTGCACCGAGGGCCTCTTCTCGCAGGGCGAGTGGCAGCTGCTGTCCATTGCCCGTGCCGCCGCCGCAGATCCCGCCGTGCTGCTGCTGGATGAGATCACCGCCAATCTGGATGCCGAAACGGAGGCTCGTGTGCTGGAAGCTCTGCGCCGCGCGTCTGCGGGCCGCACGGTGCTCTCTGTCTCCCATCGCGTCTATGAGGATCTTGGCGGCAGAACGATCGAGATCAGGAACCGGGAATAACACAACATAAGAACGCCCCCTGTGCGCCGCAGCAGGCACACAGGGGGCGTTGTGGTATGCTCAATTCTTTTCGATGTAGACGCTGGTGGAGGGGAAGGCGAAGTCCACGCCGTCTGCCTGCATCACGTCCATGATGTTCAGGTTCAGATCATTCTGCTGCTGCAGGAAGGTGGCATAGACATTGGTGGTCAGGTAGGCCGAGATCAGGATGTTGATGCTGGAATCGCCAAAGCTGGTCAGCCGGACGATGTTGGTGCCCTTGTTGGTGTAAGGGCTGTTGTCCAGCATGGCCTGCAGGTCAGCCATCAACTTTTCCAGCTGGGCACGGGTGGTGCCGTAGGTGACACCCAGCGTGAACTTATAGGGCCGCATGGTGCGCAGGGCTGCGTTCTGGACAGTGGAGGCGCAGATCTGGCTGTTGGTGATAATGACCACGCTGTGGTCCATGGAGCGGATGCGGGTGGAGCGGAAGTTGATGTCGATGACTTCGCCCTCCACATTGCCCACGGTGATCCAGTCGCCGATGGAAAAGGGTTTGTCCAGCAGGATGACGATGCCGCTGAACAGGTTGCTGGCGCTTTCCTGCGCGGCCAGCGAGATGGTCAGGCCCACAAGACCGGCACCGGCTACGATGCTGCCGATGGGGAAGCCGACGATCTGCGCGCAGGTGGCAACACCCAGAATGATGACCAGCACCTTGTAGGTGGTGTCCAGCAGGGAGCGCAGGGTCTTGTTGCTCCGGATCTCCGGGCTGCAGGAGGCCAGCAGCAGGTCGGCTACCTCAGAAGCATTGTACAGGCCCTGGCAGAACAGGAGGGTCGTTGCGATCTTATAAGCCGTGAACAGAAACTTTGTCAGGCCCGGAATGGCCCACGGCAGGCTGGTCAGGGCCAGATACAGGCCGCTGTAAAAGGCCATCCGCGCCAAAGGGCCCTGTAAGCTGCGCAGGAGGATGGGCGTGGCGGCAAAGTGCCAGCTGCGGGCCTGCAGAGCGGGAAAGATCTTCCGGCGCAGCAGCCAGCCGACCAGAAGCCCCGCAAAAACGATGACAGCGGCGCAGACAGCCCGGGCAGCCAGTGCCCACCAGCCCTCCAGCAAAAAAGGCCCGATCTCGAACCCGAGGTCACGAACGGTAAAAATCATGGCAAAAAGCTCCTTGTATCAAAAATTGTAACATCCTGTCCCACAGTATACCATATCCGGCCCGTGCAGGGCAAATAAAAAAGGGGTTGACAAGGCGGAGCAGCCGCGTTATACTCTTGGCCAGAAAGTTCGTTTCAGGGCGGGGTGAGATTCCCCACTGGCGGTACAGCCCGCGACCACCCGCAAGGGTGCTGACCCGGTGAGACTCCGGGGCCAACGGTATAGTCCGGATGCAAGAAACGGCAGGCAATACGATTTGTCTACGCGCCCTGTTGCAGTGTTTGCTGCGGCAGGGCGCGTTTTTGATTGTCTTCCCGGTTCCGAACCACGCGAAAGGGGCTTTCCAATCTTTGATTTGGGGCCAGAACGCCCCGGGAGGATATTACCATGAAGAAAAACACGACCCGCAACCTGACCGTTGCCGCCATGCTCAGCGCGGTGGCCTTTATCCTGATGTTCATCGAGTTCCCGCTCCCGATGCTCATCCCGTCCTTCGTCAAGATGGACTTCTCCGACCTGCCTGCCCTGCTGGGTGCCTTTGCCCTTGGCCCGGTGTACGGCGTGATCATCAGCTTTATGAAGAACCTGCTCCATGTGGTCATCAAGGGCACCTCTACCGCACTGGTGGGTGAGCTGTGCAACTTCATGCTGGGTGCGGTGTTCTCCGCACTGGCCGGTTACCTCTACAAGCACCACAAGAGCCGCAAGAACGCCATCATCGGCGCCGTGGCCGGTGCCGTGGCCATGGCCCTGTTCAGTGTGCCGTCCAACTACTTCATCACCTACCCGGCCTACGTCAAGTTCTATCACATGCCGCTGGAAGCCATCCTGGGTATGTATCAGGCGATCCTGCCCTCTGCCAACAGCCTTATCAAGTGCCTGGTCATCTTCAATATGCCCTTCACTCTGGTCAAGGGCCTGCTGGATGCCCTGATCTGCATGTTGATCTATAAGCCGCTCTCTCCCATCCTGCATGGCCGGAAGTAAGTGACAAAACAAAAAAGAAAGGACGCGAAAGCGTCCTTTCTTTTTTACTTTTATCGATTCGATTTAAGACAGCGCGCCCTTTTCCAGCCACTTGCCCCGGGCAAGGCGGATGAGGAACAGCAGGCCCCGGATGCTCAGTTCGCAGCACATGGCACCCCAAACGCCCATCAGGCCCAGCCGGGGAGCCAGCAGGAACGCCAGCGTCAGCCGGATGCACCACATACTGAATATGTTCAGCACAAAACAGGAGGTGCTGTCGCCCGCACCCTGCATGGCACCGCTGGCCACGATGGAAGCGCCGAACATGGGCTCGGCCCAGGCTTCGATGCGCAAAACCTGAGCACCCAGAGCGATGACAGCCGCATCGGTGGTGAAAAGGCTCATCAGGGTGGGGGCAAAGATCCACAGGCCAACGCCGGAAAGGGCCATGACCCCCATGCCAAGGCCGGTGCACAGCCAGGCAAACCGCTTGGCCATATCCTTCCGGTTGGCACCCACGGCCTGGCCGATGAGGGTGACAGCTGCGCTCTGGATGCCGTAGCCCGCCATGTAGCACAAGCCCTCGGCGTTGACAGCCAGGCTGTTGGCGGCAATGGCCACGGTACCCAGGCCAGCCACGATGCGCACCACCACCACCTGCGCCAGAGAGATGGCGGCACGTTCTCCCGCCAGAGGACCGCCGACCCACAGCAGGTTCCGCAGGCAGGAGCGGGTGATCTTCCAGGGGGCAGGCTTCCGGATGCAGAGGGGGCCTTCCCGCAGCAGCAGGATGGCCAAAGCCAGCAGGCCGCCCACCACGGTGGCCAGGGCGGTGCCCAGGGCTGCGCCGGGCACACCCAGCCCGGCACCCCAGACGGTGATGCCCCGCAGCGTCCGGGTGGGGTTGATGAGGAAGAAGTTGAAGATGGCATCCAGCACGCAGACCAGCACGCTGATGAGGCTGGCGGTCAGGGCGTAGCCTGCCGCCCGGAGGATGGAGGCGTACATGCCCATGGCCATGGTGAAGGGCAGAGCCGTTGACCAGATGGCAAAGTAGGCTGTGGCGTTTGCCCGCAGGGAGGGGTCAGCTCCCAGCCACCCCGGTAGAAAGGGACTGATGCCCAGGCCGAAAAGGGCGGCACCCACGCCCAGGATCACATTGAAAAGCATGGCCTGTCGCAGTACGCTGCGGGCATCATCCTGCCGGTCAGCCCCCAGATACTGGGCAATCTGGATGGAGAGGGCAGTGTACAGGCCCACCAGAACACCGTGGAGCAGCCAGGTGCTGGAGCTGACGATGCCGATGGAAGCGGTAGCTTCTGCACCGATGTGGCCCACCATGGCAGCATCGATGTATCCCATGGCAGTGACCACCAGCTGCTCCAGAATGGAGGGGATGCTCAGCGCCAGAGCCACCTGGGCCGTCTGGCGGGAGGGGATGGTCTCACCCTGCCGCATCCGGGCCGAAAGCTGTTCAAGTGAAAGTTTCATGTCTTCTCCTTTTTCTCCGATTTTCCTGTGAGACAAAAAAATACCCTCGAAAGGGCGTTTGTCCTCCCATTATAGACAGGGGGGCGAAAAATGTCAACCCATCAGCCCATGGGGTAGCCATTGCCCCGGAGATTGATTTTTTGGCCCGGGCGTGATACACTTCATTTGTATCCAGCCGTGAAAGAACAGGAACGGCCTCTGCCGCTCCGGGAAAGAGGAAAAAAACTATGCTTCAACTGCTTTCTGGCAACCCGCGCACCGTGGATGCGCTGGGCTTTCTGCTTGCATTTGCGCTGACCGCGCTGATGGACTCGGTGTTTCACGATAAGCTCCCCCACGACCATGGCCGCGCGTTTGCCGTGAACGGCGAACTCTCCAAGGGCAAGGCCCGGGGTTCCGGCCTCATTTTTGTGCTCTGCATTGCACTGGTCACGCTGGCCGTGGTGCCTTTTAAGGCAGAGTATGTCATCTACACCGTCCTGCTCATTGCGTCCATGCTCTCCGGCTATTTTGACGATGCCGCCGAGACCGCCTGGAACGAGTACAAAAAGGGCCTGATCGATCTGGTTATCGCCGTTGTGGCGGGCGTGACCTACCTGAACTTCAACGGCACGGAGGTCAACTTCCTGAGCTGGAGCTTCAGCCTGCCCTATGCCGTCTACCTCATCCTCATCATCGTCCTGATCTGGGCCAGCATCAATGTGGTCAACTGCACCGATGGCGTGGACGGTCTTTCCGCCAGCCTTGCCGTGGTCAGCATCGGCACCTTCCTGCTGGCCTACTGGGAGGAGCTGGGGGATTACGCCACCGCAGGCATCGTGTTCATTGGTGCCCTGCTGGCCTACCTGTGGCAGAACGCCAAGCCTTCCACCCTGCTGATGGGTGATGCGGGCAGCCGCGCCATGGGCTTCTTCCTGGCTGTTCTGGCCCTCAAGAGCAGCCATCCCTTCGCCTTTCTGCTGGCCGCGCTGGTGTTCATCGTGGACGGCAGCCTGGGCATCCTGAAGATCAGCTTCAAGCGGTTTTTGCACATCTCCATCCTCAAGAACACCCTGACCCCGCTGCACGACCATGTGCGCAAGCGTCTGGGCTGGAGTGATGAGCAGGTCGTGGCTCGCTGGCTCATCCTGCAGGCTGTGGCATCCGCCTGGCTGCTGCTGTTGGTGCGGTAAAACACAAAAAAGAAATGCAGCGCCCGCACAGGAAAGCTCCTGCGCGGGCGTTTTGCTGTTCTGGTCCGGGAGGAAAGTTCCAGCTTCCGGTACAGCGTTTCCAGACAGGCTGGGTCACAAATTTCCTGCATGAGTTCACTTCATTTCTTTTATTTCATTGTGCCATGTGTCACAAACAAATGCAAGCAAAACCTTTATAATAGGGACGAAAGTGGAGGAAAAACCAATGGATTCTATTTTTGATCTCGATCATCTGTACCGCACCTATTTCAAGATGGCGCTGCCCTCGGTGTTCGGCCTGATGGTGAGCGTGGTGTATAACCTTGCCGATACCTTTTTCATTGCGCAGTCCAACAATACGGCGCTGATTGCGGGTGTTTCGCTCTGTGCGCCGGTGTTCACGGCCCTCATGGCCTTCGGCAACATCTACGGCCAGGGCGGCAGCTCACTCATTTCCCGCCTGCTGGGACAGGACGACCGTGAGGGCACCGGCCGGGTCAGCTCGTTCTGCTTCTATGTGGCCCTGACCACGGGCGTGGTGTTGGCAGTCCTGATGATGCTGTTCCGCGTCCCGCTGCTGGGCATTCTGGGTGCGACTGCTGAGACGATGCCGCACGCACAGGCCTATTACACCGTGCTGGCCATTGGTGCCCCGGCCACGGTGCTGAACTTTATCCATTCCAACCTCGTCCGCTGTGAGGGCATGGCAACCCAGTCCATGATCGGCAGCATCGGCGGCACGGTCATCAATATCATCCTCGATCCCATCCTCATCACCACAGTGGGCTGGGGCGCAAGGGGTGCGGCCATTGCCACCATTGTGGGCTACCTGTGCAGCGACCTGTACTTCCTGTGGCTGCTCCACAAAAAGAGCCGCTGCCTATCTGTCAAGCTGTCCCAGTGCCACGTCACGGGCAGGGAGCTGCAGCAGATTTTGGGCGTGGGTGTTACTGCCGCGCTGAGCAACCTGATGCAGAGCCTGACTGTCATTGTGATGAACCAGTTCCTCTTGCCCTACGGCAACGACAAAATTGCCGCCATGGGCATTGCCAGCAAGGTGAGCATGATCGCCCAGCTGGTGCTGGTGGGCTTCTCGTTCGGCGGCATCCCACTGTTCGGTTACCTGTACGGCGCAAAAAAGCGGGACGTGATGCGCAAGCTCATCCGCTTCTGTCTGACCTTCCTCGTCTCCATCGCCGTGGTGCTGTCCCTCATCCTCTGCCTGAATTCCGGTGCGCTGATGCAGCTCTTCGTGCAGGATGCCGGGATGATCGCCACTGGTGCGCAGATGCTCCGCTGGCAGGTCTATACCGCAGCCTTTGGCGGCGTGGTGCTCCTGCTCACGGTGCTGTTCCAGGCAACTGGTAAAATCGTACCGTCCTTCCTGCTCTCCATCAGCCGTCAGGGCGTGGTGTTTCTGTTGGCACTGGTGGTCTGCGTACATCTGTTCCAGTATCAGGGCGTGCTGATGGCTTAGGCTGTGGCCGACATCCTGAGCGCTGCGCTGGCCCTTGGCCTGCTGGCGGTCAGCCGCGATATCATTGCAAAACAGTAAACACAAAAACGCCCGGAGGGCCGCTGAGAACTGCGACTTTCCGGGCATTTTTAGTATTCGATGCCTTTGCGCGCCTTGATGCCCTTCTGGTAGGGGTGGCGGCGGCATTTCATTTCGGTGGAGTAGTCGGCGGCATCCAGCATCCACTGCGGGGCCTTGTGGGCGGTCAGCACGCATTCCTGCGCGGCGGGACGCTCCAGAACGGCCCGCCGGAGCAGGTCTTTGTCCACCATGTCCAGCTCCCAGGCCGAACCGGCCTCATCTAAAATAAGCAGGTCGGCAGGCTCGTCCAGTGCGGCGGTCAGGTTTTCGTTCTGCACGGCCCGGGCAGCGGCCTTTTCCGCTTCGTTCATCTGGAACACGAACTTCTGCCCGCCCTTGCCCCGGAAAATTTTTGCCCCCAGCTGGGCCAGCAGAGGGATCTCGCCGCTCTGCCCGCCCTTGAGGAACTGCACGATGACAACCCGTTTGCCGCTGCCCAGTGCGCGGAGGGCAAGGCCCATGGCGGCGGTGGTCTTCCCCTTGCCGTCGCCCCAGTAAAGATGCAGCAGGCCCTGTTCCATCATCCGTTCTCCTTTGTGTACTGCACGGTCTCCACCAGGTGCAGGATGTGCTGCTCCGGCCAGTCCCGGGCATCCAGCACATAGCCGCCCGCGTTGGGGCCGCACCAGTCGTGAAAGCTGCGGCGGGGCACGCCAAACCGCTCCAGTGCAGCCATCTGGGTGCCGCCATGGGCCACGATGACCAGCCGCTCCTGCCCTTCGGCAAGGGCCTTGTCAATGAGGTCAGCCAGCGTTTTGCACACCCTGTTGCAGAAATCGCTCCTGCGCTCCCCGTCCGGGTGGGCGGCGTGCTCGTTTTCCTGCACCCATGCCAGATATTCCGGGTCCTGCTCCACTTGCACGAAGGTCTGGCCCTCGAACCGGCCGAAGTTCATCTCCTTCAGCCCGTCCACCGGAATGAGCTTTGCCCCGGGAAAGAACACCCGCGCCGTCTGGGCGGTGCGCTGCAGCGGGGTGACATAGACCACCTCCGGTGCAAAATCTGCCTGCCGCAGCTGGGCGATGCCCGCGGCGGAAAGGGGGATGTCCCGCTGGCCCTGATATCGTTTTTGCGCGTTGTACTCCGTCTGGCCGTGACGCAGCAGATAAATGAGCATAATCGTTCTCCTTTTTGGTTTGTTCTGCACCATTATAGCCTATTTTGCGGTTATTTTCCAGCCATGCACTTGCAATTCTTCCACATTTCAGATATATTGAGTGGGTATGAAATTTCAGGGGAGAGAAGTGTCAATGGAGATCCGGGACCGGAAAGCAGCGCAGCGCCGGGCGGGCATCATGGCCCGCAGGGGTCTGCCGCAGGCAGAAAGAGCGGCGGCCAATGCAGCCATCTGTGCCCGCCTTCTGGCCATGCCCTGCTTCCAAAAGGCAGAGAATCTGCTGCTCTACGCCGCTTTTGGCGGGGAGGTGGATCTTGCTGGGCTGGCAGAGCAGGCGGCCCGGCTGGGCAAAACGGTAGCCTATCCGGTCTGTGGGGAAAACTTTACCCTGACCGCTGCCGTGCCGGGGCCGGACGGCTGGGAGGTGGGGGATTACGGCATCCGTACGCCGGTTCTGGAACGGGCAGCGCTCATCCGGCCGGAGGCGCTTGATCTGGTGCTGGTGCCCTGCACTGCCTTTGATGCGGCCTGCCGCCGGGTGGGCATGGGCAAGGGCTACTATGACCGCTACCTGCCCAGGTGCCGGAACGCCGTGGCGCTGGGCGTGGCCTTTGAGGCCCAGCGGGTGCCGGAAGCGGCTGCAGATGGGCGGGACCGGCAGCTGGATGGATTTGTAACAGAGAGGAAAGTATATCGTGGAACTGATGAATTTGAGCTGTGAAGGTTTTCTGGAGGAGCTGGCCAGCAAGGCGGCGGCTCCGGGCGGCGGCGGCGCTTCGGCGCTGGTGGGCGCGGCCGGTGTGGCGCTGGGCAGCATGGTGGGCAGCCTGACCGTGGGCAAAAAGAAATATGCTGCCGTAGAAGCGGATATCATTGCCCTGAATGTCCGGGCCGAGGCCCTGCGCAAGCGGCTGGAAGCGCTGGTACAGGCCGACGCGGAGGCCTTTCTGCCCGTGGCGGCGGCCTACAAGCTGCCGAAGGAGACCCCGGAACAGCAGGCCCACAAGGCCGCGGTGCTGGAAAAGGCACTGGACAGAGCCTGTGCCGTGCCGCTGGAGGTGATGACTGCCTGCGGTGAGGGCATCGCACTGGCCGCAGAATACGCTGAAAAGGGCAGCGTGCTGGCCCGTTCCGATGCCGGATGCGCGGCGCTGTTCTGCAAGGCAGCCATGCAGGCGGCGGGGCTGAACGTGAAGGTCAACACCCGCCTGATGGCAGACAAAGCCCGTGCGGATGCGCTGGAGGCCAGAGCGGAACAGCTGCTGGCCGAGTTTGTGCCGCAGGCTGACAGGGTCTATCAGACTGTATCAAATGAGTGAGGGGAGAAGAAAATGGCTCAGATCTTGAAGGGTGCGCCCGTGGTGGCTGCCATGAACGAAGCAAACGCCGCGCGCTGTGCTGCGCTGAAGGAAAAGGGTATCGTGCCCACGCTGGCTGTTGTACGGGTCGGCGCGCGGGAGGATGACATTTCTTATGAAAAGGGGATCATCACCCGGTGCGGTAAGGTTGGCGTGGAGGTGCGGCAGTTCCATCTGGCGGAAGATGCTACGCAGGAGGAACTGCTGGATGTGATCCGGCAGATCAATGGGGATGCATCGGTTCACGGGTGCCTGATCTTCCGGCCCCTGCCAAAGCGGTTCGATGACCGCAGGGTCCAGGAGGCGCTTGCCCCGGAAAAGGACGTGGACGGCATCACGGACGGCTCGATGGCTGGTGTGTTTACCAATATGCCCATCGGTTATCCGCCCTGCACGGCGCAGGCCTGCCTTGAGATCCTGAAATACTACAACGTGCCGCTTTCCGGCAAACGGGCCGTGGTGGTGGGCCGCAGCCTGGTGGTGGGCAAGCCCGCTGCCATGATGCTGGACCGGGAAAACGCCACCGTGACCCTCTGCAATTCCCGCACCCGGGACCTGCCCGCCCTCTGCCGGGAGGCCGATGTGCTGGTGGTCGCCATGGGCAGGCGGGGAGCCATCGGGGCCGATTGCCTGCGGGAAGGTCAGGTCGTGGTGGATGTGGGCATCCACGTCAACGAAGAGGGCAAGCTCTGCGGCGATGTGCGCTTTGATGAGGCAGAACCCATCGTGGAGGCTGTCACCCCGGTGCCCGGCGGTGTGGGCACAGTGACCACCTCTGTGCTGGTGGGCCATGTGGTGGATGCTGCATCCGCACAGTAAAACAGAAAACAACAGGCGGTGCCGGAGATTTCCGGCACCGCCTGTTGTTCTCATACGGTTGCAAGCACGGCAAGGATGCTCTGCCAGCGGGGGTTCTGCACCTGCTGCGCGGCACGGCGGGGCACGGAAGGTGAAACCGTGCGGGCAGGACGCTGGACGCAGTCAGCCGGCTGCGCAAAGGGGGAGGCGAGTTCGGCCTGCCAGCGGGCGGCCAGTGCCATGGCTTCAGGGCTGGATTGCAGGGTGCGGCGCTCCGTTCCGGCCAGAAAATCGCCCAGCCAGCAGAGAATGGCCGCAATGGGCAGGCAGTCGGCGGCACGGGTGGACCAGTAGTTCCACTCGCCGCCCCGGCCCACAAAGCTCTCCACGGTGATCATGGCACCTTCCCGGGCAGATTGAGGCAGGCAGGAGCGGGAGGTGCCTGCCGCGCGGCGCAGCTCCCGCAGAATGATCTCAGTACGGCCCGTGTCCAGGGTGTCATCCCGGATGCAGGCGGAAAAGTCCGCACTGTCCAACAGGTTTTCGGCCCGGGTGGGGAATTGCCCTGTCATCTCGCCGGATGCGTTGTGGCAGAGCTGCCAGCCCTTGCGGAACAGCTGGAAGTTCAGGTTGCGGCGGCCCATGGTGGAGTAAAACACCCGGGCGCGGCCATTGGGAGACTGCCGCAGCTCCAGATAGGCATCAGCGCCGCCCAGGTCCTGTACCTTGACGGTCAGGAGCAGGGAAGAATTGTTTTTCTGTGCGGACATGGCACGGTGCATCTCTTCAAAATAGCGGCTGGCATCCATAGCGGGTCTCCTCTCTGGTTTTGGATGATGTGTCGGAAACCATCCATCGGTTGTTCTCTGCCTGCATTATAACATATACGACAACAAAATACAACTATAAGTTTGACAAAAACCAAAATATTTTGGAAATTCGGGGATGCTGACAAACGGATTGGTTGTAAATGGAAAAGGCTTCTCCCGTCGGAGAAGCCTTTTGTGGTGGCAGGATTCAATCGCCCAGCTCCCGGATCTCATTCTGGATGAGCCGCCCGGCGGCGCGTGCCAGCTGATCCATGCCCCGGATGCGGGCGAGATTTTTGCCGTAGATGCGTTCTGCATCGTGGCTGGAGCTGTCCTCGCCCATGAACACGGCAGAGACGCGCAGACCCCTGCGCTGCAGGTCGCGTACCTCAGCAGCGGCATCGTCCACACCGTAGGAGCCGCCGTAATCACAACCCAGCGGTTGTTCCGGGCTGGGCGGTACGCGGCGGCTGTCGTTGGGGGAAGCATCCGTCAGCAGGATGAGCAGATGCCGGGGCGCGGGACCGGGGTCAAAGCTGACCAGATCGCCTGCCGCCCGCAGGGCAAGGCCGTCGCGGTTCCAGCCCGATGCAAAATACTGGTCGATCCCCTGCAGGCTTTTGTCCGCGAAGCCCTTGAGCACCCGCAGAACCGTATAGCCCCGCAGGCTGCAGAAGCTGCTGACCCGCACCGGGATGCCGCAGGCGGCAAGGCTCTGGGCCAGGATCGTGCCCTGCGCCGCAATGACCTCCTGACAGTGGAGCCGGGAAGCCGAAGCGTCCAGCAGCAGGTCCACGGTGAAGGAGGGCTGATTCTCCTCCTCGGTACAGCGGAACACCCGGCTGTCGTTCAGAAGGGGAGCGCGCCAGACCCGCTCCGGGTCCAGAGCGCCGCTGCGGGCGATCCGGGCATTGGGCTGCTGGTGGACCAGAATGCAGTTGCGGATCTGCTCGGTGAGCCGGAGCACTACGCTGCGGTGAAGCGCCCGGTTTTTGGCGTAGTAGGCGCGGTTGCGGTCGGCCTGCAGCTGAGCCTGCTCGGCCAGGTGCTTTGCCTCCGGTGTGGGGGCCTGCTCCGGGCTGGGCACGCCGGAGGCAAACCACAAATGGCACCCCAGATGGTCGCCCACACAAAGCTCCTGCTCAGCCTTGCGCAGCCGTTCCGGCGGGTAGAGAGAGCGGCCGAAGCAGCTTTCGATGTAGGCCTTGTCCTGCGCGGCATTCTGCTTCAGGGTGATGTGGGCCTGCCGTTTGTCCACGCTGGGGCCGCTGCCGGCGGCGTCCACGGCGTTGGAGTGCTCCACGGTCACTCGGTCGGTCTTGATCATCTGGGTGGGCAGCGTTTTGGTGGCAAGAGAGGCCAGCAGCCCCTCCAGATGCAGATGAAGCCCCACTTTGTGCCGGATCCTGCCGTCAAACAGGGCAAACCTTGCAAACAGGCCCAGCAGCTCACCCTTGAGCTGGCCGGGCTGGGGCGGTTGGGAGGGAGAAAGTGCCTCTGCCAGCCGGCTCTCGTAGGGGGTCATCACAGGGGGATGCCTGCCCTGTACGGTGCGCCAGCGGTCAGCCTGCATGGTGTAGACCAGCTGATTTTTTGCCATCCACTCCTGCCGCGAAAGCTTGTACTGGATGCCGAAGAAATAGTCCGCGTGGGCCCGGCGCAGCTCGGAAAGGACCGGGCGGCGGGGCAGTTCCAGCAGATAGACCGCACTTTCGAGGTAGAGCCATGTCAGATCGTCCAGCTGGCTCTCCCGGAGATCGCCGTCCCATGTGGCAAAAAGGTCGCGGAGCAGGTCGTCGCCATAGTATTTGTGCACCAGCCCCACGACACAGTTCATATAAAAATCGATCGTGCCGTCGGTGTTGCGGGCCAGGAAAAGCGGCTCGAAGCCGTAGGCTCCCGCCGCCGCCCACACCTGATTGGCGGCCCGCCGCTCCTCGGCGGTATAACTCCGGGCATCCATCAGCGGAACAGCTTTTCAGCCGTCAGGCTGGCCGGGATGCGGGCGGCGATCACGTCCCGGATCAGCCCCTGCTCGTAGGAATCAAAGGCCTTGTTGGTGATGCCCATGTCCAGCGCAGGCCCCGCAGCCACGCCCCGGCGCATCAGGCGCAGAGCGTCCAGCATTCCGCGCAGATCCAGCGCTTTGGTGGAAATTTCGGCGCTGTCGCATTTCTTTTGCAGGTCGAGGAAGAGCAGAGCAAACTGGTGCACATATTTGTCCGTCAGGTCGGCAAACTGGGCCCGCAGCAGCTTTTCAAGGTTTTCCTCCGTGATGGTGGGCATCTGGATAACTGCAAAGCGGGAGGTCAGGGCCTCGTTCAGCTCCCGGGTGCCCGCGTAGCCATAGTTCATGGTGGCGATGAAGCGGGTCTCTTCGGCCAGCGGGATGCGTTCGTAGCCGGGCACATCAATGGCGCGGCGGAAGTCCAGCACAGCGTGGAGAACGGCCAGGGCCTCGTTTTTGGCCATGTTGATCTCGTCCAGCACGCCGAAGCCGCCGCACTGGGCACAGCGGTAGACCGGCCCGGGCCGGAAGGTGACCGCCCCATCCACAAAAGTGTCCATGCCGATGAGGGAGGCTGCATCCATGTTCACATGGAATGAGATGTCCCATGCGGGGCGGCCAAAAGCGGCGGCAAGATTCTCGGCCAGCACATTTTTGCCGGTGGCCTTGCCGCCGGCCAGCAGCAGGTTTTCGCCGCAGAGCAGGGCCGCCAGTGCCTGCTCCCAGACCTCCCGGCCATAATAGGTAAAGCCGGAAGCCGGGATGCGGGGGCGCAGGGCCTCGGGCAGAGCGTGGGCGGCGCGGTAATCTTCCACAGCGCGCAGCAGGTCGGGGCTGATGCCCTCCTGCCGTAATGTTTCCATCAGATCAGACATCCAAGACATCTCCTTGCGGTTGGCTTTGCCAAGCCGATTTTTCAGCCTTATCATAGCACAACCGCTCCGGTTTGTGTAGGGGGCGCGGGGGCATTTTTTGCCAGATTTTTGCCCGGGAAATGCCGCAGGGTGGAACGGATCTGTGTGCTGCCGTGCAGACGAAGGAGCTTTTCGTGCCCGGGGATCGTGCGGTAGCGGATATTTTGTGGAAAGCTGTCGAAATGGCAGGTGTTCTGTGTTGTGGGTATCCACTTTTGGCTCAGAATGGTAAAAATTCCGGAAATTCGATTGACAAATCCGAATATTTATCGTATAACCTATATATGGGAACAATTCCGGAGGGAATGCGGAACTCGTGCCCCTGCCCGTTCCTGTCGGAGGAACCATGGTCTGGTTCTGGTGCCGGTGCACTTGGTTTGGTGCAGACGGTAAGTATAGATTGATTTGAAAGAGAGGAATCCCCGTTATGATGAACAATGAGATCAAAATGCCCGCTAGCTTTGCTGCGATCGATGAGAACGAAATGGTGTACCTGCAGGGTGGCGCAACCACCGAGGCTACCGCTTGGGACGTGTTCCTGAACGTTGGCAAGCTGTTCAACTACATCGCCCGCGTGTTCTCCGCAGGCAGCTCCATCGTCAACAACATCAATGTTATCGTGACCACCTTCCAGACCCTGAGCACCTTCAGCCTGACCGCTAAGAACTAAGGTTTGGGCCAAAACCGAATCAGCATTCACAGGGCATCCGCTCCGGCAGGCGCGGGTGCTCTTTTTTGCTGCACAGGGCGGGAAGGCATTCGCCACCAAATGCAGGAAAGCAGCCTTTTTTCTGCAAAGCGGGCGGATTGTCCATTGACAAGGCTCAAGAGGGTGTCGTATACTAACGATGCCTTGCAAGAAACCCCGCATCCGCGGAATAAAAGAGGAGAGAGAATATGAAAAATAACAACAGCAGCATCAAGACCGTTGTCGCTGTCGGTATCGGCGCGGCATTGTTCTTTGTTCTGGGACGTTTTGTGGCCATTCCCAGCCCGGTGCCCAACACCAACATCAGCCTGCAGTACGCCGTTCTGGCCCTGCTGGCTGCCATGTACGGCCCCGTGGCCGGCGGCCTGATCGGCTTCATCGGCCACACCCTCATCGACCTGTCCTGGGGCGGCAGCCCCTGGTGGAGCTGGGTCATCGCCTCCGCCTTTGTGGGCGTTGTGGTGGGCCTGTTCTCCAAGAAGCTGAACCTGCAGGAGGGCGAGTTCAGCAAGAAGCAGGTGGCTTTCTTTGCGCTGGCCAATATCGTGGCCCATCTGCTGGCCTGGATCCTGGTGGCCCCCGTGCTGGATATTGCCATCTACGCCGAGCCCGTCAAGAAGGTGTTTGCACAGGGTGCATTTGCCGCAGTGTCCAACAGTATCACCGCTGTGGTGGTGGGCGGCCTGCTGGTGCTGGCTTACACCAGAACCATCGCCAAGAAGGGCTCTCTGGATCAGGAGTGATCCCCGCATGAAACCCGGCCTTTCCATCTGCGCCGTCCGGCCCGTTGGAAAGGCTTTTTTGATGAACAGCTGAGGTACCATACCCATGGCAGAACGTAAACCCATCATCTCATTCCACAACTTTTCCTTCCAGTACCGCGCCCAGAAGCGCCCCACCCTGACCGATATCGATCTGGAGATCTACCCGGGTGAGCGGGTGCTCATTGCGGGCCCCTCCGGCAGCGGCAAGAGCACGCTGGCGGGGTGCATCAACGGGCTGAATCCGTTTTCCAACCCCGGCGCGTGCACCGGCACCCTGACCGTGGACGGTGTGGATGCGCCCCACAGCAGCCTCTTTGAGCTTTCGGCCCATGTGGGCACGGTGCTGCAGGACCCGGACGGCCAGTTCATCGGGCTGACCGTGGGCGAGGACATTGCCTTTGCACTGGAAAACAGCTGCACCCCGCAGGATGAGATGCACGCCATCACCCGCCATGCCGCCGAGCTGGTGGGCATCGAGAACCATCTCGGCTATGCACCGCACGAGCTTTCGGGTGGGCAGAAGCAGCGGGTGAGCCTGGCGGGCGTGATGGTGGATCAGGTCAAGATCCTGCTCTTCGATGAGCCGCTGGCCAACCTCGACCCCGCTACCGGCAAGCAGGCCATTGAGCTGATCGACGAGATCCAGAAAAAGACGGATACCACAGTGCTCATCATCGAGCATCGGCTGGAGGATGTGCTCTGGCGGAACGTGGACCGCATCGTGCTGGTGAACGGCGGCACCATTCTGGCAGACCTGCGCCCGGACGAGCTGCTCTCGGGCAGCCTGCTGGCGGAAAACGGCATCCGGGAGCCGCTGTATGTCACGGCTCTGCGCTATGCCGGGGTGGATATCACTCCGGACAAGCACCCCGCCCATGTGGACAGTCTTGTGCTGGACGATACCGACACCCAGAAGCTCCGGGACTGGTTCACGGCCCGGCCCCGGCCCGCCGCGCAGCCGGAACGGGAGCCGCTGCTGGAGGTAAAGGGTCTGAGCTTTGGTTACCAGAAGGGCCAGCAGACCCTGCAGGAAATCAGCTTCTCGATCGGCAAGGGGGAGATGGTGAGCATCGTGGGCCGGAACGGCGCAGGCAAATCCACCCTCTCCAAGCTCATCTGCGGCTTCGAGACCCCGGATGCGGGCGAGATCTTCCTGAACGGCAAGCCGCTGGCTGAGGAGAACATCCGCCGCCGCGCCCAGCACATCGGCTATGTGATGCAGAACCCCAACCAGATGATCTCCAAGACCATGATCTACGAGGAGGTGGCTCTGGGTCTGCAGCGCTCCGGCCTGACCGAGGAGCAGATCCGGGAAAAGGTGGAGGCGACCCTCAAGGTCTGCGGCCTGTATCCTTTCCGGAACTGGCCCATCTCGGCACTGAGCTTCGGCCAGAAAAAGCGGGTGACCATTGCCAGCGTGCTGGTGCTTGACCCGGAGCTCATCCTTCTGGATGAGCCCACCGCCGGGCAGGATTTCCGGCACTATACCGACATCATGGAGTTCCTGCGGGGCCTGAACGCCCGGGGCGTGACGGTGGTGATGATCACCCATGACATGCACCTGATGCTGGAATACACCCGCCGCGCGCTGGTGTTCTGCGACGGACGGCTCATTGCAGACCGTACCGCGGCCGCCGTTCTGTGTGACCCCGCGCTGGTGGAGCAGGCTGCCCTGAAGGAAACCAGCCTGTACACGCTGGCCAACCGCTGCGGCATTGCGCCCGCACAGGAATTTGTAGAACGCTTTATTGAGCAGGACCGGGAGGTGAGAGAGGGTGGCTGCTAAGACCGTTTTGAATTATCTCCCCCGGGAGAGTGTCATCCACAAGATGACCGGAACCACCAAGCTGGCGTTCTTCCTGCTGTTCACCTTTGCCAGCATGATCACCTACAACACCTGGGTGCTGCTGGGCCTGTTGGTGGTCAGCCTGCTGGCCTTCAGGCTGAGCCGGATCAGATTCCGGGAAGTCCGGTTTATGATGACCTTCATGCTGGTGTTCCTGCTGCTGAACAACCTGTTCATCTTCCTGTTCGATCCCAATCAGGGTACCACCCTGTACGGCACCCGCACGGTGCTCTGCCACCTGTTCTGGCGGTATGACCTGACAGCGGAACAGCTGTTCTACATGATCAACATCAGCCTGAAATATTTTGTGGCCCTGCCGGTGGCCATCCTCTTCATCTCTGCCACCGACCCCAGCGAGTTTGCTGCCAGCCTGAACAGCATCGGCATCTCGTATAAGGTCGGATATTCGGTGGCCATTGCCCTGCGCTACATCCCCGATATCCAGCGCGACTACCACAGCATCAGCCAGGCCCAGCAGGCCCGCGGCGTGGAGCTGGGCAAAAAGGAGCCTTTCTTCAAGCGGATGAAGAACTCTGTCAACATCCTGCTGCCGCTCATCCTGACCAGCCTGAACCGCATCGACACCATCTCCAATGCGATGGAGCTGCGCGGCTTCGGCAAGAACGGCAAGCGCACCTGGTATACCCAGCGCCCCTTTGCCCGGCGGGACTTCATTGCCCTGGGCGTGGGCGTGGTTCTGCTGCTCATCAGCCTGACCGTGACCATCCGCTTTGGAAGGTTCTATAACCCATTCCTCTGAACAAAAAGGCATCCCCGCACTTCCTGTTTCGGCAGGCCGTGCGGGGATGTTTTGCTTTTACAGACCGTTGGTTCAATGATGCCGCAAGAAAAAGAAGGGGCTGTGTTACGCCGCGTCCACGAACTTCTCCGGGTCTTCCACGGCATCGGTGATGGTCTCCTCCGCGTCATCGGAGGAGTCGGCAGGCTGCTCCGGGTGGAGCAGGGCGTTGAGCAGGTCACGGAAGTCGATCAGGCTGTCATCCACCTGCTGGTTCCGGGCCAGCAGGTCCTGCACCATGTCGGGCTTGTCGGTGATGAGGTCGTCCACGCCCAGCTCCAGCATGTGGGTGGCGACCTTTTCGCGGTCGATGGTCCAGGCAGACACAGTCTTGCCCCGCAGATGGACGGCGTTGACCATGCCGGAGGTGATAAAGGTGGTCTCCACGCTGAAAAAGTCGGCATCGGGCAGGTCGTAGTAGTTGCCTACGCCCAGAGCCAGAATGTAGCCGGTGGGGTACTCGGGGGCCAGCGCCTTGACCTTGTGCAGGGTCTCGTAGCTCTGGGAGGTGATGACGCAGTTGGAGCTGTCGAAGCCGTATTCCCGCAGCAGGCGTACGGTCTCAGCCTCCAGAGCAGGGGTGGCGGCGCTGGGCTTGATCTCCACGTTCAGGCCGATGCGGCCCCGGCAGAGCTGCAGCACCTGTTCCAGGGTGGGAATCCGGGTGTCGGCAAAGCGGCTGCTGAACCAGCGGCCCGCGTCCAGCTGTGCCACCTCGGCATAGGTCAGATCATAGACTTTTGCGTTTTTGCCGGTACAGCGTTTCAGGTTTGAATCGTGGGTCACCACGACCACGCCGTCGCTGGTCATCTGCACATCCAGCTCGATGCGGTCGCCGCCCTTGAGGATGGCCGACCGGAAGGCGGGAAGGGTGTTTTCCGGGGCCACGGTGCAGTCGCCCCGGTGGAAGGTGACCAGCGGGGTCACGCCGCCCACGGCGGTGAGCAGGGCATCGTCCTGGGGCAGGGCATAGAGGTAGACTGCCATCAGCCCGGTGGCCAGCGTGACACCGGCCACCGCAGCGGTGAGCAGGGGCCAGCCGCCAAAGCGGTGCGGTTTGCCCTCCGGCAGCGCTTCCGGCGGGCAGTCACAGCAGCAATCGTAGAGGAATGCGATGATGGTGCACTGGGCCGTGGTGACCTTGCAGTCCAGCAAAAAGCCGAAGAAGGGGATCTCCAACAGATACAGCGCACGGGCGAGCAGCAGCATGGCGCGGGTGCTCCGTAGGCCGATCAGCGCCGCCACACTGTAAACCAGCAGGGAAGCTCCGAAAAAGACCAGAACAGACCGGATCAGCGCACTGAGGTTCCACCGCAGCAGCACACCGGCCAGCCGGGGCAGCTGTGTTTTGACATGGGCTGCGCTCTCCTGAACGGCTTCCCACAGGCTTTTGCGTTCCAGCGTAAAGAAGGGGAGCACCAGAACCCAGAACAGGGTGAACAGGAACGCCGCACCCAGAATGAGAAGAAAAAGCACCAGATAGAGCGGCTTTGCCCGGACAAGCCCAAGGATGTACTCCGGCACAGCCAGCTGAGAGATATAGTTGTAAGTCACGAATACATCTGTAAAGGGGATGAGCAGGGCGCAGTAAAGCAGGATGGGCCAGTTCTTGGGGAGCAGGACGTGGCGGATATCCCCCAGCGACCGGACGAACAGGGAAACAGGACGCAGTGTTTCACCCCGGCGGGCCAGCGCAAACCCATGCAGGAGGATGGAAAAGCCGTACAGGTTCCAGAACGCCGCCAGAAGGACGATGAGCACGATCCCGCCTAAAATGGTCGGTGAAGTAAAGATCTGATGCGCGTTGTTGTTGGTCAGGTAGTTCACCGGCGAACAGCGCAGTGTCAGCGACCAGATGCCATTCATGGCGGGCAGAAACAAAAGATAGGTCAGGGCTTTGTACACCAGCACGGCTGTCAGAACGGCAGCGGAGGCCCGGTGCAGCAGGGTCAGGGCATGGTTCCGGGTGTCCTTGTAGGCCCGGTGTGCCCGTGTGAGGGAGCGGAAGAGATGCTTCAATTTGGATTCCACCTCGGTACTGGGATATGGTTCTGTCATTTTACAGTAGTATATCACAAAGCCGGGAAAAATGGAAACGACACGGATCGACAGTTTGTTCCAGAGGGCACAGGCGCTTTTCAGCGGAGCAAAAGCGTGTTACAATAGGGGCAGAGTAAAACAGACAGGGGAGGAACACCCAATGCAGATCATGGATCAATTCGGTGCAGCGCCGGGGGCAGAGAGCGTCCGGATGCCCGATGGCACCGAGCGGACACTGGCGGCAGAGCACGCCGCGGCCATTCTGGTCAACGAACAGCCAGCCTTCCGGGTGGTCTGCACGCCGGAGCTGCTGCCGCAGCTGGCGCTGGGCCGCCTGCTGACCGAGGGCTGGATCAACTCTGCTGACGAGGTGGAGCGGGTGGCCGTCTGCGCACAGGGCCTCAAGATAAGCGTTCAGCTGCGCCACCCGCTGGCGGCAGCGGAACAGGCCGGGCAGGAGGTGCCCAGCTGCTGCACCGATAACCTGACGCTGGCCAGCCCGGTGCGGCTGCCGCCGCTGGCCCCGGTGTCCCAGCGGGAGATCCCCGCCGCATGGGTGGATGCGCTGGCCGATGCCATGGGGCAGGGCCTGCCGCTCTACCGTGCCACCCATGCCGTGCACAGCTGCCTGCTGCTGCGCGAGGGCAGGATCTTGTACCGGTGCGAGGATCTGGGCCGCCACAACGCGCTGGATAAGGCCGTGGGCTGCGCCCTGACAGAGGGTGTGCCGCTGGCGGAGTGTGTGCTCTTTACCAGCGGCCGGGTGCCGGTGGATATGGTGCGCAAAACCATCCGGGCCGGTGTGCCCGCGCTGGTGAGCAAGAGTATGCCCACGGTACAGTCGCTGGAGCTGGCAGAGGAATATGGATTGAAACTGTTCATCCGGCAAAAGAAATGATTTCACCGAGAGGCAAGAACTTTTGAGAGAAATTGTAGGGCTTTGTTTGTGCGTATACGTTGACTAACCGGTGGAAAAGATGTTATTCTTATAACGAAGAAACCGTTCCGCACTGTTGCAGCAGGTGGAACGGCTGTTTTCGTGCCCGGGAGTTCCGGGCACAGCTGAATCAAACAGGCAGGTGATACAATTGAAGCAGGCAAATCATGCGCCGCAGTCCTTGTGGCGCAGGCGGCTGCCCGGCTATGCGGCCATGGGTGCGGCAACGCTTGCCATGGCGCTTGGCCTTGGCGGGCTGATGCACAGCCGCACCACGGTGGCCGGAACGGCCCTGCCGCTGGCAGATGCCGATGCTGCCACCTATGGTGTGAGCGCGGTGTACCAGCTGGATGACACCACGTATTATGTGGTGGGCAGCAAGCAGGGCTTCCAGAGCGAGGTGCAGGCCGGTGTGACGCTGGACCGCGACGGCAATGTGCTGGATGTGAAGATCCTGGCACAGGCCGAGACCGACAGCCTGGGTGCCCAGTGTGAGAACCCGGAGTTCACGGCCCAGTACCAGGGCGCAGCTCCCTTCACGCTGGCAGGCAAGCGCTACACTGTGACCGACCCGGCCACCGGCACGGCCTTTGCCGCCGCAGGCAGCGCCGAGACCGATGCTGCTCCCGCTGAGGACTTCGACCCCGCCGCATGGCGTGCGGGTGATACCTCCCCGGAGGCCGAGGCTACCCGGAAGATGTATGAAGCCGGGCTGACCCTCTCGGCCCTGAACGGCCAGCCGATGGACGACGCGCTCATCCCCCCGATGGACAACAGTGCTGAGGCTGTGGCACGGCGCAAGCTGTACGCGGCGTGCCTGAGCAAGAGCGCGCAGGACGGCGAGGAACAGGCAGTGCCTTATGCAGACTGGTCCGCTGAAAAGCAGGCCGAGTACAAGCTGCAGGCCGCTGATCTGACCACCCAGGGCAGTGCGGCCGACACGGTCAGCGCTGACATGACCCAGGTGGATGCGCTTTCCGGTGCAACCATTACGTCCACGGCGGTCACGGACATCGTCAACAATTCTTATTTCTATGTAACCGAGGTGCTCTGCGCAGAGTGACCTCACGGAGGAATGGAAACCTATGGCAAAAACTGATTTTCTGACGGCTGACATGACCCGCCGTCAATTTATGAAGATCTCGGGCAAGAGCCTTGCAGGACTCACCCTTTCCGCATCTATGCTGTCCCTCTTCGGCTGCTCTCAGAAGCAGGTGGACGCCGGTGCTGTGGCGACCTGGGCACTGCCCCAGGGTCTGCTGGTGGTCAATGCTGACCTGTGCACCGGCTGCCAGCGGTGCGAGATCAACTGCACCCTGACCAACGATGGCGTGTGCTCCTCTTACATCAGCCGCGTCAAGATCCAGCGCCGTCTGAATCTGGACGGCGCAGGCAACGGCCTGCTGTCCGGCAACGACAACTGCTTTGTCTACTTCCCGGATACCTGCCGCCAGTGTGAGGATCCCGCCTGCGGCAACGCATGCCCCCAGAAGGCCATTATCACCAATGAGCAGGGCATCCGCGTGGTCGATACCGACAAGTGCATCGGCTGCGGTGTCTGCACCACCAAGTGTGAATTCGGTGCCATTAAGCTCCATCGTGAGCGCCCCGAGTGTTCCAACATGATCCCCAGCGAGAAGAAGTTGCCTTATGTTCTGGGAAACGGTGCAAAGCAGGCCCTGAAGATCAAGTTCTCCAAGAAAAAGGAGCAGTAGATGCACGAACTGGGTGTTGTGTTTCATATTATCGACTCTTTGGAAGAAGTCGCCAAAGAAAATGATGTGACCCAGATCCAGAGCGTAACCATTGAGATTGGTGAGGTATCCACGGTGATCCCTCACTATCTCACCGATTGCTGGGAATGGGCCATCAAAAAGAAGCCTATGCTCACAGGCTGCGCAATGAAGGTGGAAATCCTGCCGGCAATTACCTGGTGTGACGGCTGCAAGCAGGAATACCCCACTGTGCAGCACGGTCGCATCTGCCCATATTGTGGCAGTGAGAAGACCTGGCTTTTGAAGGGAAACGAACTAAACATCAAAGAAGTAGAAGTTATATAAGGAGGTTATCTTATGTTATTCCAGATTTATGGCGAAACCGCCGGTTTCCAGCTTCTTGGCTGGCTGATGGTATTTGTGGGTCTGATTCTCGCCAATGAATTTGCACGCCGGACAAAATGGGGCGGCATTGCCTGCTTCCTGGTTCTGCCCGCAGGTCTGACTATTTACTTTATCTCCATTTATGTAGGCGCTGCTATGGGTGCCCAGTGGGCGCTGAATAATCCCACCTATGTCTACATGAACAGCTGGTTCCATTATTTCAAGCTCTATGCCGCGACATTGGGCTGCATCGGCTTTATGATGCTGAAATACAAGTGGTCCATCGGCAAAACGGATTGGTTCAAGGTGTTCCCCTTCGCCATTGTGGCCATCAATATTCTCATCGCCGTGGCCAGCGACTTCGAGTCCGGCATCCGGGGCGCCATGGCCCTGAAGGAGTTCGGCGACCGTTGGTGGCTGTCCTCCGAGAACGTGTGGCTGTACGGCGGCTGGTGGAACTGGGTGAACGGCATTGCCGGTATCATTAACATTTTCTGCATGACCGCCTGGTGGGGCATCTACTCTTCCAAAGACAAGAAAGACATGCTGTGGCCTGATATGACTTGGTGCTACATCCTGGCCTATGACCTGTGGAACTTTGAGTACACCTACAACTGCCTGCCCACCCACGCCTGGTATTGCGGCCTGGCGCTGCTGCTGGCACCCACCGTGGCCAACTTCTTCTGGAACAAGGGCGG